>Ga0207012_1085_pt1 | contig 21237 bp, 29 predicted proteins | sample Alteio_BWMinCont_80_FD_153471 | JGI IMG/M metagenome (GOLD analysis project Ga0207012, IMG submission 153471) | Enriched cells from forest soil in Barre Woods Harvard Forest LTER site, Petersham, Massachusetts, United States -... | ecosystem: Environmental > Terrestrial > Soil > Temperate forest >...
CGTGCAGCGCATTATTCACCGCCATGGAGGGAAGGTTCGGGCGGAGGGAGCGGTAGATCAAGGGGCGACCTTTTATTTTTCAGTGCCTAAAGCACAGCATTCAGAAGTGAGGGCTGCAAACACTCTATGAACACACTGGGACGCATTTTGATTGTTGAGGACGACCCAAGAGACGTGGAACTTACTCTGACGGCGCTGGAGGAATATAACCTTGCCAACGCCGTAGTGGTTACGCGGGATGGCCAAGAGGCTCTCGATTACCTCTATCGTCGCGGCCAATTTCACACTCGCTCCGACGATAATCCCGCCGTTATGCTGCTGGATCTTAAGCTACCCAAGATCGACGGATTAGAAGTTTTGAAGCAAGTCAGATCCGACGAGCACCTGAAGATGATTCCTGTAGTCGTGCTGACGTCCTCCCATGAAGAAAAAGATATGATGAGAAGCTACAAACTTGGGGTGAACGCTTATGTCGTGAAGCCAGTTGATTTTCACGAGTTTGTGAATGCCGTCAAGGAACTCGGAGTTTTTTGGGCGGTCATTAACGAGCCTCCGCCCGGAAGCGTCAGGAACCGCTGAAACTGCTATGAGCCGTCCTTTGCGTGTTCTGTATTTGGAAGATGACATCGCCGACGCGGAGTTAGCGCGAGACACGCTCGAGTTGGACGGATTTGTCTGCGATGTGACCCGCGTCGAGACGGAATCCGGCTTCCGCGCGGTGCTACAACAGGGCGGCTTCGACGTGATCCTGGCCGATTACGCGTTGCCCTCGTTCGATGGCTTGTCGGCGTTGAAAATCACGCTGTGGCAACGGCCGGACCTGCCATTTATCTTTGTCTCTGGAACCATGGGCGAAGAAGTGGCGATCGAAGCTCTCAAGATCGGGGCGACGGATTACGTCTTGAAGACGCGGCTGTCTCGCCTCGTGCCCTCGGTGCAACGGGCGCTACGCGAAGCGAGGGAGAGGGCGGAACTGCGCCGTGCCGAACAGGCGCTCCGCCGAAGCGAAGCCTATCTGGCGATAGCCCAGAGTTTAAGCCATACGGGTAGCTTCGGCTGGGATGTCGCTAGCGGAGAAATCTTTTGGTCGCTGGAAACGTATCACATCTTTGAACTGAATCCTCTGACCATGCCGACGCTGGAGGTTATTCTGCAGCAGGTCCATCCTGACGATGCACTTCGCGTGAAGGAGACTCTCGATCGAATATCACTCGACCGAACCGATTTTCATTTCGAGCACCGCTTGCTACTGCCAGAGTGCAGAGTGAAGTACCTCCGGATATCAGGTCGCGCCGTGCATGATTCATCTAGTGACATTAGTTTCGTCGGAGCCGTGACCGACATTACCGCGGCCAAAGAAGCTGAACGCCAGCTTCGGGAACGCGAAGTGAAGATCAGGCGGCTTGTGGATGCCAACATCGTCGGTGTGTTGATATCGGATCTTGCAGGCCGAGTTATCGATGCCAACGACGCCTTTCTGCAGATGGTTCGCTACACGCGTAATGACCTCGCATGCGGACGTCTCAACTGGACGGAGCTGACACCACCCGAGTGGCAGCCTGCGAGCGAACGGGCTGTGGCCCAGCTCAGAGCGAACGGTACATGTGAGCTCTTCGAAAAAGAGTATTTCCGTAGCGATGGAACGCGTGTACCTGTGCTAGTTGCCGCCGCAGCGATCGAGGGGACAACGACCGAGAACGTGGCGTTCGCACTCGATCTAACGGAACGCAAGTTGGCCGAAGCAGAGCGTGAGCGGCTGCGCCAGCTCCAGGTCGATCTGGCCTACATGAGTCGGGTAATCACAGTCGGACAGTTAGGGGCTTCGCTGGCACACGAAATCAAGCAGCCCATTGGGGCGGTGGCAACCAACGCAGAAGCGTGCGTGCGGTTACTTGATCGCGATGAGCCGGACCTGCCCGAGGCGCGAGAAGCTGCCTTGGAAATGGTTCGAGACGCCAAGCGTGCAGCCGCCATCATCGACCGTGTCCGCTCGCTGTACCAAAAGGGTTCTTCAGAACCGGCCATGGTTGACGTAAACGAAGTCATCGGAGAGATGGTCGTTATGTTGCGCAGCGAGGCAAATCGGCATTCCGTTTCGATGCGCGCCGATCTCGCCGAAGGGCTCCCCACAGTCATAGCAGATCGAGTGCAGTTGCAGCAGGCATTGATGAATCTCATGCTCAACGGCATCGAGGCGATGAATGATACCAGCGGTGAACTGAGCGTCAGATCCAAGACAACGGAGGATGGCCAATTACTGATTTCGGTGAGTGATTGCGGTATCGGGCTTCCGGTGAAGCAAGTCGAGCGTATTTTCGACGCGTTCTTCACCACCAAGCCGCACGGCACCGGCCTGGGACTGTCCATCAGTCGGACGATCATCGAGTCGTATGGTGGGCATTTGTGGGCGACTCCCAACGCCGAACGTGGCGCGACATTTCATTTCACGCTGCCGACCAAGGTAAGAGCCTCTTCGCCTTCAGCCGCCTGACTTACGCTCATTGCCAATGTGAGCACCACCGACGAGCACCGGAAACGACCCAGCGGGATTGTAACGAGAACCTTCTGTCTGCCACGCCCGGCGCTTATGCTCCGTCTCCAGGGGCCTCTGGCGCAGCACCAGGGTTCAATATGAGTAACCCAGCATCCGATCAAATAATAGTCGTGGTCCGGGGTGATCGCCTTGTAACGGCGAAGGCCACTAGACAATCAAAGGCATATTTGGCAACCACAGTCGTTCTGCGGAGTGTTTGGGCGGCGATTTCGGTGCCTCAGCAACGTGACTTGAACCCGCGGCCTCCTGGTGATGGGCAGGTGCGTTAGCTCGTCTGCTTTTGCGCGGAGCCGGCGACCCACCCGTTTATTCCCGCTATATTGGAACACTTGGCAGCGAGAGGCCCCCCAAGAACCAGCAAACCTGCCTTTTCGACTGACCGCTAGTCAACAGGATCGACGTCGCCCTTGTGGGGAAGAGATGGGGGGAGGGTTTCCTCACTCGATCTTTGGAAACCGCCCCAACGATCTGATCGTCATATTTCTCGACCAAACGACGAGGGAGCATTAAGGAAGGGTTGACGTGTCCGCGCAGTTCCGGCGTGTGTTTTGAACCTCATCCCTCTCCGCATAACTCGTTGAAGTTACGTTTTTCTACTCACTCATAACCCAAAGGTCGGTGGTGCAAATCCACCTCGTGGCATCAACGAAATCATCAATTCCGCAAAATCTTGGCAGACAACTGGCACAACGCATCGTCGAAAACCTCAGGGAAACTGCGGTTTCTGACTGATTACCAGTCAGTCTACCTGCCCGGTCGCATCAAGCGTCCTTCACCTGACAAGGAACATCGCACCTTAGAGGCACACAGGTAAGCACAAGAAGGCATACATCGCTGGCCTCTTCCGCTCACCGACGGTGTCGATGCCGTTTGCCGCCGCAATCTAATCTGGGCGTAACGTCTCTCCCGAAACCCAAGAGGAAAAACGGAGGCTTGAATCTGCCATTGGAGTACTATACATTGTACGTTAGAAACACAATCCACAATAGGCGGTAGCCGGAATGCTGCGTCAGACCTTTATTCATATACCGGGCATCGGCAAACATACTGAGCAGGAACTTTGGGAACATGGGATTCAGAGTTGGGACGACGCGGACCGATTTGAAAAACGCTTCGGTTTCGCGGGCGCCCGCCTTCAAAGCAAGCTTGACGAGTACATTCCGCTTTCACGTTCCGCAATCGAAAATCGTGATGCGGCCTTCTTTCAACGCCTCACGGCGCTAGGGGAAGCTTGGCGTGTATTCCCTGAGTTTTCCGACGAGTGCGTATACCTCGACATTGAGTCCACCGGATTGTCCACCGTATTCGATTCCGTCACGGTTGTGGGCCTGTACGACGGGAAACGGTACGACGTCTTCACCCAGGGAGACAACTTGGACGAGGTGCAAAGAGCGCTGCAAAGGTACTCAGTGGTGGTTACATTCAACGGTTCAGGATTTGATCTCAGATTCCTGAAGAACACCTTTCCAGAACTTGTTCTGCCTCCGATCCATATCGACTTGCGTTGGATCAGCAGGCGACTGGGCTATAGCGGCGGTCTGAAGGAATTGGAGAAAAGCCTCGGTATCGCGCGCAAGTCTGAGGTTGCCGAGATGGATGGGTTTGAAGCGACCGTGCTGTGGGCAAAATACCTGCGCGGTGATACTGCTGCTCTTGAAAACTTGATCGAGTACAACACGGAAGACGTCGTGCACCTGAAGGCGATCATGGAGATCTGTTATGACAAAATGTCGGAGCGGACTGGTGAATTCTTACGACAGTCGACTCCGTCTTTGTTTGCCGGAGTCTCAGAGGTACCGAAGGGTCGTCGTCGAGCGGGAGTGGCTACGGCACGAAAGGTCGCAATCAAAAACTCTGGAGGCGATGTCGTTTCTCGGCTCCTGTCGATGGCTGCCCGCGACTCGCGCACGCCTCGCATCGTAGGAATCGATCTCACGGGAAGCGAACGTAGGGCAACCGGATGGGCTTTGTTGGATGGCGCAGTGGCTACTACGAAGGCAATACGGTCCGACGAGGAATTGCTCCGCGAAACATTGGCAGCTAGTCCGGACATTGTCTCCATTGACTCGCCGCTTTCCATGCCAGAAGGAGTAACCGACCCTGACAACACCGGAAGAGGATCACGAAGATTGCTAAGAGAACAATTTGAATGACGGCCAGAATGACGAGCAGCATGTAAGACCTCCCCGATTGATCTAAATCTACGGATTACGCTCCAACAACTCAGTGACGCGGCGCACAACGGCTCAATTCATGATACTCTCGATGGCGAATATAAAGCGAAACACATTTAGGCCCGCAAACGGGTACGCTTGCCTTCTCGCGCCGAATTGACGGCCTTAGGAGGCTTCTTGGGACCTGTTTTCGGGAAACGCTTCTGGCCGGCAATCCGGTACCGTAGCAGGCCCGGCCCTGCAAGAATCTGTTCCACTTTTATCGCAGCTTCCTCCTGCATGTGCGGCAATAGGTGCGAGTAGACATCCAGGGTGAATGCAGCACTGGCATGACCGAGCTGCTCAGCAACGACCTTGGGCGGCACGCCGGCAGATAGAGCAAGCGTCGCGGCCGTGTGGCGTAAGTCGTAAAGTCGGATCATGGGCAATCCGTTCTGGCCGAGAATTGCTTTGAACTTTTTTGCCAACTTATCGGAGTAGATAGGTCGACCAGCAGGAGAGGTGAAGACCAGTTCGGAATTGTCAGGCCGGCTACATCCGCTCCGCCGGATCGTTCTTGGCTCCAGGTTCTTAAGTGTTTCGAGCACCCAATCCTGAAATTTAATAATGCGTCGGCTGCGCGCTCGTTTAGTCTCCGCAAAACGCCAACCGCCTGCTGATCTCTCCAAAGTGCGCACGACGCTTACAGTGCCTCGATCCCAATCGATGTCCTGCCATTTCAAGCCTAGGTATTCCGACGGACGCATGCCGGTGGTGAGAGCGACTGCAAAAACCGGCCCGTAGTGAGTCTTGAGTACAGCCGACAAGAAGATCCTGGACTGTTCTGCGGTGAGCACGCTCATCTCGCGACGGCCGAGCCGCGGCAGTTGGGCACCATCCGTCGGATCTTGTAAGAGAAGCCGCCATCGGATGGCCTGGCGTATGGCGGAGCGAAGAACGGAATGGGTGTAGCGGACGGTGCGAGACGACAGACCGCGATCGATCATTTTCTGATATCCGTCCTGCACATCGAGCGGAGTGACCGCGGATAGTATTCGTCCGCCGAGCACAGGTCGGATGTAGCGGCGTAACAAGCTCTCGTAACTCTCATAGCTCTTGTCGCGCAGTTTTGGTTTGGCGGCGGTATCGAGCCAGCGATCAAGGAACTCGTCGAGCGTGACCGTGATTCCCTCCACCCGTCGGCCGAGATCGCGCTCGCGTAGCACCTTAGTAAGGTAGGACTGGGCCTGCCGGATGGGGCCGTGCACGGTGCGGCTGAGATAGCGCCGGCGGCGAGTCTCGTGGTCGCGGCCGACGAAGACGCGCACGAGCCAGCGGTGCCGCCCGCGTCCCACGATTTGTCCCGTCTTACGAGCGAAAGAGAATTCCTCCCAATCTGGCACACCGCTGGCACACTAGCGCCAGCATCGATGCTGCAACGGCAATCACTTAGGGGAGCAGATGGGTGAGGGGCAATCACTCACCCTGATATGACTTATTAGCCAAACTCTTCGATGCGCACCTTGGCCTCCAGCTCCATTGCACTGGGAGGTGGGATTACGTATGCCATGCTGAACCAAAACGGGGGAGTTGAGGTGACTGAGGGAGACGTAGGAGATCGGTGCTACTTCTTACGAATCAGCAGACCAGGATCAGGCGAATTGATCGAGACCAGCCTGCCGTGTGCGTCGCGGGTCGTGCCGAACCGCTCGTTAGTGCGTCCAGCGATCTGGTTTTGATTATCGCGCACAGTCTTGGACGTATCGCTGTATCCCGTTGTGACAGACCCTATGACTCTGCGATTGCCATCGCGGACGTAGTCCTTCTTCAGCATGGGTTCCCTCCACCCGGAGTATACAGAGGAGCCGCAAAAAACAGCCATTTCGGAAGGGTAACCTGCACAAAATCTTTGGTTAGATTACCTCCAATTCCAGACGATTCCTCCGATGCGTTTGTATACTCCACTTGGCAGTGACGGTGGCGATCCGCGAACGCATTTCAGGGCAGCACGTGCGGGCGCGTTCTGGCGACGTTGCGGAAACGGTTCGCGGCAGGCCTCGCTAATACCGGGTGCACTCCGAGAGCGCATACGCGACTCAGTGACTTCCATATTGGACAGGTTCTCGACAGCGAACTGTGCTCAACTTGAGCGTCGTAGAGCAGCGCAACGGCATGTCCCTCCCTTAGGTTGCGAACACAAGTACTGCAACTCGCAAGGTCTCGGTTTGCAGCGCGCCGGCACTGCTCAGTGAAGGGAGGAATACCTTTTGGAAGACCCGATGTTCGACAAGCAGTTCGTGACTACGGCAGAGGAAATCGAGGAAGCCCGTGAGGCTTTGATCGAGCTTGGCAAAGACGTCGCTCGGCGCGAGATGGACGCGGAGTTCAACGAGGCGCAGATCGTCTTCGCAAATGCGAATGCCCGCATGGAGCTTGCGCCCCCAGGGGACGACGAAGCGAACAAAGCCGCTGAAGCCGCCAACCGTCGCTTGCTTGCGTTATTTGGGAAGGGTTGGACGAGGGGCGACAAGCTGCTGTTCCACTGTTACCGTGAGTACAAAAAACGCCTTTGTTACCACCACCGGGTGGAAAGCTAGGACTCTCAGCGAGGTGCAGGTTCATCCTTTTCTCAAGACCTGTATTCTGTAATACGAACACCTGTGAACCCTCCTATGACTCACGCTGCGTGCTGGTCTCGTTCATCATGGCCAGGAATCGCAGCGCCTTTTCTCTGTCACCATTGCTCTTCTCCTCCAACCTGGTTTTTATGGCCCACAGTTTCTCGGAGATGGCTTCCAGTTCGGTCTCGGTCGCCGTGGCCTTGAAGTTGTCGTTGTCGAACATCAGCGTCACAAGGACCCCCTCGATCAAGAGGGCGGTCTGCCGGATGTCGCTTGCGTGGCTCTGGATTTCTGTCGCTTGTCTCATTGTTGAACCGCTTCTTTCTGGCCGAACCACTTGACCGCCTTGTCGGTCTTGAGAACCTCGGTCGCCTCGTGGCAGCATCCTTTGCATAGGCCCCTGCCGGACTCCATCATGATCGGCTCGGTGCCGAGAAAGCCCTGGCAGTTGTCGCATCTCATCTGTTCTTTCATTGGCCGTTCCTTAGGAGCCTGCCCAGCGGGAGCCTGTCGAAGAAGTAGGCGCAGAGGTTCAGTTTCCCGGCGTCGGCGTCTTGATCATGTTGGCGACGTAAACCGCATCGGCCTAGGTCAGTTCGTCCTTGTGACGGTACGGAAACGTACATCCTTCCGGGTACAGATCGCTTTTCCCGGTTGCGATGATTTCGTTCACGCAGGTGTGGAAGTCCATCGCATTGTTGCCACGATAGGCTTGGTAGATGTAAGCCGCTCTCAGTTCGTTCATCTTTGTTTCTCCTTGTAGTTTGAATTGGAGGGTGATTCATTCAGGCCCTACGGGAGGTAAAACCGCTTTGCCTTGGCCGGAGATTCCCTCCGGCACCACAGCCCACCAAACGTGTTAGCCAACTTCTCTGACAAACTCATCCATGTCACAAGCCGGTATACGCTCATTCACTTTTTCCTTGCAGCCCACCGGGTTGCCCATGCTTTTCACCTGGCAGCTCGGCCAAGCTTACTGCTGTACTGCCGAGTGGTTAGCCTCTTCACTCTGACTAATACTGCTTGGCTCGGTAAAAAGAGCCTCAAGGCCGTCCATGACCTTTTGCCAATCCTCAACCGGGAGAACAAGCGACTCATGGTGCTTGCTGACCTTCACGCTGATACCCGTCTCACGTTCGCTCAATACATCTTCTTGATGTTCCATCGAGCCTCCAGACAGCGCGATGTTTGTGGCGACCCAAGCTTGACAACTGGATATTCCTGGACGTGCGCGGCTACCTCCCCGGAGAGGCACTCGCTTTTTACCAACAGATCGGGGACGCAAGCCCCCGTGAGCACTTCGCGTTCCTCGTCGGCCCCCCGACGTATCTATCTCGAACGTGGCCCGACGAGTCGAGCGCAATCGCAAGTGAAACCCAACAGTGGAGAGAGATCTTGAGCCGCTTCTTGGCCGCTGCTTGACGGTCGTTCAGCGGCCGCAACGGAGCATCAAGGTGATGGACAAACCCTTGCCGTGAAAACAGGTTCTCGGCGACTCGGAGCAGGTAATGGCGCTAAGAATACAGACGCAGATAGCTGGTGACGTGTTCATCTTACTCTGCGACGGTCGTATCGTGTTTGGCGATGAAGGCGCTGCCTTGCGCGACAGAGTCGTGAACATGCTGCCAGGCACCCCGAAAATTGTCGTTAATCTAAAGGGGGTGGATTACATCGACAGCGGAGGACTGGGCATTCTCGTTGGACTCTTGGTCTCGGCGAGAAACCGCGGTGGCGAACTCAAGCTGGTCTTTCCCAACCAGCGGATTAAGGAATTGCTTCGACGCACCGGTCTGGACAACATATTCAGGGTGTACGGGAACAACGAGGAAGCGGTCGCAGCCTTCCGCAAACAGGTAGCCTAAGGAACCCGCCACAACCCAAAACTTGCGTACCGCCGATACAGGAACAAAACATGATTCCCAAGCGTCCCCTCGCCTTGTCTTCAGGGTAGCAAGCACGCCACCAGTTCAAGATCACTATGAGGACAGTGTCCGGTGGTGAGTCAGTCTGATTTCCACAGCCTGGAGGCGGTAACTTTTGTTTTAACTCGCCTTCTTTTCCTCGCCTTGCTCTCGAGCTTCTCCCGCATGGGCCAGCTCCACCCCGGCGAGATCAACCTCGAGAGACAGCCCAGTCAGATCCGTACTGTTTGCGATTCGGAACAAGACTTCCGAAACGCGGGAGGCTGCATCCTGCAGTAGGCGCTCCTGCTTCTCTGGATCGGCGATGTACGAAACCATACTCATCTGGGTGAGGGCATTGCGAACGTGATGGTTCAAGAAGGCTAGTTCCAGGGTTCGTCGGATCGCTCGCTTCCGACGTTGTTCAAGAACGATGGTCAGCAGAACGGTGACGACTAGCAATTGCACCAAACCATCGACCGTGGCGGTCACGTGCCAGGAAGTCTGCCGATAGAACCACAGAGCATTCAGCGCGACTCCAACCAATCCAACGAAAACGCCGATTGTTGCTGCGGTAGTCAGAGATTGGAAGAGAGAGGCGGACTTGAAGTCGAAGACATGCCGCGAGTGTTCGTAGCTGTGAGCGCGCTCATGCTCATAGGCTTTCATGACCCAACCTCTTGTCACTGGAACGTGCCTATAAGCGTACTCTACCACTGGCCGCTTTCTTGCCGGAGTTTCTTCTAGTGTCAGTTGAGGTACGTCTCGGACGACCGCGACCACGGGCGGCATACCGTGGTTGGTTTGCAGGTTGCCCGCAGAGCATGCAAGTCGTATACAGCGTCATCCAGAGCTTGCCCTTCTTCGGTGCTGTCTCCGGCTGCGGTGTCGCCATTTGGTCGCGCTGAAGCACCTCGCGGGTGTGGACACCTATATTCCGAAACTTGAGCAATTTTGACCAGTCACCAAGTATGCCACCGTTGTAATTTGTTTGGGAGATGTGAAGGAACTCTGCGGCCCAAGGTCGTTTTGTTCCTCTGGTGGCGCAGCCGTATATTTGTATACAGGAAAGCTAGCTCATCCACCCACTGCGCCACATCTACTTTTTGGACGGTGTTCACACAGCAAGTCAAGTAACCAGCGGGGATTTACGTGGCCGAAGACCTTGCAAGGCGACGGGCTCACAACCCTGAACTGATCAGATCCAGTCAAGGCAGCCTTCATCCAGAATCATGCATCAACAAGGTAGCCAAGGTCACGGTACGCGTGAGGCGATCCTCTGGCGGGAGTGTAGCCTTTAACTCCTGCCCAATACGCACTCCGCCTCGGCTCGGTCGCGGGACAACCGGCAAGAACCGGCCTAATGTCTAGACGTTGCAGCTCAGGTGCACGAATAGAGCTAAGGAGCCAGTTTGCTCAGCTACTCGCTCCTGCGCTGTACTTTTCGAGAACGTTCCAACAGAGCAGAGCGCTTGCCAAGGCCAGAAACGCCTCAGTTCGTTCCCACGGAGAGAGTCCCGAGCACCTTGCGGTCGCTTGTCCGCAGCTCGGTGATGTTGTTGCTGAAGGCGTTGGACCCCCAGATGTTAACCCCGCCGTCTGTCATACAGATCAGTCTGGCAATTCGATTCGGTCGGGGTGTTTCTTGTCGCTCTGTGCTCTTCCGCAAGCACCCTTTCGAGCCAATGTGCTTGTCTGTCAGCGAGCCACTCATCCACGAACGCGGGATCATGACCTATGAAGAACTCCTCGCCGCAACCATCACACCGGAGCGTTCCCATTTCCTGGAAACCCGCCGCTTTCTCCTGCCCCTGTCCCTTCTTTATTGCGACGGCTTTCATCTACTGAACTTTCTCCGGATCCGCTGAATTAGGATTGCTTCCGCTTCCGCTTTCGCCCAGCGCACCCCGTGCGCGGCCTCGCGAGCCACGGTCACGCCGAACGACTTCCAACTTATCTCATGAGGAACCACCAAACAAAACACGCGCCGACCGCGATCGCAACCACAATGATGGCGTCCGTTTTGTCGCCCCTGGTTAGCATCATGGTTTCAGATTTTCCTTCACCCAGCGAGACATAGGGAGCCCGCTTATCAAGCCACACGCAAACTTGCGAGCGATGCGCGGGCCGTTCCGCCACTCTGGTCAGGCAAAATCTTTAATTCAAGCACGGTCACGTCGAAGAGGTCCACGGTGTAGTCCTCAGTCTCCCGTATCGTCCCCGGTGGGCTGAAATTCCATTGTTGGCGAACAACTTCTCGGAAGGAACGCCCGTGATCCGCTGACCATTTCAGGGTGAACTCTTGTGTGCGCTGGATTTCGGTTTCCTCGAAAACCAGCCAGATACGTTTGAGCCTTTGTGGCTGGTCGAACAGAAGTCGGATGATCTGAGGTCCAGCCTCAGCAGCGCGCCAGCCCCGTCTGTCTCCGAGTTGCAGCGCACATTCGATGGGATATGCTTCATCTTCCGATGTGATCTCGACCATGCCCAAGTTGGCCACGTCGAGTCCGCCCGCATCAAATGGTAAGCGGTCGCGCAAAATCGGAGAAATCAGGCGTTTGCGCATGCGAATAACCAGATCCTTAGGCAACAGAAGCGGCGTACGATTTGCTCAGCCATTGGATGCTGTTTCCTGTTGCGGACTGCTCAATATGTAGCCAGTGCTTAGCTTCGTCCATCGTACGAAAAACTGCGACGCTGCCGTCGTCACCTCGCGCCTTCTGGTACATGCGTACCGTCCAGAACGTGGCCGCTCTGGGTGCCACGAAAGCCCGTCTCGCCTTCCGCGAAAACGGATCTACCTCATGCGACAACATCATCGCCGCTTGAAAATCCACCTCTGAGCTCATGACCTGCGTTAAATCCACCAGTCCGGAGAAACCTGGATCGAAGGCCGGGTTGGCCTTCAGACTTTCGAGGTACTGTACAACATCCTGTACGGTCACTTCGCTATCGAATCTCACAGTCACGAGGCGCCTTTCGGAATCGACATTGAAGTGGGCTGGCACAAACCCTTCCATCTTAGGAGCGCGGAATGTGCGAACTGTTGTAGTAGTCATTCTAAGCCTTCCGCTCTTTCGCCTTCCGTGTGCGCTCTGGCCGCGGTCCTGGAGGCTTTACGCGCCCTCGCTTTTCCGCTTCCCGACTGCCAACGAGCATCTTTCCATCGCGACATCGCACAAGCGGCCCTCGGTCTGCGATCTCAGCCACGTGGCGGCCGATAAGCTCCGGAGCCTGCTTGACGCGTGCACAGGGCAATGATCAAGGCCTCCGGTATGTTGCCGTACGCAACGCACAGGCGCTCGGTTGCGGACACGTCTTTGTGCTCGTGCTCCAGGATGCATACCCCCATCAATGTGCTGAACGCGATCCGGCAACGTGCCGGAAGGTGGTCGATGTTCTGTGCCGCTGCCCAACCCAATTAAAGTTATCGTTGCCTGGAGCGAACAAGGCCGGGGCGTGCTCGGGGTCATCGATGGCAGCTCAGCCAAGCGCGTCGAGGGGCCAACCGACGTAGCCCGGCTGCACGACCTCCTTAAGATCGGGTACAAACTTTAGGGACCGCGCCGAGTATCCATCGGTTGGTCTCTGCGACCTCGCTGGAGTAGACTCGTTGGCGACTTCTCAGTGTGCTGGGGGCAAGTCGCTCGACCAGGCGTCGGCAGCAATCAACCAGTTCTTGCCGGCACGCTTCCACACGGTGAGATATTTACCGTGGTCTTGTCTCGTTGTGCCGTCATTCTGGGGCATGCTCATACGATACGTTCCCACATCCCAGGCGACATCGCCGCTCTGTTTAATGTAGGTGACGTCGAATGCGAGGTCGGAGACACCGTGGCTGCGTGGTACCCGCAAATAATCTCGAATGGAATCCCGCCCATGCACGGCCTCGTGATGCGGCGGAAGATATACTGCGTCCGGAGCGTAAGCGGCAACTAGCTTCTCCAGGTCCCCGGTATTCCAATTCTGCGCCCAATTATGGCCGATTTGGCGTATGGTGGCAGCCGCGCTCGTTGGTCTGGCCGACTTTCGACTGGAGGGTGTCGCCTTCCGTACTGCGCGTTGCGCGCGTTTCTTCACAGTAGTCCTCATAGAAACCTCCGATGCACCTTGCAGCATTTTAACGCGGAACGTAAGTTCGAATCTGCCCGCCTGTCCCCGAACCGTGTGCGGCAGGACCTTTGCATCGATTGCTGGCTCGCCCCTTACCATTCAAATCGCGCTACAATTCTCAGAGAGTCCCCACGCGAGGTGCCCTTATGCCCGTATACGACTACATCTGCAACGACTGCAAGAAGTCCTTTGAGACGGTCCTCACCCTAGCGGAGCACGACAAAAAACGGATTTCTTGCCCGCACTGCGGCAGCAAGAATGTGGAGCAGGAAGCGGCTGCGTTCTTTGCCGTGACCGGCAAGAAGAGCTGACGGTATTCGCCCACCGTCTGACTATAAAGATTGGATTGCGACCAGTATCACTGCAATCCTGCGAGGAATGGTGTCTAATATGCAAGTGGTGACATGTACTTCTGCCGGAGCGCCACCAGCGAGGAGGCTTCCATGAGAGCCTTGCTACATTTCAGAACACACCATGGGCGCTACTTCGACAGCCACCCGTTGCATGGCACGTTTTCGCTGATCACAACCTTGGTGATGGCCATGCTGACTGTGCTGTTGCTCGTGATGTCGGCCAAGTGAAGGAGACAAGCGCTGGGCCGCGGCAATCTTTCGGCTTAGCCACGAATGGCAACGTCTGCGTCTTTCTTCCCCTTTCTACCAGCCAGCGAGCCGCCGCCGGTGGAAACGCATGGCATAAATTCCCAGATTGACGACACAGACTGCGACACCGAAGCCGGTGAGCAAACCAGGCGGGACATCCGGATACACCAGGGCATCGAGATAGTGCAGCAGGAATCCACCCTGGTACGGGGCAACGCCCGCCCCAGCCTCCAGAAAGTTTTCCGCCCACGTCAGCGGGCAGTTCCAGGGCAGGATTTCAATCAGCATGCCCCAGATCAGGGAGCCAAGGTGTAACCAGCGCAAGACAGGACGACGGCGCGTGACCGTGGCGCCGAATACGACCCATAGGATGAAGAGCAGGTGTAGCGCCAGGATCGCAGCTGCCAATGCGGAATACACATCATCATTCCTATGCTGCCTTCTTTTGCTGTGCTCTCGCTTTAGCCAAGCGAGCGCGCTGTGTCGCGGCAATTTTATTATGTGCGGCTTGGCTCATCGTGCGCACTCTTGTCGATGCCGCCGCACTGGTTGCGCATAGCGCCGCTTTCCCGAACGGGATTCCGCCTCTCGGCGTGGGCCGCCACGCATCGCACGTAATAAGGCGTATAGTATTTATATACGCACCTCTCCGCCATCCTTAGGCGACGGTCTTCTGCGTGACTGGAGGCCATCGTGGCTAAGAACAATAGAAACCATTCCTTTAGTTTAAACATTCCTACACAACTAAGCAGACGGTTAAGACGGTTTTCCGACCGCTCCCAACCACTGATGATGGGAAAGAGCAGGACATCGCGGCAGTGCTATAAGCCTGCAAGGCTGGCGCCGACATCGACTCGCGACCTGAGTGTTGGGAGCGAATCATCTTTGATGATCGGGTCGCGTGAACTAGAGCAACGTATTAGGTTCGAAAGCGCTTGTCGTTCGCTGACGTCGGCTGACACATTCTTCACGTTAACAAGTCGGGCGTGATAGCAGATCAGCGAGGCATGGAAGCCTTCTCGTTTTTGCACACCTGAAGAAGCGCCGGTCTTGCGTGGCTAGGACCGCTCGTGGCGGTAGTTGGGGACTTAGCATCTCGTTGTGGCATGATGGGTGGGTGGACAAAGCAGAGCTGGTCATGGAATCAAAGCCCGATGACGGCTTTCTAAGGGCAAGGTGCTCAGCCTGCCCCAATGTACGCTTCGATCTTACGGGCAACACTCTCTCACAGAAGGTGCTCATGCGGAAGATGTTCGATGCTCATTTTCAACGAGTCCACATGGATAAGGATTCTGTGAAATGACGATCGGCAAGGCAAACGTCCGCGGGCCCCTAACCAGCTGGCCAAGTGGAGCGTAGACCAGCCCACGAAACCAAACTAACCCACTACCAGTGCGTTGTCATGTTTCGTGCGTCCTCCTGCTCAGGTGTAGGATTCTGCGGTTGGGGTGCGCCATGGCTCGCCGCAAAGAAACTACCATCGAACGCATCTACCGCGAAGTCACCGGCAGCAAAATGCCCGCTGCAGTGAAACGCGTTCTTCCACGCAAGCGAAAGGTCAAGCGGCATTAATGCTCTCGCCCGTGGAGGAACTGAGAATGCCAAGCGACGAGTGGATTAAAGCACTGCCAGATGGCAGAAGAGTGAAATTCACCTACCAAGAACTGCCGGACGACGGGCGGTTCATCACCGCTCAGCTTGAAGGCAACAAAGTCGTTTATTCGATCGTGTTGACCGACACTAAAGACTCGCTTGGTCGTGGAGAAGTTGAAAGTCAGTTCGAGGGCGAGCTTTCAAAGAAGCAGCAACCCAGCCAGGACACCACCAGCCTGCGCCACCGCGACGTTTGACAATCGTAGGGGACAGGCCTAGCATTGTGATTGAGCAAGCTACCTCTTCTTACTCTTTCAGGTCCCCTGAACTAAGTCAGCCCATCTGAAGTTTTATTTCTTAGCAACCCCAACCTAAAGGAGGTTGCCATGTTTGCACGCAATGTCTCGATTCATCTCAAATCCAATATGCTTTCCGATTACACACGAACCTTTGAGAAGGACGTCCTTCCTTTGCTTCGTAAACAGAAGGGTTTTAAGGACGAAATCATATTCGCTGGTCCCAGCGGAGTTGATGTGACTGCAATCAGTCTATGGGAGAACAAAACCGATGCCGAAGCTTACAACACCAATACTTATCCGCAAGTGTTGAAGACGATGGCAAGATTTATCGAGGGAACGCCCAAGGTTGAGACGTCCGACGTTGTCAACTCGACCTTCCACAAGATCGCCGTTCCCGTAGCCGCGTAGAACTGTGAGCTTTTCGCCCGAGAAGGCGGCTAAAGTCCGCCTTCCCGGCTTACAAAGTGCCGAGGCAGTAGGAACGGAGGTTCCTTCCATAAAAACCCTTTTATTGGCCATTCTCTGTTTGTGCTTTGCCCTGAGCGTCGTCCCCGCTCTCTCGCAGGACGCTCCCAATCAGGCGCCAGGGAAGACTCAGGCGGCCGCAGGGGCTCGGCCGACAACCATCATGGGTACAATTCAGGGAAGATGGCGATAAATTGAGGTTCGTAACCGACCAAAGAGCCTGGAATGTGGACAATCCGGAGACCCTTAAGGGTCACGAAGGACAATATGTGCACGCGAAGGCTCACGTCTACCCGGACAAGGATTCAATTCACATCACAGAAGTGAAGATGCCCACCGCAAGTGAGAGCAAGAAAGATGCCATGAAGTAAGCGCGTCGATGACTCGGATGTTTGTAGTTTGGCGTTACCGAGCGAGTTGCATCGCATTGCCGGCGTGGGTCTGACCGACATTCTAAGCGTGAGCGCAGTCACAGCACAGGTCATCCTGACTGAGATCGGTCCAGTTTCGCAACGCCTCTGCATTCGCATCCTGGCTTGGCCTCTGCCCGGAGAAGCGGGTCAGCGAGGATGTTGCACCCTCTCTTCCCGGGGAGTGATGAGCGGCCCTGTCTAGCATTTTCCTTGCAGCTGCGCTTGGTGTGCCGATCGGCGCTAACAACGTAACTGGCAGTTTGGAAAATTGGAAATGCTGGGCCGTCGTGCTAGCATCGTTTAATCTTGGATTCTTGAGCTTTCTATTGAAGTTGCCGCTGCAGAGCAACAAAGCCCCCTTTTCTCCATACTGGACGGCACCGAAAAGGAATCCCGCTTGGCTATGGATGACATTAAGAGACTAATCGATGCCGGCAAAGAGAAGGCTATCTGACTGACAACGAGCGGAATGACCTGATTCCGGACATGCATTTTCCGCGGGGCGCGGACGATTTGCTTGCCACTCTTCCCACGCAGGGGCTTGACGTCCTGGACGGCGATGCTCGAGTGCCTGGGTCGACACTGGAAGAAAAGCTTGCGAAAGAAGCGGAGGACATCGATCTCGCACTGACCCCACGAACTCCTGAGGCGGACAGCGATCCGATGCGAATCTACCTGCGCGAGATGGGTGCGTCGTCTCTGCTTACCCGCGAAGGGGAAGTGGACATTGCCAAACGCATCGAGCGCGGACAGATGTCCGCCCTGAAAGCGCTTTCACGCTCGCCCCTTGTGATCCACCAGGTTCTGGTCATTGGCGACGACTTGAAACGTGGCCTGCGCTCGATTAAGGAAACGGTCGTCTTCGATGATGAGGAAGAAATCACCGAGGAGATTCTGCAGGATCGTGCCAAGGACATCACGCGCGGCATCGATGAGCTGCACAAGCATTACAAAACAGCCTGCCGGCTGGCAGGACGGCTGGCGGCCCTTCCGACGAAAGAGAAAGCACGCGAATACCGCCGTTGCCGATGCCAGCTAGGCCGCGAGATGGTTCGGATCTCGATCATCATCCGCAATCTTGGTCTTACCAACTCGGAGCGCAAGCATTTGACGGATCGGGTGAATAAAACCACGGAGATCATGCACTCGCTTGATCGCCAAATCCGTAACCTGGAAAAGAAGATTGCGCGCACGCACAGCGAGGAACTCAAGAAAACCTACCGCGCGACACAACGGCAGCATCGCGCCGACATGAAAGGGCTAGAAAGCCATGCCGGCGTGACATTCCCGGAACTGCACTGCACGCGGCGCAGAATCATCCAGGGCGAGATGGATGCGGAACAGGCAAAGCACGAGCTCATCGAAGCCAACTTGCGCCTCGTCGTTTCCATCGCTAAAAAATATGGCAACCGCGGGCTTCAGTTCCTGGACCTGATCCAGGAGGGCAACGTCGGTTTGATGAAGGCGGTGGACAAGTTCGAGTACCGCCGCGGCTACAAGTTTTCCACCTATGCCACGTGGTGGATTCGCCAGGCCATCAGCCGAGCCCTTGCCGATAAGGCGCGCACCATCCGCCTCCCCGTGCACATGATCGAAATCGTCAACAAGCTGATCCGCACTTCGCGGCAGTTGGTCCAATCGTTGGGACGCGAACCCACATCAGCAGAGATTGGCAAGCAGATGGACATCCCCGAGGCCATGGTGCGCAAGGTGCGCAAGATCATGCGGGTGCCGATCTCGCTGGAGACCCCCCTTGGCGTGGAAGGGGATTCTCATCTTAGCGATCTCATCGAAGACCACGCCGTAGTCTCGCCCGCCGAGGCGGTCATCAGCATGAACCTGAAGGAACGGACCGAGCAAGTGCTGCACACCCTCAGTCTGCGTGAAGAGAAGATCATCAAGATGCGCTTTGGTCTGGAGGACGGCTCGGAGCACACTCTCGAGGAGGTTGGCCGGGTGTTTGAAGTCACCCGCGAACGCATTCGCCAGATCGAAGCCAAGGCCCTGCGCAAGCTGCGGCACCCATCGCGCTCCCGCGAGCTCAGGTTACTTCTGAACGGCGCGCATGGATGACGCCGGAACCTGTGCACGCTGAGAGCGAAGTTCACGGATAGGAAAAATCCATTTCGGCAAGAGAAACAGGTGCCCGGACGATCCGGCATGCTCTCTTAAGCAACTGCCTGCGAAGGGCTCTGTCAGGAAAGCGGGCGACGAGCTCGTTGCCGAAGCCAAGATCGAAGGAGCCAGCGCAAAAGAGTTGAATCGCATCTTTCCGCCTTGAGAAAGATGGAGAAGAGAACGACGCTCCGTGCAGAATGGACTTCCGATGACAGCACCGGCGAAGGTTTTTTCGACTATGTCCTGAAGAAAACAACCAACAGAATATACAGTCTCGCGATTGATCCCATCACAGGCCCCGCTTACGTGATTCCGAGGCCAGCGACCCAACCGACTATGGCGAGCCACGTGCTGCGCGGATGAGCTAAGAGTCTTGTTCCAACGCCGATTGCTGAACCTCAGAAGGTTCGCATTGGCTGTTCCTCATTATCTTTCAGGACGCGGTAAAGTTGTTGCATCAGATACGTGAGCTTCTCGGGGTCTTCTTCCTGAATGACGGCTTGAGCGAAGTACCGCCATGTTTTTCGGGGTTCTCGGGACATATTAGCTGCTTCTTTCAGGGTATTCGAGTGGGCAACACTTGTTCATTGCTCAGACCATCATACTCGCACGAATGATCGGACGTTATAACGCCGAAACTAACCGAGATTCAAGCACAACGTTTCATCATATCCGATACTTCCCGTTTGATCTCCAACAAACGTCACTTTCGTAAGGTGAAAGCGGATTTCTCCAGCGCGGTGTGCTGGCTTTTGCTCCAATATCGTGCGGTCGTGACTCTTAGATCGCTTATTTCTTGTCTCATGCTGCCGAGACGTTCCGAAATGTAATTCGCATCCATCATCACCTTGATCTCCAGTCAATTTCAAGCGGCTAGGTCTTGGAAAGTATTTTTCTCGTTTGGCCTGCACTTCAACGCGCTCCGAAGGGCGTGTAAGGCATACATCGCGTCATCTACGGCCTGCTCTTCTTCGACATTGTCTCCTGCTGAGTGAAACAGTTCGCGCGCTCGTGTCACAAGTGCCGTCTCCGCTTCAGCAATTCGGTCTGAAACTTTGTCGGAGTCCAACTCAAAGAGCGCTGCCTTGTAAAATTGCGCCCAAACTCTCTTGTACGGTCCTAATGTGCCAGTGTTCATAACCACTCCCGGAAAGTAGCAGTCCAAACTGCTATTAGGGGGAGGCGACGAAGCCGCCTCCCGTTTCTCTCGCTACCCGCTGGTTTTATGCGGCCTTGCCGACAACCATGGGTTCGAGGGTCTTCTCGCCGTTAACATTGACTTTGATCTGCTTGGGCTTCGCTTCCGCTTTCTTGGCCAAGCTGATCTTCAGGATGCCCTTGTCATAGTTGGCCGAGACCTTCTCCCCATCCACTGTAGTAGGCAACGTGAACGAGCGAGTAAAGCTCCCATACTGCCGCTCCACGCGCCGGAAGTTCTCCTCTTTCTCTTCCTTCTCCAGCTTGCGCTCGCCGTGCACGGTGAGGGTGTTGTTCTCAATGCGGACATCGATATCTTTCTCGTCAATGCCCGGAACTTCGATCTTCAGAGTGATGTTGTGCTCGTCTTCGTAGATGTCCACCAGAGGTGCGAAGCCGGTGGTCGTCAACGCTTCCTCTGGGCCTTCGGGGCTGTACGATTCACGGAAAAGACGGTTCATGCGGTTCATGCGGTCTTGCATGGTGGAAAACTCACGGAACGGCTCCCAGCGGGTTAATACGGTCATGGCTGAATTCCTCCTTCACAGGGTAGCTAAGAGGAAAAATTTCAGATGGGCTGACTTAGTTCAGGGGACCTGAAAGAGTAAGAAGAGGTAGCTTGCTCAGTCACAATGCTAAGCTGGTGCGCTGCCGTTGTCAATCTGCCGCAGAGTCCCGTAGTGGTGCAGTTTGAAATCCACAGGGATAGCAATCGGTTCCGGCTTGTGGGAAACTGTATGCATGTCAGAGAAACGAACAAAAGCCGATAAAGGACAGCGGGAGGCTGATCAACTCGAAAAGAAGTCCTCCCACCGTCCGCCACAGAATCAAGGGAAAAAAGCACGCGAGGACTTCAGCCAAGCCGCTGTGCGAATCGTGAGAGAGGCTACCGAGAGCAAGTAGCTACAGTGGTATTGTGGCGGCGGTAGGTACAGAGTCATCTGCACTGGGGATTTTCCGTACATCTCGGCCATCTTGTCACGCAATTCACCCATGTTGTAGCACGTTTTTGCTACACCAATCAGCGTATAGATGTGCTGCACCAATTTCTCAAGCCACATCGCTCGGTGAGCCACTGATGCTAGTTCTTCCCTTAGTGTGGCGTCGGATCATTTTCTTTTGGCAGTGCACCGCTACCCAGTGTCTGGTGGTGAGTCAGTCTGATTTCCGAGCTGGGGGTGTGACTTCTTTCCTCGCCCTGCTCTCGC
>Ga0207012_1017_pt1 | contig 21209 bp, 23 predicted proteins | sample Alteio_BWMinCont_80_FD_153471 | JGI IMG/M metagenome (GOLD analysis project Ga0207012, IMG submission 153471) | Enriched cells from forest soil in Barre Woods Harvard Forest LTER site, Petersham, Massachusetts, United States -... | ecosystem: Environmental > Terrestrial > Soil > Temperate forest >...
TTAGGGAATACACATATAATACAACAGTTGTTCAATCAAAACAAAATTGAGATTAATAAAGATCCTGGTTTTCGTAGGGGCAATCAATGTATGTTTAGAGAGGACACTCCTCTTATTCATGCCGTTCGTTATAGAAAAATAAAAGCAGTCAGTTTACTACTAGATCTTAAAGCAGATATCTATCTAGCACCATGCGGAAGTCCTTTTTCTGAGGCTTGTAACTCAAAAGATCTAGAAATAATGAAATTATTTATTAAAAGAGGTGTTGATGTTAATAAGAGCCCTTTTAGTTTCTCAATTCTTGCAAATACTTGGTACAATCACAAAATGTATTCACCTGAGAAGAGTAAAGAAGATCAACAAGCTTCAGAACTTGTAACCAAATTACTATTAGATTCAGGAGCTAAACTTTGGAAGGGTGAGCTGTCGTCAGCAGAACATAGCATAGATAGCAAAGTAAGAGGAAATATAGAGTTTCGAGCCTTCTGCAGGGATCATATAAAAGATAGGATTTCAATCGATTTAAAATGTCTTTTTGGTGAAGTACATGTATTAGGTATCTTAACTTTATTTTATCTATCCAGTGTCGAAGAAATTCAATTTTCTGGGTAATGTCCTTTTCGTTTCATCCGTTCATAATAGTTTAATGACTCGGTTGCCCCTCCCACCAAAGGCAACTGTCTGATATCAGGGATGCTGGCCCAGATGTACTTAGTATGCTCTTCCGATAGATGGATATTGGGGAGACTTTCTAAATGAACCTGGAACATATGGTAAACATAATCGATTGAGTGCTTGCGAATATGGAGTTTACCGATCTCATTAATTTGAGAAAGTGAAATGGTGATTGCAGTCTCTTCAAAAAGCTCTCGCAAAGCTGCCTGTACTGGAGACTCCCCTGCTTCGATTTTTCCGGCTGGCACTCCCCAGGTTTTCCCTTCTGGACTTATTGACGCTCGTTCCATGACTAGCATTTTCCCATTAATCTCAATATAGCAGGCGGACACTTGCCGAGAAGTATCAAAATCAGCAGGTAGTGTTTCCCAAACTTGGATAGTTTTTATAGTCGAATCATTCATTGGGTGTTACCAATTTTATTCCAGGTGATAGAGAAGCGAGATATTGGGTAATTGCTTGCTGAGCGAGTTGATCTGCTAGTTCGTTTTCACGGTGACCAGCATGTCCTTTAACCCAAGCCCAGTTGACAGCATGCTTTGTAATTAAAGCATCCAACTGTATCCAGAGATCGATGTTTTTAACTAGACTCTTGTCTTTGGTCTTCCATCCATTTTTTTTCCATCCATGAATCCACTGGGTGATTCCATCCTTAAGGTAGGTTGAATCGGTGGTAATTAACACTTCACACCTACATTTAAGGATCGTCAAGGACTGAATGGCAGCGTTCATTTCCATCCTATTATTGGTTGTATAGGGCTCACTTCCTGATAGTTGCTTTTCCTGTTGGTTATGCCGCAATACCGCTCCCCATCCGCCCGGACCTGGATTACCCCAACACCCACCATCAGTGAATATTTCTACATATTTATTATTTGTCATTAGTCAGATTCTCTGTAAGTGTTTTGCATATTGGGTCCATTACTTTTGTTAATAGAACAGAGTACAGCCACGTTGTTCAAGGATATGAAGCCAATCGGGAATGACAAGTCCTTTATTAAGCCGAAGATCGAGTTTTTCTAGGTTCTTTAGATTAAGGATCGATGTTGGAATTGATTTCAGGTGATTATTTCTCAGATCTAAGAAGCGAAGGGAGTGTAAATTGCCGATAGTATCAGGTAAAGAGATGAGTTGATTCGATCTCAAGTCTAAATCTGTGAGATTAATCAGGTTCCCAATACTAGTTGGCAATACTTTTAGAAGGTTCTCCTCGAGCATGAGTTTTTTAAGATGACGAAGATGCCCGATTGATTCATCGATAGTCTCAATCCTATTATTCATTGCGTGAATTTCTTTTAGTCTAGTGAGATTTTCGATGAAGCCAGGAATGGAGGCAATTGAGTTGTGATAGATTCTGAGTTCTAAAAGGTTAGTCATCCCCTCAACACATTTGGGAAGGTCCTCAAACAGGTTATGTGTAATATTTAAATAAACAAGATGCTTTAGATTTTCAAGGTGTTGTGGAAGGAATCTTAATTTATTGCCAGCGAGATAAAGAAACTGCAAATTGGTTAAGTTTCCTATCGATTCTGGTATCTCAGCTAATCTATTGTGGTTGATATCCAAGACTTGTAATTTTTTTAGTGTTCCGATGCTCTGAGGGATGTGAGAGATAGTATTGACACTAATATTGATTCGTTCTAAATTTGTTAAATTAAAGAGAAATTCAGGAAGAGACGTTAGCCCATTCTTGTATGCACTGAATCGCTTTAAGTGAATCATGCTTGAGATGTCTTCAGGAAGTTCTGTGAGTTGATTGTCATCTAACCACAGTTCTTTAAGATCAAGTGATTGAGAATCGACTTTGCTTATCACGATTTTTCTCGTTCGGTTTTTAACGCAACAAATGTCCCTGTATAGCTCACTGCAAGTTGGTGGTCTTGAAAAATCTTAGCGTGGAGCTTTATGCGACCTTTTCCTTTTCTCTCCAAAATTTTAATGAATTTTTTCCATTCAATGGAATCTGGCATATGACATTCTGCTTTGAAATCGGTCGTGACAGGTGCAAGGTACTGCACTTCACTACTCGAAATTACGATCTGTGCACTCAGGTTAATTTCAAGCAATTTTAGATAGAGCAATCCCCAACAGGCTAAGGTTGCAACAGCATGCAGGCTGCCACCAAATACGGTCATTTTATGATTGATATTAGGAGAGGATGGGGCAAATAAAATGACTTGTTCTGGAGTCGCTTGGTCGACTCTAATTCCCATAGGAGATGTAATGGGAATATGTTCCAAAATGTATTTTTCAAGAACGGTCTTTAAATCGGAGTGTTCATTTTTTTTCATCATATATTCCATCTCAAAAGTGGCATCATAATGGAGTTTTTGATAAAGTTAAAGGGAATTGTAGTCTTCAAAAGAAAGAAGCTTTCTTACAGAGGACTCTATAGTTCAGGCATATTTAAAGATCGCCACGGCAGTGGCTTAAGAATTTAGCCCCGTGTGTAGGAGCCTTCGGCGACGGAACGCGGGGTAGGGAAAGAAAAAAAATCAACCGCGGGAGCGGTGTAAGAGCTAGTAAAAAACCGTTTGTCATTCGAAATATTTTGACATAATCCTCTTACGCCACTACCGTGGCTTAATTTCTTTTCTCGTTTACCCCGCGTTCCGTCGCCGGAGGCTCCTGCACACGAGGCTACATTCTTAAGCCACTGCCGTGGCGATCTTTAAATATGTCTGAGCATAGTATTTTAAGGGAATATGAACAAATACGAAGAATTTATATCTGAGGCAGAACCAGGAAGTGTTTCGGCCATTGTCCTCAATGAAGCAGGAGATCAAATCCTGTTAATTAAGCGAAGAGACGTCCCTATCTGGGCTCTACCTGGAGGAGGCATTGATCCGAATGAATCTCCTGAAGAAGCTGTTGTGAGAGAAGTTTGGGAAGAAACGGGACTACATGTGAAAATTATTCGACACACAGCCATTTATACACCGATCAACCGGTTATCTAGAGTGACTTTTGTGTACGAATGCCTTCCTGTATCTGGGGAATTAGCGACGAGCAGTGAGACGAGAGAGGTCGCCTTCTTTCCTCTTAAACAATTGCCGGAACCATTCTTTTTTATTCATCGCGATTGGATTACAGATCAGCAAAGAAAATTGAATTTTGTGATTATAAAGTCCTTAGATAAAGTCACCTATTTTAAATTTTTCCTTTATTTTTGTCGGCGACCCATCCAGGTTGTCCGTTTTGTTTTATCACGACTTGGTTTACCAATTAATTCATAATATTTATACTCACTTTATGATTATCTTAAAAAAATTTGAAGCCCTATGCATCCACTCTTGGTGGGTGATTATGTTTATGCTCATGTGCTATATTGGCTATGAACAAGGAGTGCGGCAACGCGATCGCGATTTTGTAAAATTGAACCTACAATACCGCGAGCTGCAAATAAAGAAAGACCAACTTATAACTGAGCAGGAAAATTTACGCCTGGAACTAAATAGTCAAAGCGATACTGATTGGGTTGAGCTTGCCCTTATGAAAGGACTCGGGTTGGTGCCTGAAGGACAAATTAAAGTATTGTTTACTGAAGAGAACTGATATGGATATTGCACTACTTGGCATCCTTTTACTTTTTCTAATTATCTGTTCGGGATTTTTTTCTGCATCGGAAACAGCACTTTTTTCGCTCCCAGCTACAAAAATAAAAGCTTATCAAAACAGTAAAGATTCTAGAAGAAAGCTGATTGCCAAGTTGGTATCGGAGCCTCGAGATCTACTCGTTACCGTTTTCATGCTAAATACACTCGTGAATATTTTGATTCAGAATACTGCTTCAGACATGGTAGGTCAATATGCGAGTTGGCTATTAAAGGTTGGACTCCCCTTCGTTCTCATGTTTTTTCTGGGTGAAATTATTCCTAAATACATAGGTTTAAAAAATAACGTCAAACTGGCTGATGATATGATTGTCCCCATTGACATTCTACAGAATATTCTTAGTCCTATCAGAAAGATTATCGTTAAGGTAACAGTGCCGATTTCAAGAGTTCTCTTCTTCTTTCTGAAAAAAGAAGAGAGTATCTCTAAGGAAGAGCTCAATCATGTGTTAAAAACTTCCGAAGAGCGCGGTGTGCTCGATCCTAGTGAAGCTGAGCTCATCAGAGGATACTTGAATTTTCGGGACACTTCTGTTAGGGAATTAATGCGACCAAAAGAAGATATCATTTTCTTTGATATCAACGAGCCTCTATCTAAACTCATCTACCTATTCACCGAGCAGGAATGCTCTCGCATGCCAGTTTGTGATCATTCGATGGATAAAGTACTTGGAATGATCACGGCCAAACAATTTTTCCTAAATCGGCAGAAAATCACGACTAGTCACGATTTAGTCAAGTATCTGGTTAAACCACTTTATGTCCCTGAAAACATTTCAGCAACAGCTCTTCGGATTCAATTTGAAGTCCATAAGCAGGTCATCGCGCTCGTGGTAGATGAATATGGATCGATCTGTGGGTTAATTACTCACGAAGATCTTGTTGAAGAGGTCATCGGAGAAATAGCTGATCTACGCGATACTAAAAGCCTATACACGAAAGCTGGCTCTAATGGGATGATTGCAAGCGGCCGTTTAGAGTTGGATGATTTCAATGAATTCTTTCAAACTAATCTGAGCAGTAAAAATAATGTCACAATCGGTGGATGGTTAAGCGAAGAAATACAAGAAATCCCCCAAAGTGGAAGCAAATACAATCTACAGGGCTTTCACTTCAAAGTTCTTTCGGCAGGTCCCAACCGGATCTATCGCTTATATATTAGTAGGCTAGAGCCCCAACAGCTTGAAAAAGAGGACGACGCATGAGTTCAAGCGCAATCATTTGGCTAATTTGCAATGTTCTTTCCATTATCATGCTCGCATTCTATTCCATGCTCGAGATGGCTTGCGTTTCTTTTAATAAGGTTCGTTTGCAGTATTACGTCTCTAAAGGATACAAGAGAGCGATCTGGCTAAATTACCTGCTGAAACACCCCTCTCGACTGTTTGGTACTACATTGATAGGAGTTAATATCGCCTTAGTCATCGGTTCAGAGTGTGCGAGGGAATTTTATGGAGCTCTAGATATAAATCCAAATTATGCCCCCCTCACACAAGTATTCATTGTCGTTATTTTTGGCGAGTTAGCCCCCATGTTTGCTGCCCGTCATTATGCAGAACATGTCGCAATGCTCGGAATCCCACTTGTTTATGCTTCAGCAAAACTGATGTCACCTCTTCTCTGGCTTGTCGGACTTGTTTCTAAAGTATGTAACTACTTTCTTGGTGGTGCTGAAGATGATAGCAGCATCTTCTTGACTCAAGAGGAACTCCAAAAAATATTAGAAGAGCGATCAGATGAAGATCCTTCAGATGCTCAAAATATGGAATTAAGTGCGATCGCTACCAATATCTTTAGTTTGAGAAGAAAGAGCGTAAAGCAGATTATGGAACCCTTAAGCAAATCTACAGCCCTTCCTGCTAATGCAACTGTCAATCAAATGGAGCATTTATTAAGTAGTTATAATACCAGCTTTGTCCCCCTATACAACAACGAACTATCCAATATAGTGGCGATTGCCTACCCTCGCGATGCGTTACGGGCTCCTGGAACACGACGCGTACGCGAATATGCACGCCCTCCATGGTTCATCAGTGAATCAACTACGATGATGCAGATATTAAAACAATTTCGCACCAACAATGAAAGTGTTGCTGTCATCCTAAATAAGTTTGGAAAGGCGATCGGACTGGTTCATCTCGATGATGTGCTAGAGGAAATCTTTGGAAAACTCACCTACACCGACCTCAAACACAGCTAAATAAACGCACCTTACCGCAAAGACGCAAAGCACCGCAAAGATACGCAAAGAGCAAAAGACTTCTCTTAAAACAACAAGTAACAGAAAAACCATTAATTCTATAATTCTCCCTCTGTCCGCGACTGCGTTGAAATTCTATAAAAAATAGTTGTTAATTTCCTAATAACAGTATTATCATCTACTTTATTGTGAATTATTTTAGTTGATTTAAAATTTAAAATATGTTATAATCGATTTTAATTAATATTAAAATTGTAAATAATAAAAAAGGAGTTTAATGTGGATATGCAAGTAAATCCGTTATCAGCTTTATCAACATTTGATAATAACACACAAAGACTTGTTATTAGAGAGAATAAACTGGAAAGTGTAAACCGCAAAGAAATCACTGGTTTCCAAATGTTCTTGAGGTTTTTTGGCTTAGGGAAATTTTCAAATGTTAAAGTACACTTAAAAGATATTGCAATACATTTAAATCAGTATAATTTTAGTGAGATAAAACCAGGTGAAAACATTATAAACAAGATAACTAATCTTGCAAATAAAGCTATTTTAAAAGGTTACTTAGGATTAGTTGAAAATAACAGCATTTCTAAGTTAGTAGACTTAAGTTTACAATTTAATTATCAATTTATACAATCGATTTCGCAAGGGTTTCCACGTACATGGACACATACAGATAAAGCCACAAGGCCATTATCTTGGAATTGTAAAATGACATTTGAACAATTCTCAAAAATGATTAGTTTGACAAAATTTTATCATGTACCATCTACTGGTGACATCTTAAGTAGAGTAGTTTTTACACGTCAAAAGACGTCAGTTACAGGTCTTGAAAAATCAGAGATCTTAAATGACTGCAGAAAACTTGATAGTGTTACAATTCGGATAAATAAATATGCCTCTTGGTAGCAGCTAGCAAAAATGGAGAGTAAATATACATCTCATGGTCGGATTGACCACGAGATGTATATACAAGACATAACAAAAGCTTTGTTGAATTTTTGTTGCTCTTTGCGTATCTTTGCGATGCTTTGCGTCTTTGCGGTAAGGTGCGTTTGTCTAGTTGTTACCAGCCCCTCTCTCGGTTACTACCGACTTTCCCGGTCCTGGAGGCGGTTGACAGTTTTAACGACGATGTGAATGGCTGCGACGATTTCCTCTTCGGTTGTGTAACGACTCAGTGAAAAGCGTATTGAAGAGCGCACGAGTTCGAGTGGAATGCCCATATTTAATAGGATACGCGAGGGTTCGAGGGAACCTGAAGAGCAGGCAGATCCATGGCTGGCAGCAACTCCTGCTGCATCAAGAGCGATCAACAATCCTTCCCCGTCCACTCCAGGAAAAGCAATGTTACTAATGTTTACTGTGCGAGGTCCTAATCCATTTATTTGTGCATTAGGCAATTGACTCAACAAACCTTCTTCGAATTGCTTTCTTAGAGTGAGCATCTTTTCAGAAGAGTGAGGGAGTTCGTCAACAAGCAGTTCTACAGCTTTTGCTAACGCAAGAATTCCAAGCACATTTTCGGTCCCGGCTCGTTTTCCAAGTTCTTGTTCCCCACCAGTGATCTGCGGTGACAACTTAAAGCCGGAACGCACGAAGCACATGCCGACTCCTGAGGGAGCATGGATTTTATGCCCGCTAAAGCTCATTGCTGACACTCCATCTGGAATCGTAAAGGCCTCTTTTCCAAGGAGTGCGACGCCATCGACAAATAAAGGGATTCCATTCTCTTTAGCAATGGCTGCAATAGCTTGAATATCCGTTTTGACCCCGGTTTCATTATTAACGGCCATCAAAGCAATCAGTTGCGTTTCGGATCGAATCGCGGATCGAACACTCTCTGGTGTGACAGCACCCCATAATCCTGGAGAAAGAAATGTCACACTAGTACCCGTAGTCTCTAGATACTTAGCTGTTGCATATACGCAAGAATGCTCAGCTGCAGAGGTGATAAGATGTCCAGGTTTATTAGATGCAAACCGCCCTCTAAGGACCATATTAGCAGATTCTGTGCCGCCCGAATTAAAAATAAGTTCAGTTGATTTTATGCCAAGGTAATGAGAAATCGAATCTCTTGCTCGATTGATCATCGATCTTGTCTTTTGTCCAAACGAATGTGTACTTGAAGGATTGCCCAGATTGGTCATTAGCAGGCTGTTCAGTAGGTCACGAACTTGTGGAGCGAGATCTGTTGTACCGTTATTATCAAGGTAAATTTTTTGAGTCATCACCATTTTCTACTTTTATTAGCACGACCGTGATGTTGTCACGTCCACCTTTTTGATTTGCAATTGTAATTAACGCTTTAGTTGCTTCTTCCAATGAAGGTGAGGTTTCCAAAATTGAAATCATTTCGTTTGTATTGAGAAGATCGGATAATCCATCTGTACACATAATGAAAATATCCCCCACGCATAATTCCATAGAAGTGACGTCAGGCTCTACTTTCGGTTCAGTGCCGATCGCCTTTGTGATGATGTTCTTATAAAGAAAATCAGCGACTTGATCCTCATCCATATGTCCTTGATCAACCAGCTCGCATAGAAGTGAATGATCTTTTGTCAATTGGACTATTTTTTTATCGCGAAATAGATAGATTCGACTGTCCCCTACATGAGCATAGATGGCTCCCCTGTCTTGGAATTGTAAACAACAAACAGTCGTTCCCATTCCTCGTAAATTTGGGTCTTCACGCCCCATTCTAAAGATATAACTGTTAATATGCTTGATGGCTCGTCTCAATAAATCTTCATTTTCTTTGAGGGATAGCTGATTGTCAGTGTCTTTGATCTTTGTTTTTAATGCTCGGGAGAGTTCATTCACAGCCTCACGGGCTGCAATTTCACCTGCTTGGTGCCCCCCCATTCCATCAGCGAGAACAAATAATTTGAGTTCGGGAATGTACGACCAAACATCTTCGTTGTTCTGTCGAACAAGACCAATATCAGAAAGTCCACCAAACGAAATTTTATAAGACATTAAGTGCGCTACCATGATAGAAAGTATATCTCCGGTCCACCAGTTTCACGTATATTTCTTCATTCTAATGAATTATATCATTATTTTCAACTCAGAATCATAATTACACTAACACAATTAAAAGTACTATGGAGTCCAATGGATGCCAAAACGGATTGCTGCCTTTCCCGTATAAAGCCTAAATAGCAAGATAAAAGGAATAACGCTACGATCAAGTTGATATTTTCTATCCCTTGACTCGATGAGTAGTGAAATAACGAAAAAATCACAGAAGTGATAATAATGGCTTTATATCGTCCGAAATACCCTTTAAGCCAGGTCAAAAGAAAACCACGAAAAAGCAGTTCTTCGAGTATAGGAACAACAATAACAACTGCAAAAGCGGTGATCCATAATAAAGCGGGTTGATGAAGAAGTTGTTTCACTTGTTTGACAGCGAGCTGTTCAATATGTGTTTCCCCATAAGTATAAAGAAGAATGATTGAAATCGTTTCAGTAAGGACTACGATCCAAGGGTAAGCAATTATCCAAGTCAAAACGCCCATCAATAGATTATAGAGCGCATCCTTAATGGATCGCTCACCAAATAGTTGCCTGAATATGCTTTTCGGTAATCTAAGAAGGTAGACGATTAGAGCAGCCGCAACACTAAAAATGCCAATCAGATTTAGAATGGACTGAACATCTGAGTTAGCATGTTCAACAATAACACCTCGAATTGTTTCTTGTTCGAAGGTCTCCCACACAAGGTAGAGCGTTGGGACAAAAATGAGCTCAATAAAAAAGAAAATTGCAAAGACGGCAAAAACATTTCGCCCTGATATCACTGCTTCTTTTGAGCGAGCGTCACTTTGAGTTTGCTCAGGAAAATGATAGTATCCACACTTATAGGCTAATCTAGAGATGAGTGTTGCGACAATCATCTCTAGAAATAGCAACGAAAAAGATTGATTCAACTCAATAGTTGACATAATCATCGAGTGCTTTGAATAATCCCCTCAAGACGGGTACTCAGATTCTTAGTCATACGCTGGTGGGCAATTCCATAAGGAGTTTTAACAAATTCGTTGGATCCATAACACACTGTCGAGTAATCGATACCATTGTTTGAAGGGGTAATCACGTAGCCACATTTGAGTACTTCATACAAAATGACACGTGGTGTTTGACGTCGCACATCGATCACGCGTACGCGCATTGAGAGATTGACGACGTTGTTGAAGGGGTGATAAACGCCTTTAGAATTGACTTGAGAGTCAGCCTGTGTACACGGGACTACTGAATGGTCAATTAGCTCCAGGGCAACAATAAAGTCGGTATTGCATACCTCACGCGTGACCGTGAGATCGCTTCCGAAAAGATCGCTTGGATGCGGATAATTCGTTCCCATTTCAGAGGGTGAAAGGACATAAAGCTGTCCACTATCCATCAAGCTATAATACAGTTCATCAGACAATTCCTTTGAGACATCCCAGGTTAAGCCGGACTGTGAGGAATCAATGATAGGCATTACAGCCACACGAGGTTTTGGTGTTCCATCGTCATGGTAAGGGAAGTAATCAATGTAACGAGGACCTCCACATCCCACCAAAAGAAGCATAGAGAAAACTGCTGAAATCAAAACTTGTAACATAGTCATCATCTCCAATAAATTATGAATTTTGTCAATGCAACCACTCTATGAATAAATTGGAAAAATTGCAAGCTCTTCGTTTCGATGAATTGCAGGATAGGCACAAGTATCAACCTAAGAGAAAAAATCCCAAGGATTTTAATTCAAAATCCGGCATGGTTCAAAAGAGGGTAACATTAAAATTTGGAGTGCGGTGACAAGTCACCGCACTCCAAATTTTTACCCAATTTTAGGCATTTTAGAACCATTTTGTCTAACACATGGAGTAACACAATGAATAACAAGTGTGAATTAGCAAACAAATCCTGTATCCCTTGCCGTGGTGGGATTCCCCCATTAAAAGGTGAGCAACTCACTCAGTATCAGGATCAATTGAAAAATCATTGGCAAATCATCGATGAACATCATCTAGAAAAGGAATATATATTTCCTGATTTCCGTTCTGCTCTAGCCTTTACCAATCAAGTGGGTGAAATAGCGGAAAAGGAAGGACATCACCCCGATATTCATCTTTCCTATGGAAAAGTTAAGATTGTGATTTGGACCCATAAAATCAATGGACTCACTGAAAGCGATTTCATATTTGCTGCCAAATGTGATGCACTTTTACTTTAGGGTACTGTGGACATTAAGGTTAAAGTTATTCCGAATTTTTATACTCGCCTGGAAGTTTCTCAGGACGCTCTCCCATAAGGAGTATATGGCGATTTTTTAATAGATATTCAAACTCTTCAAAGGATTTGGGGATACGACCTATCTCAGTTGGATTACTGATAATTTGAGATGATTTCTGGTTCCTCAATAAGATTCTTTGTATATAGTTTTGAGGCAAGTTTGCGAATTTTCCCCCGCTTTAATACATTAGAGACTAAGAGGGACAACTCTTTATTAGAGAGAAAAACTTCGGGCATTTGATCGAGAAATATAGTGGGCATTAAACCGCCATAAAAAGATGGAATTGCTATTTTTTGGGTTTTAAGGGAAGGGAAAAGATGCAAATTACTAGTATTGCAGAATTTTATCATCCGAAGTGAGTATTGGTATTCCCTCGGATGAAATGCTCCATAAAATCGTCAGACATTTGATCGAAGTCTTTTTTTATCTTAATTTTCCCCTTCAGAAGACCCAATTTCCGTCGACGAGGAGCCTTATATTCTGTCAACTGGGCTATAGGCTTGCCACTACGACAAATAATAACCGTTTGATGAAGACCAGTAACCTGTTCAAGATATTTGGAGAGGTTTGTTTTGGCATCATGTATATTTACGTATATCATATATAACCTCCTTTGAAATTGACTTAGGATTAAGAAAATACTTTTGTACCTAGACTTTGTCCAGTTTAGTTCAGTTTGTCAAGTACAAGATTTGAAGGGCATATGACATTATAACATGTTTTTAAAATCTGTCGTCGCATTCACGACTCCTCCGTGGCCATGATTGGGGTCATGCTTGACATTCTGGCATTTATCAAGTAAATTCAGTTGATTCTTAATGAGGTTATTATGAATGGAAGTCATATTGTTGTTGGAGGGAGTGCATACGCTGACATTGACGTATTAGCCTGTGTTGTTGCCTACACAGAACTATTACTCCACAATGGCCATGAAGCAAAGGGAATCATTACCGGACCATGGAACCAGACGATCCCCAATTCAATACGAAAATGGCCAATTCCAATCGAAAATTCCTTTCAAGAGACTCTTAACCCATGTCATTTCATCTTAGTTGATATCTCGGATCCCAAATTTATGGAAAAATTCGTCAGAATTGATCAAGTATCAGAGATCTATGACCACCACTATGGTCATGAATCCTTTTGGAAGGAAAAACTGCCAAATGATACTCACATTGAACGCGTGGGGGCTTGTGCTACTTTAATATGGGAAAAATTCAAAGAAAATAACTGCGAGCATCTTATATCAGAAGTCAGTGCAAATTTACTTTACACAGCTATTTTTTCTAATACATTGAACTTTAAATCCCTAGTTACAGTAGATCGAGATAGAATAGCTTCTGAAGAAATTCTCAAGTATGCTTCTCTTCCACAAGACTGGAAATCCATCTACTATTCAGAAGTGGCTGAGGGGTTCAATAAGGACCTCTCAACGCTAATTCAGAAGGATACGAAACTCGTTGATTTTCACGGTTCCCAAATCTATTTTGGACAAGTCGAAATTTGGAATGCAACACCAATCATTCATAAATTCGAACACAAATTCACTCCAAAACCCAATGAAGAGTGGTTGATTAATATTGCAAGCATAGAAGAGGATCATTCCTATTTCTATACAAACTCAGCACGCCTTCAAGAAAAAATGGCTCATATCACTGATGCAACAAGGATTAGTGAAAATTTTCAAGTCTCATCTAGGTTATGGCTAAGAAAAGAAATACTCAGGAAAATCACATCTTCGAAATAACTTCATAAGCTTTTTGTACGAGTTTAACGATGTGGACCGGCTCTTAAGCTTATTATCATTCTAAATCTAGTTTCGCAAGCTCATTCGCATTCGGCCTGGGCTATAATGAGAGCAGCCCTTCGGGCTTAAAAATTACATGTTTTAAATTTATAAAAAAAGAGATAATTTGGAGTGCGGTGACTTGTCACCGCACTCCAAATTCGATTGAATATTAGAGTCTTATGTTAGTTTGATGCCTATGGCGAAGTGCTGATAGCAGGTAGCCACATATATGAGCGCAATTCGGAAGTGCTGTGAGAAGTCACTGCTTGAAGATTACCACAAAAACATTGACAAGTGCTCTATTCTGTTTTAAGCTAACTCCTTACTTTCACTTTTTTAAAGGATTGTTTATGTTTGTTGCACCAGTACAAAAAATTCAATTAAATACTACTACTAAACAACTACATTCAGCCGTTACGTATGGACGACGATTTTTTGCTGTTAAGTCGTCTATCTATGGCTTTCATAATTATGATCCTACAGCTGCTAAGATCTTTAAATTTCCCCACTCCGGTTTTCCAGAAAAATTAAATGGCGAAATGAAAATCATTCCATTGAATAAAGAGTGGGACAAGCCAACTTCCTTACTCGTCGAATCCGTTATCCCAAAGGGAGATTTTTTGGAATCCGACACCCACTATTTTTGTGGTGGTTTGCCAGCACTTATGCAAGCCGCTAGAAAAATTGAAGAAATCGCTCAAATAAGTTCTGGAGAGAGAGTCATCTACGTAAATGATGGAAAAATTCCAAAGACCTTACAATCAGGTCACCAAGCTCATGTTCACCCGAGTGAATGGTCTTCCGATGACTGTAGCACGATTAATCTAATTAAAACGATGTTGAGGGGAATGGGCATACTTTTTACACAAAACCCTACGAATTTATCTAATTATTCATACTTGCATTTTCCATTTTCCTATAGTGACTTTGCTAAAGACCCCCTCGGAAATACGCGTCTATATTTGAATTTTTTTGGAGAGCGAATTCGCCAAAACTTGAAGCAAGTTAATGGAGTTTCTGATGATGACCATAGGTTGTGTCGTTTAGTAACCGAGTCCTTGGAATATCATAAAGAGTTAAGCAAAAAAATTGAAAAACAACAAGGGAACCCTTCCTTTTTAGAATGTGGTCGTGCATACTGGTCTCCAGACGTGAAAGCAATGAAAAAGAAACAAGCGACATGGAAGGAACTGGGGATCGACTGCGAATTCATGACAGAGTCCGAAATCATGCAAGAAACACTCCTTAAAAAAAATAGTGGTTTACACGTCCTTAGAATTGTTAAAGATGGAAAATTTTTCCCAGAAACACCACAGCGCATTGTTAAGTATCTTGAAGACAATTACCCGAATTTTACTCATTACATTGCATCGACAGAGAAGCTTTGCCTAAATAAGCAAAATGGATCTCCGGTGAGCATTAATGAGCGACTAACTGATGGAAGAACACAAGAAATTTCTATTAAGACATTTTTTGGATCTTTAGGCCATAATCAAGTATTTAGGGATCATTCCTCTGATAAAGCCTTAAAGCCAGTGTGGCCAGAAGTTCCTGTAACTGGAAATAGCACTGTGTGGAGATGTTCAATTGACGTTAAGGAATTCGAGCAACGGTTCGGGATCATTCCTCTTACTAAGGAAGATCTAGCTAAATGTGTCAACCAGCTGTTGCCACTCGCAAATTTAAGTAATCTCCACGTGACATTATGGGATGGGGAAATTATATACGATAAAGTTGTTTTCAATTTGAGAGCCAGTCAGGGGGCAAATTTCAACTCTTTAGTTGCTGATAAAGACGATCTACGAAACATGTGGGAAAATTTGGATAGATATTTTATCGGTGATTTGGAAATTGTGTCTGCTGCTAGCTGCTCTAAAAAGACCTATATTTCTAATGTTCCAGAACATGTTGAGCTCTCTTCCAATCCACAACGTCCCACGACTTTTCTACACGGACTTTCAGGCATCGGATATAGTGTGTCTGCTGCTAGTCTTCCAACAATAAAGGAAAGGGCTCCAAAAGGTTGAATTCATTAAAAAAATCTTCAATTATTTAATGAAAGATTTCCAGCACTTCCTTAAAAGAATGGAATTACTATTTTACCATCTGTGGCACGGACTTTAGTCCGTGGTCTTACCAACCAAACCCATCTAGGTACCATCTGTGGCACGGACTTTAGTCCGTGGTCTTGCCAACCAAACCCATCTAGGTACCATCTGTGGCACGGACTTTAGTCCGTGGTCTTGCCAACAAAACCCATCTAGGTACCATCTGTGGCACGGACTTTAGTCCGTGGTCTTGCCAACCAAACCCATCTAGGTACCATCTGTGGCACGGACTTTAGTCCGTGGTCGTGCCAACCAAACCCATCTAGGTACCATCTGTGGCACGGACTTTAGTCCGTGGTCTTGCCAACCAAACCCATCTAGGTACCAATTGTATTTGTTTTTTTATGACGGATAGTTGAAGCTGCCAATTAAGCCAGTTTTGGATCTTGAAACGATCTATTTAAAATCAAATTTACACAGAACCTAAAAGGTTGTATACACACGACCACGGACTAAAGTCCGTGCCACAGATGGTAGCTATAGGGGCTTGTCAGGCACGACCACGGACTAAAGTCCGTGCCACAGATGGTAGCTATAGGGGTTTATCAGGCACGACCACGGACTAAAGTCCGTGCCACAGTTTAATCTACAGCTTTCGATTCCATAATATGTCGGTAGAGGGGCGGTGGGGATGGTTGAGTTGGTATTATGCTCAATAATAAATGGCTTAATTGTGTATGGGTATTGGGATCAAATGGGCTCCAAGACTCCAATTTACTCTTCGCTATGTTTTTAGGTGGAACAGACCGAGAAAGCGAGGCTAATTCTTCTTTCTTTTTTTCTACATCGGCTATTGCTAATTTTTTCTGATGAATTGCATCTGGAATTCTTCGATTAACATCCCCCAAAAGTGTATTGTTATCAACGACATTAATTCCAATATAAATTGCTCGTATAATACTCACTTTAGCATCGTGAATTAATTTACAATATCCTTTTGCTCGAAGCTCATTTTCTTCTGCTTTTTGTAACTCCCATTCTAATCGTTTTATTTTAAGAAAACTCTCCGTTGAATCTTCAATTAAAGAGGCTTTAGGACTGTGATTTCTTGAGATCTCTGTATCCATAGAAAAACCATCATCTGAAGAGCATTCTGAAATGGTAGAATGGGTGCGGCTTCGTGCCATCGAATCATCAAAAGCTGAAGCTGTTTCAAAAGGAGTACTGGGACAAGATTGATGATGCAATTCTTGATCGTCATGGGGCGCAGTTGATAGTCTCTTAACAGCAATTTTTTGAAGAGCTTGTTCTAGGTATTCCTTTTCATGAAGGAGCTTATTTCTTTTTTCTAAGGCATCAATAAAGCACCGATGAGCTATGGAGTCATCGGCTCCTATATACCACATTCGAGCCAGGTTTTTTTGCGAGTTTACAACAGCTATGTCGCGATTGACGTCTTCCAGAGAACGATTGTGAACAGACAAACGGGCTGCAGGATTCACGACTACCCCTTTTTATTATACTATGATTATTGTTTTTACTGCTTTTATAGTATATAGCAGCATGTTAACCTAATTTATATCAAAAGTTTAGAATTTAAGTCCATTATCCTTGTATACCTAACAGTGTACTAGGTCATCCTTTAAGAATATTGGCAAATACTTGCTTCAGGAGAGTGTTGTTCACAATTTCTTCAACGGAAGGGCGGAACTTATAGCTCCAATTAGCGGGAGAAACAGTGCCCGGTGTATTGATTCTCTCATCATCCAGATTTGTCCAGGTCATATTGGGAACTAAAGCTAAATATTCTTGTAGAAGATTGATGTGAAACAAGCTTCCTGAGTGGTGACTGATTTTTAGAATCTTACTTCTTTGCTCATCCGTTATTTGAGGGGCATAATTCCATCCAAGCGTTTTTGCGTACAACTTGGCTTCTTCAGGCTGATTCTTCCACCACTGTGCAAGTGTTTCTGAATCATGTGTAGAGATGGTTGTTAAACTTTCTGGCTGATATTCTTTTGGATCAATAAATTCTTTATCGGTATTCCACCTTCTTTCCCAGCGCATCACCTTCATCCCACTGATCCCTAGCTCCCTAAGACATTTTCGAAATTCGGTAGGGACAACCCCTAGATCTTCCCCAACAGGAAGCATATTGCAATGGCTAAGCATCATGCGCATAAGACCAGCACCTAAAGGAATCCAAAGCCTTTCGTCCGCAGGAATATAAGATCCCTCTATCGGCAACTTTGATAATGGAATTCCCCAAAGGCGAAAGAAACCAACAATATGGTCGATACGAAAGATATCATAAAATAATTTAGCTACCTCAAAACGCTGAATCCACCAAGCATAATTTTCCGCGGCAAGAGCATCCCAATTATAGAGTGGGAATCCCCATTTCTGTCCCTCGGCTGCATACATATCTGGAGGGGCCCCTACAGCAAAATCCAAATTGAAAAAGCGACGGTAGGCCCACACATCAGCACTATCCCGATTAATCAGAATGGGGATGTCTCCCATAAGATACACTTGATGAGATTCTGCCATTCTCTTTACTTCTTCGAACTGTTCAAAACAAAGATACTGGATAAAAATGTGATATTCGATTTCGTCAAGCCACCCCTTCTCGAGGTGCTGCCAGATATCTGGGGAATAATTTTTGTATTGATCTTGCCACTCTTCCCATCCCTTCCACTGATGTTGGATCTTGAGTGTTTTGTAGAGTGCATAATCGTAAATCCAGACATGATGTTTATCTTTAAAAAATTGATAGCTCTCTTGCTTGTAGATATCCGGACCAAACTGATGATAATAGTCCTTCAAAATACCGTCTTTATTCCAATGGATATCCGCATAGGCAACGCGTTGACTCTTATTTAAATGGGTTAATTCCTCAACCCTATGCTTAAGGTTGGAATCTTCCATGAGTTTCGGCAGATGCATCAAGCTCAAATGAATGGGATTGAGTGCAAAGGCAGATAGAGCACTATAGGGACTGCTTTCAAGTCCGGTGTCATTTAATGGCAGAAGTTGAATCACATCCAAGCCACATTCTCGACACCATGGAATTAAGGGAAGTAGGTCGGGATATTCCCCTATCCCCCCGCTTGTATCACTGTGTAAAGAAAAAAGAGGAACAACGATTCCGTGATGCTGGGAGGCTCCAATTTTTTGCCATAGGGGACCCGACTCTGATTTGTATAGAATTTCTTTGACTGTTGTAGGTATTAGATTGCTCATAAACCCAACAATGCACTAAATATGAGTTTTAAGCAACATGATGAGGATATGATAGGAAGGTACATACCAAATTAGGAGAAATTATGAACTTAATCCCAGCCCCTGGAGGATATCTTAATCGAAGAGAGAGGATTACATTCCCCAAACCTGTCGATCCAGAAAAAGATTGGCAACTTAAAGCTTTTGATACAAGGGGGTCTTTCTGTGGTAAACGAGCAAAAGAATTTACTTTCTCAGTGGAAGATATTTTATTATCGACCAGTGCTTCTGTAATTTTGGATAGCGACTTAAATCAGACTAAAACTAGGGCTGCTTTTCAAGCCACAAAATATCAGCAAGGAAATTCCGCTGAGGCTATTGAACCTAGTGCAGCTGAAGATGTTAAATCTGATTCACCTCCTCCTCTTGAAGACAAAACTAGAGAGAATACACCTAAAATTGATTCCAAGGTCAAAAAATTTCAAACAAGAGATCTTACTGCCGCTTTTCAAACCTATACAAAGATCAAAGGTAAATCAGAGAGCTTAGCAAGAAAATCTAGGATTGAGAGTAAATCTTTGGGTAATTCCCCACAATTTTGGCATGGTTCAAAAACGCCTAAAATTGGGTAAAAATTTGGAGTGCGGTGACTTGTCACCGCTTTGTCTAGCTCGACTTGTCGAGCGTATGAGCGACCCAACATATGCCCAATACTAAGGCACGTTTTAGGTTGCTTATACGCTCGACAAGTCGAGCTAGACAAAGCGGTGACAAGTCATCGCACTCTAAATTTTAATGTAATCCTCTTTTGAACATCTCTAATTTTTTTTCATTTTTCGTTCATAATTTTTTCTTGACTAGATTTTACCTATCTTGTACAAATCAAAACTTTACATTAATGAGGGAGTCATAACAGTGAATAAAAAATTATCTTCTCTTATCGCATGCATGATGTTATCTAGCATGAATTTGTCAGCACAAGTGGATACTCAAGATATTGGCTCCGCCTCAATAGAACCACCGGCAGCTGCAGTGGATGGCGAGCAATTCAAGATCGATGTAAGTGCAGATTTCATTGGCGCAGCGAAAGTAGAGAAATCTTGCCTATCTGGTCATGTCACATTTGCAACAGGACAAGTAGAAGTGAATGGCATCTTTTATTACGATCCCTGTTACAAAGAAGGGGCTGCCGCTGCTATAGCTTATCAACAAACCTATCTCGATTGGAATAAAAACCCCTACTTCTCACAGAGAAATTACGAAACTCTCAGTCTAATCCTTAGCACTTATACAGAACGCCTTTTCGATTGGCAATGGCGCGCGCAAATTAGTATCAACTTTGATGATCTTCCCTATTGGAATTTTGGGGAATACATGAATTATGACATGTTGGCTTGGGGTCGATATGAATGGAGTGAGTGTGTTGGGGTTCACATCGGATTTTTTGCGCAGACTGGCATGAAAATGGATCGAGTGTATCCGATTGTAGGATTCGATTGGCAAATCAATGAAGCTTGGAAGTTGAATTTAGTTTATCCAGTGAATATTTCAGCTGTTTATACAATCAATCCCGAGTGGACAGTCGCTCTCGCAGCGCGATTTATCGACCAACGTCACCGCACTAAAGAAGACGAACCAGTGCCAGAAGCTGTTTGGCATTATCAAGGGTGTGGCGGTGAGCTAGCTATTAACTATTTACCGACTAAAACCCTTTCCTTTAACCTCCATGCAGGTTGCTTTGCAGGTGGTCACTTAGCAATTTACACTCATCACTATCACCGTTTAGAACGGTTACGTGATGGCGCCGCCCCCTATGCAGGTGGGGAAATCGTCTATCACTTTTAGGTTATTGAATGAGAAAATATTGCTATCTATATCCCAACAAGCTGAAAAGCTTGCATTTGGGTCTAATTTTTATCCTGGGATTTTCCCCTCTTATAGCCTTGGCACAAGAAATTAATTTTGAACAGGCTGTCAGAGAAATTACCGATCAGGCACTCGGATTAAAAGCTGTCGATTCTGAAATTTACGCCAGAATTGGAGAGAGGGAGCAAGCAGGGGCGCTACCCAATCCAGAGTTATCGGTTGAAATCGGCAGCATTGGTTGCCGAAACTATGATGATGGCAATGAAGTCTTTGTAGGAATTACCCAACTCATTGAGTTAGGAAACAAGAGGGAAAAGCGCAAAAGCATTGCCGCTGCTGAACAAGATGTTGCAGAGTGGAAGTTTGAAGTCGCCAAATCGGAATTACATTTTCAAGTACTCCACGCCTTCATCGATGTTGCCTCAGCCCAGGAACGCGTTGCTTTGGCTAAGTCTATGCAACATTCCTCTAATGAAATTTCCCGTCTTTATACCCTTCCTCA
>Ga0207012_1020_pt2 | contig 21153 bp, 17 predicted proteins | sample Alteio_BWMinCont_80_FD_153471 | JGI IMG/M metagenome (GOLD analysis project Ga0207012, IMG submission 153471) | Enriched cells from forest soil in Barre Woods Harvard Forest LTER site, Petersham, Massachusetts, United States -... | ecosystem: Environmental > Terrestrial > Soil > Temperate forest >...
CTCAAATTATTCTAAAATAATTCGTTCTTTCTTGTCTTGTTGGATATGTTTGAGAGAAAAGCACGCAGCTGAAAGAAGATCGCCACGGTATTGGTTCATATGAGGAAGTTTGCGACAAAACGTGGGAAGCAGTCATTTGTAGATATTGCCACGGCAGTGGCTTAAGAAATTAGCCCTGTGTGAAGGAGCCTCCGGCGACGAAACGCAGGGTAACAATAGTAAAAAATTAGAGCCGCGGGAGCCGGCGTAAGAGCGTGGGAGGGTTGAGGTCAGGCATCACCTCAAACATTAAAGTCCCCGGGCTTGTCGCCACTTTTTAATAGGAAGAGAATATGGTTGATTCATTAAGTTTATCTAAATGTGGTTAGAAAATTTTTTTTAGTGTATAGATAAAATTTCAAAAAAATTATCTGAAAATCGAGAGGGTATGACAAAAACACTATTTTACTTTAAAATGATGGTTGCTATTTGGGCTTTCTTAACGCACCCTATAAGAGCAGAAGCTACAACTAGAGTCGTCAATAGTACTTCAAACAACCCTGCCACCACTGGAACATTACCTTATTGGATTTTAAACGCTAATGATGGTGATATAATTGACTGTAGTTCTATTGCAGGACAACAGATCACTTTGACCTCTTCACTCCCTGCGATCACTAAAAGTTATACGATTAATGGAGCAGAGATCACAATCGAAGGTGCTGGCAATTACCAAGCCTTTCAATGTGCTTCTGGAACTATAGCCCTCAATAATATCAATGTTCAAAATGCCATTTCTCAAGGAGGAATTGGGGGCGATGGATATTCCGGTGGTGGAGGAGCTGTCGGAGGCGGAGGTGCCCTTTACGTTCATGGGGGGACATCAGTCACCCTAACAGCTTCCACCCTTCTCAATAATATCGCTCAAGGCGGCAATGGAGGCTCAGCAAATAATAACGGGAATAGTGGCGGTGGTGGTGGAGGCGGATTTGCGGGTGGAAATGGAGGAAGTTGTTTGAATACTGTTTCAACAGGCGGCGGCGGGGGAGGCCATAGCAATGGAGGAAACGGTGGATCAGACTCTTCTGTAAATGGCAGTAGCGGCGTTTATTTTGGCGGTGGCGGCGGTGGTGCCGGTCTTAACTCAATAGTACCAGGTGGCAGTGGTGGAAATGCAAGCCCAAGTGGCACATTTAGTGGAGGAGCTCAGTCTAGTGGTAATGGTGGTGGAGGTGCAGGAGATAGTGAAGATGGGTTTTCGGCCACTGGGAGCGGAGGAAGCGGAGTTCCCGGAAATGGAGGCAATGGCATTGGAGTCGATTTTTTATATGGAAGTGGAGGCGGAGGCGGAGCTGCATCAGAGACTGGTTTTTCAGGAGGAGTTGGTGTAGGAGCAGGAGGTGGTGGTGGTGGCTCTAATTATTCCGGAGGAGCAGGAGGATTACTTGGTGGCGGTGGAGGCGGTGGTATTGGAGCTGTCGGAGGAGAAGGAGGATTTGGAGCAGGAGGAGGAGGTGGTGTAACTGGAGGCACAGGAGGTGGTGGATTCGGTGCTGGAGGAGGCGATGGGGGATCAGACCTTAATGGTAATGGAGGAGGTGGCGGTGGTTCCGGATTGGGAGGAGCTATTTTTGTTCAAGGTGGTGGCAACTTAATTATCGTAAATACTCTACAAATCTCTGGCAATACTGCAAATGCCGGAATTGGAGGTTCTTCAACAAACGTAACTGATCCTGGCTACATTGCACCCGGCGATGGAGCTTCTATGGGCTATGATATTTTTGTCCGTGAAGAGGGGGCTATTACCTTTAATCTAAGCAACACCTTGACTATTGCAACCCCTATTGAAGGAGATCAAACTAACGGGCCAAACACTACTGGGGGACTTTATAAGATTGGGGAGGGCACCTTAGAACTGAATGGAGCCAATACTTATTCAGGAATTTCTACTATTGCTGGAGGCACCCTTAATTTAAATGGAAGCGTGATAGGGAGTGCTATTGTTGATGCCGGAGGTACGCTTTCCGGTAATGCAACCGTATTGGGTAATCTTACTAACTCGGGGATTTTAGCACCTGGGAACTCCATTGGAACAATAAATACTACAAATCTAACATTGACTTCTTCTAGTTTATTGGAAATAGAAGTGGCCTCTAATGGTACAAGTGATCTCATCGCTGCAACAGGAACGGCACAAATCAATGGAATATTAGAAATCATTCCATTGCCAGGGAACTTTCAAAGTGTACAGTCTTACACGATCATCACTGCAGGAGATGGAAAAACGGGGACTTTTTCCGAAGTTAAAAGCAGTGAACCTAGTTTATTGAAAGTCATTGACGATCCAACAGCTGTCTTGGTGGAAGTTCTTCCCATCGGAGCTCTTGGACTGGATAGTAATGCAGCGACAGCAGCTGATTGTTACCTAGCAGATGGATTCACGACTGGATCTGATGTTGAGGCGGTCAGCATCGCATTATTAACATTAGATGCAGAGGGGATTAACGATAGCTTTAATCAGATGTCCCCTTCTCAGTTTTCCGGGTTAGCTTGGAGTCAGATTGAAAATGCCTTGTTGGTTCGTTCCAGTTATTCCCAGCACCTTGAAGAAGTGGACCTATCATCTAATTGCTGTAATAGCCCTCATCTATGGGGAGAAGCAATTGGAGCATGGCAAAATCAAAATTCTGATGGTCAACAATTTGGATATAGTGATTGGACAAGTGGAGTTACAGTCGGACTGGATGCCATATGTTGCAACGAATTTAGACTCGGCGTCGCAGCTAGCTATACCTATTCACGTCTAAATTGGAACAAATCGGCCGGTTATGCTAACTTCAACAGTTACTATTCTGGATTGTATTCTCATTGGTCAAATGAATATGGATATGTCAATGCCACACTATTGGGAGCCTATAGTCATTATCAAATCGATCGTCATTTGCATTTTGCTGCAATCGACCGCCATGCAAAATCATCCAGCAATAGCTGGGAGGGGTTAGCTGGATTAGAAATAGGGCTTAACTTCGGTTATGGTGAATCCATGAAATTTATCCCCTTTGTTAGATTGGACTACATCCATTTAGCGCTACAGGGATTTGTAGAGACTGGAGCGAGTAGTTTAGATCTCAGTGTAAATAGGCATCAAAACCAAATCGTACAAAGCGAGTTTGGAGTTATCTGGACCGGACAATATGCTTATGACAATTCGTGTATACCCGGCAAGCTTGTGCCTCGTATAAAATTAAGTTATATTAATGACGCTCCAATTAGAAATCGTCATTTGCGCGCGAACTTCGTCGATTCTCCCTGCGATTTCGCAGGACAAGGGCTAAATTTCAAACGCAATCAAGCGGCCACTTCATTAGGACTGACTTATTTTAATTGCGACGAAACCATTGGTATAACATTTCGCTATGATGGACAATTCAGCAGAGATTATTATAATCAAAAAGCTAACATCGCACTAGACATGAAATTCTAAGCCTTGTTCTTAAATTCCTGATTGCCACCTAATCTTAAACTCAAGTAAAATCTAAGCTGCAAAAAATTTGGAGTGCGGTGACTTGTCACCGCTTTGTCTAGCTCGACTTGTCGAGCGTATAGGCAACCTAAAACGTGCCTTTATGAGGTAAGTTGTAGAGGTCAAAGAATGGGCAATCCGAACAATTGGGCATAGGTTGGGTCACTTATACGCTCGACAAGTCGAGCTAGACAAAGCGGTGACAAGTCACCGCACTCCAAATTCAATTTTTGATCGGGGTCAGACTTGACATTCTGATAGGAACCGGTTCCTATCACTTGACAGCAGTATCACATTGTGATATCATTAAGTCATGAGAAAAAAACATACTGACACACTTAACGCCATATTCCATATACCAGTTCTCTCGAATGTAAAATGGAGCGACATTGAAGCTTTATTTATTAGTTTAGGAGCAAGTGTCACTGAAGGGAGAGGCTCTAGAGTGAAAATTTATCTCAATGATCGTGTGTCAGTGTTTCATAGACCGCATCCTCAAAAGGAAACTGATAAGGGTGCGTTAGTCTCAGTTCGTCGTTTTTTAGAGGAGGCAGGAGTAAAACCATGAAGTATAAAGGATATCACGGACAAGTCAACTATGATGAAGAAGCGAAGCTTTTTCACGGGGAAGTTGTTGGATTAAGAGATGTGATTACTTTCCAAGGAACCTCTGTGGATGGGTTAGAGCGAGCCTTTAAAGATTCTATTGATGAATATCTTGATTTTTGTAAGGAATTGGACAGAGCTCCTGAAAAACCATTTTCAGGTAAATTAATGTTGCGTCTGCCTCCAGAAGTTCATGAAAGAGCTGCTTATGAAGCCAAATCTCATGGGGTAAGTCTTAACACATGGCTTAAGCAGGGAATTCAAGAGTTACTTAGTTCGTCAAAACCGCATAAACATCATTCAGGAAAACATGCATAGTATATAGGTTATAATGCACGTTGGTGATGAATCAAAGAACTATTATGAATGTTTTTTTTATGATTGGAGAAAATCAAAAAAATCAGAACAAAGACCTAAAGTCTTCTCTCTTGAGACCTGGTTTAGAAATCTAGATTCAAATGATACAACCCTAATTAGAAAGACCATGTGAATTCAATAAAACAATTGCTTCGTGGTTTCCATATTTACATGCTATATCGAGAGCTGATCCTGATGTTTTTCCCTTAGCTTTAATATCAATATTGAGTATCTGTTTATTTTCCAATAAAAATTTGAGCTCTGGAAGGTGCCTGGGGAGTGCAGCTGTTAGCCTCAATAAGAAATTGAAGTTCCTTTTATCTAATGCCTGACGCATATTATCTGGTAAAATGAACGATTTAAGCTTGGTTACAGCACTTTCATACGCATTTAATCCTTCAATTAGTTCTTCTTTACTTCCAAACATCAATTTAAATCTCTCTTGTCCTTCGCTAATCTCATCGACGAGATGGTCTATTGAACATCCCTCGAATACACACATGTTTTGAGGATAAAACATCCTCATCCCATTTTGGAGAAGCAACAGATTAGCCAAAATATAAAGACTGCGTGCATTCCCATCATTATAAAGGTGTAAATGACTGAGGTTTTTTATAACGTGAATAATGGCATGCTTTTGCTCAAGATCGGATTGTGCTTGATTCATTTGTTTGAAATAATCGCTGATTATACTTAAGGCTAACTTCTCTCTCTCTGATGCTTCAATGTGTATGACCATAACCAAGCGGTTTTGTTTCATTTTAATACAAAGTCCTCGACGATATAGCTCCAGAATTTTCGTAGAAATCAAAGTTAGGGTTTCTTCTCTATTGATACTATTATTTTTATACAAAATTTGATGACTTTGATTTTCACCCTTTTGTAGAGCAAAATATTCGTGAGTAAGATGGTATGCATAAGAAATATTATCACTTCTAGCTATCAATGCATAATGACTTTGTTCTAGCCATATTTTCTTGATTATCTCTCGGATCCCTACTTCATCGGAAGTAATATCTTTATTGATAGGGAAATGGTTGAGACTTGGCTTTTCATCATTTTTTAGTTGAAGATGACTAATTGAACTTTTATTAATTTGATCTAAGGTAGATAGAAAAATTTTGGGATCTATTATCAGCTTAGAGTGATTGGTTTCTAATATTTTCATTCCAGAACAAAATGCTAGATCATACTCTGGCTCATTTTCAACAAACTGTTGGATCGAAGTGGGCTCAGAAGTCTCTTTATGAATTAAATCTATTGTGAATTGTGTGAAATGAGTCTTTATAGGATTTAAATTATTCATAATCTCCTTAATTTAAGTTGCTAGTATTAAATAATTACACAATAAATGTCTATGATTTTTGTTGAAAAGAGAGCAAGGCATCGATCACTCGCTGTTGTTCTGTTTCTGTGATCTCGTTATAAAAAGGTAAACGGACGATTGTGTTGCTGACCCTCTCCGTTACCGGAAAATCTCCAGCTCGGTAGTTCCATTGGTTAGCCATTTCTGATAAGTGCAGCGGCATATAGTGGAAGACACTCAAAATGTTCTGAGATTTCAAATGAAGGATCGTTGATTGGCGTTTATCAAACGATGGAAACAGTAAGTAAAACATGTGATAAGCCTGTGTGCAATGTTCCGGGATCACAGGAAGTTGTATTCCATGCCGATTGGCCCAATCTTCCAATCCAACGAAATAGTTTTGCCAGATCTGAGCTCGCTTTGATTGAATTTTATCCCGTATTTCCAATTGGGCCAATAAATAACCTGCAAGCATATCAGAAGGCAAATAACTCGACCCCAAATCAACCCATGTGTACTTATCAACTTGACCACGAAAAAAGCGATCGCGATTTGTCCCCTTCTCTCTAATAATTTTTGCCCTTTCAACTAATTGTGGATTATTAATAAGGAGCATTCCACCTTCACCACATGTAAAGTTCTTTGTCTCATGAAAACTCTGTGTAGCAAGCTGTCCAAAAGTTCCCAAGTATCGACCTTTATATGCTCCAAATAACCCGTGGGCATTGTCTTCAACAATGGGGATTTGATATGTCTTAGCGATTTGCATAATGGTATCCATCTCACATGCAACACCAGCGTAATGTACCAACACGATAGCGCGTGTTTTGGAAGAAATCAGCCGTTCTAACTCGGTCTCATCGAAATTTAATGTGTCGGAACGAATGTCGATGAAAATGGGTTTTGCACCACGCAAGACAAAAGCGTTCACCGTTGATACAAAAGTGTAGGAAGGAAGGATGACTTCGTCGCCTGGCTGGATATCCAATAGCAACGCCGACATTTCAAGGGCGTGTGTGCAGGATGTTGTCAACAGGGCTTTATGTACTCCTAAGACTTCTTCGATTAATCGATGGCATTCCTTGGAAAAGAATCCGTCGCCTGAAATATGTCCGCGTTGCAGGGCTTCAGACAAATACGTGAGCTCATTACCTTGAGGACTTGGACGATTAAAAGGAATTGGGAGATTCATGCTGTCTTGAACCTATAAACGGCTGTTGAGTAGGTTGAACCATTTGTGATACCACAGGGACATGGAATCTACATAGAAACCTTGACTTTGAAAAAGATTCTGTGCGGCAATATTACGCCCTTGCGTAACAACCTTAATTTTTCTGATAACATCATTTTGATAATGTTTGATTATTGCAGTGATAAGGGCGCCTCCGATGCCTTTGCGACGGGTTTTGGAACAGACACCTATAATGCCAATGCGTGCTGTGGATGCGTTTTCCTTATGAAAGGTGATAAAGCCGGCAATGCGATGTTCATATTCCGCCACAAAAACGGTTTCGCCAGAGTTTAGAAAGTTTGTGTCAGCATTTGATGCAAATCCTCTACACTCCATTTCGGCATGACGCTCACAACTTTTTCTTATCCATTCACGATAGAGAGAGGATGCTTGCTCGCCGCTAAATTCCGGGTCGTGATAGAATCTACCATTTTCAAAGAGGTTATCGTCGATCGCTTCTAATTGAGCCAACTCGCCTGTTCGATAGGGCCTGACGAGGACATCTTTGCCGTTGGATACTTCTTGCTTGGACAACTCAAGTGTCATCTCCACTTTGACATCGACCAGATTGAATTGGTAGAGTTCAGCGGTGTGTATTGCCTGATCATTGTCAATTGCACAACAGTAATAAAGACAATCTATGTGTTGAGTGTTTGCCCAGTCGATGGCCAATTGCATGTCATGGGCATTCAAATCACATCTCTCTATTTTACCGATCTTTCGTCCAAAGAAAGCTGTATCCCATTCAAGCAAGCGATACTGTGTGTTGGATATTACTTCTGTCATGGTTGCGTGCTCCCACTTAACGATCGATATAAGAGATCATATTTCGCTGCTACCTCTTGCGGCGCATGTCTCTTGAAGGCAATTTTACGCGCCGATACCCTCATTTTATCATGTGTGTTTGATGTTAAGACCTTATAAACTCCATGTGCAAGATCACGGCTGTCTTTAAATTTTGCCATATATCCCGTCTCCATATTCACAATGAGTTCAGGGGCTATCCCTTGGTCAAAAGCGACGACTGGTGTTCCGCACATCATAGACTCAGAAACCATCATAGGTCCTTGATCATCAATCGAGGGGCAAACGAATACGTCAGCTGCTTGGTATACCATTGCTAGAGTGAACTCATCTTTTAAATATCCTAGATGTTGATGTTGGAAAGGCAATGATTTAATGAGCTCTGGATTTTTATTTCCTATGATAAGCAAGAGGATATCTTCTTTTCTTAAAACAGCTGCTCCATCTTCTACCAGCTTAGACAGATGAAAGAGGGCTTCGATCAAGTAAGTCATTCCTTTTCTGGAATCATTTAAAAATGCGGCACCAAAGAGTATCACTTTCTTATTTTGTGGAATCTGGAAGATATTGCGAACAATGTGTGAGTCAATGGGTCTAAAAATCTCAGAATCGATAGGGAGTGGAATTCTCTCGGTCCGATGCTGAGAGAAAAGTGCGCTGGCTTTGATATCTTTAACTAGACCATCTGTAGGGCAGACGAAGGTAATAGGTAAATCGATCAAATATTTTTGCTTTTTAAGAAAATTTTTTCTTGTGAAGTCGTGATCGTTTGACGAGCTTAACAAAGGGCAGCCACCACATTGTTCAGTGAATTTATCGCACCCATAGGTGTGGCTGCAGCCACCTGTGAGTATCGAATGATCCATCAGAACCCAAACGATAGGTTTTCTATAATAGTCGCTTATTTCTCTGATGGTTTTGATCTGCAGCATTGCCCGTGGATTGAAAAAGCTAATGATATCAACGTTGTCTCGTTTGATCTGAAAAAGAGAATGCTTATTGAAATTTGACAGGTCTTCAAAGGGGATATTTTCTTTGGGTGAGGACGACCATTTGTTTCGTATGCGCCAAAGGCGGTTTTTCCATACTGTCAGGGGGTGAACGGGAAGCACATCGTCATCATCACTATCTTTAAAGCGCACAATCATTTTTGAAGATAATCCCGAATTGCGCAGAGCTTTATGGATGCGAAAGCCTGCAATCATACTGCCACCACCACGGCCATCATCAATGTTAAAATGGACGATTCTCATGGTTTAAACCACCAAAAGTTATCAATCCCACACACCTCCACATTAAGTTCTTTTGCCGCTTGTAATACGGCTTTGCTTACTCCCTCATATAGGCGCCAATCGTCACCACACATGATTCCTCCTTTGCTAAGATGGGGGTACCACGCCATGATATCACAGAGAACATTTTGGTAATCATGAGCGGCGTCTATATAGATTAAGTCCGCTTTGATATCTAATATATGCGCTGCCATCAACGAATACATCCTCACGGGAACTACCTTATGAGTAAGGCCAGCATGTTTGATATTGGAAAGGAATAGTTGAAAGAGATGTGGCAGCCTAGGGTCTTCTAAAAGGACATTTGCCTCTGGTGTGCCTAACCAAGAATCAATGGCGTAGAGAATGCCGTGCTCCTGAAGCCGCGAGGCGATGAAGCGTGCAGAAGAACCGATCCACGATCCTATTTCAACAGCCACATGAATTGGACGATCCTTCATGAATTTGTCCAGGAAGTAGGCGTTAGTTGGTCCTAGCCAAGACTCAGCGTCGTAAGGAAGATCTTTTATAGAACGGTAGGGTTCTGGAATGTTCAGAATCATTCTATCCACCAAAAATCATTTTCTGTATGAATTGTTTTTTGCTGTTGTGCTGCATAGTCAATCACGCTTCTTTGCTGTTCTTGGTTCAACCAACAGTTTCCACATATGATTCCTTTGGTACTATCGAGAAAGGAGTCATTAGCGATCAAGTTAGTGGTATGGCGTCTATTGTCAAGAAAAATCAAATCGGCACGAATACTCAATGCAGACGCTGCTTCCGTTACGTCCATTGTCAAAGAAACGATTTTATGTGCCAAATGAGCATCATTGATTTGCTGCATATTGACGAGGAATGTTTGTTGAAGATAGGAAATATTGGGGTCTTGCTGATTCAATTTTTCCGGGAGGGACCCTATCCACATATTGATATCATAAACGACGCCATCATCAGGCAGGCTTGACGCAACAGCTTGGACGATGCTGCCAAGCCAAGAACCTATCATGATAACTGTTTTGATTTGTTTGCTGCTGATCATATTTTCTATGCTGAGCAAAGTCTCCGCATGAAAAGGATCCGTCGGTAGAAAAACGGCCAAATTTTGAATGGTAGGTTCAATTCTGCGTAATGGAAGGCATGGCGTCCTGTAAGAGGCACATTTCGCCGTAGAGTCTGGCTCATCACACTTGGTCCATCTAACAAGCGATAAGAGAGTCTGCATGAATATTTTCATATCTGTCATGAAACTCAAATCGTCAACATATAGTTCATCCAAGTACTGATTTAATTCGGGAGACTGTCCAGAGCGATTGTTGCGAGAGATCCGCCATGTCCCTATCAATCCAGGACGCACGGATAAGCGTTTTAAGCGGTCCGCTCCAAAATATTCGGAGAGTTCATTACCATGCATGCGAGGTTCTGTACCAACAATACTTAAATCCCCTTTTAAAACATTCCACAATACAGGTAGATGTTGAAGTGAAGAACGTTGCAACAATCGCCTACAAACGCCCGATACATTGTCAACGTGAAATTGATAACAGTGAAACAAGCGGCCATGAAGGCCAGCACGTTGTTGGCTATATATGGTGGGGCCTGTCGTGGTGTATCGAATGATGCACGCAATCACGATTAATAGAGGAAGGATAAGAATCAAAACGACTAAGGAAACCAGAACATCTAACACCCGTTTCAACAGTCGATATTGGCGATTTTCAGTTAATGTGTACATCAAGGCTCTTTCTAGGCTAATAAATATAATAATACTCCATCCTATAGCCTTTCACCATTTTGTACAAATGTTTAGCTACGGCTTCAATAAAATTCTTTAAGTTGCTTAAAGGAGATACTTAGAATTACCGAATCACCTCAAAAGTTCGAAGTGTACCCAGTAAACCGATCAGTTAATCCTAACAATGCTTGGTAAACTCTGGTTTCCACTAGCATCAAAGGCTGTGATAGAATAAATAGTTGAAACCCCTTTTGCTCTATTATGATCTTCATACACAAAAGTAGTATTACTTAAAGTCGCAATCTTTACATTATCGCGATAAATGAAATAGCCCACGACTACTGCCGCGGAAGGATTTGCTGCCCAAGTTAGTCTATTGAATAGTTCGTACTGAGAAAGAAAAGTAATTTTTTTTTGAACTCCTCTGAAATTTTTTGGTGTCAATGGGGTAGCGATAGGAATAGAGGCAACCCCATAGGGACCGACAAAAGGTGTAAATGTATTTGAAACAATCGCGGTTACTGCGTTAGTTGTCGTATTAATTGCGTATACAGTGGCACTGCCTTCATCTGCCGCATAGAGAATCGCTCCATCCGAAGTAGTTGCGACTGCTACAGGAGCAGAAAAAGCGATAAAACTATTTGTAACTGTTGCTGTCACAGCATTTGTCGTCGTGTTGATCACGTAAACGCTGCTGCTACTTTCACCTGCAACATAACTAACATTTCCATTGGGAGTGACTGTAACACCAATGGGATCCGAAAAAGCGGGGAAACTACCAGTCGACACCATTGCTGTAACTGCATTGGATGCTGTATCAATTACATAGACTCCGTTATCCTGATCAGTTACGTAAGCAGTTGCGCTGTCTGGAGTGATTGCGACTCTGAAAGGACGGGAAAAACCTGTAAAACCGGTAGTAGAAACGGTTGTTGTGACCGTGTTAGATGCTGTGTCGACCGCATAAACCTCATGGGTTCCACGATCTGTTACATAGGCTACGGTTCCAAGAGGTGTCACGGCCACTCCGCCAGTAAGAATAAAGGAAGCACCTGAAACCAATGTTGTGACTGCATTTGTTGTCGTACTAATGACATAAACGATAAAATCATCAGTTGTTACGTAAGCAAACTTCCCATCGGAAGTGATAGCAACTTGGTCCGGAGCTGTAAAAGCAGGGAAACTGCCAGTCGATACAATCGCAGTGACCGCATGGGATACCGTATTGATGACGTAAACCGTACCATTTCCTTGGTCTGTTACATAAGCAAACTTACCATCAGGAGTGATTGCAATTCCAGTGGGAGCGACAAAAGCGGGGAAACTGCCAGTCGATACAGTCGCAGTGACTGCATTAGTGGTTGTGTCAATAACATAGACTTCACCATTGCCATTGTCTAATACGTACACAGTGTCTGCAAACGTCTGATGAGCAACAACAATTAAAAGAGGGAAAAATAAAGCAAAAGCAAAACACCTTAAGCTAGCTGTGATTACTCCAAAAAACTTGTAAATTGTCATTTAGTCCACCTCCTTAAACTCATGATAAAGACACGATAGGCCGCAACTACCTGTTAAAATATCTTTCGTATTTTTTCTGTTCTAAGAGTGAAACATATTTTTTTCTTGCTTTTTCTGCAATACGAAATTGAGCCCGGCCATCATCGTTGAGAGTTAGGTCTTCAGCTTTGCACTAAACTGTGCTACAGTTTCAATCTGGAATAGTAAATATACATATTAAATTGACATTATTTCTCAAAAGGAATATTCAAAGATACGAAATGCATATATATGAAATGCACATATATGCACATATACATACATATAAAGAGTAGATATGAAAAAATTCCTCTCACGATTTATTTTAATCATTTTGTTCCTACAAACCTTTTCCTTACAGGCCTTCCCAAATGAGGGTTGTTATTCCTACGATGAATACTGCACCACATTTACGCTTGAAGCTGAATGCGCGGGGTTTTGTCCACTAAACTCTACAATGCGACGAATTTATGGTTCTCTACTGCCCTCATTTACATTAGAAGGCAACTTAATAATTAATAGACGCTGGGGTCTGTGGTTAGATGGTTCATATATATTTGCAAATGGCCGTTCAAGCGGAGTTTATCACGACTCGACTCATCTTAGCTTAGTCCCTATTTCTGTTGGAGCAAAGTATTATTGTCCAGTAAATGAATGGATAGATCTTTATCTAGGCATTGGAGCCTGCTACAGCTTTTTAAATACGACAGACCATTCTGAGTATGTGCATGAAAAAACCTCTGCAAGCAATTCTGGAGCAATTATTAAATCAGGGTTTATCTATCGCTATTGCGACTGTTTTTTCTTCCATGGCTTCTTTGATTACATGTATCAAAAGATGTATTTCCATAAAACAGAGTCTGATCCATTTGTATACAGAAACGATGCCAATTTAAGCTCCCTACAGTTTGGTGTAGGCATTGGCCTTGAGTTTTAGTCATTCAAATCCTATTTATAATGACAGTAACAGGCGATACTATCCTTTTACGCAAGGATAGATTAAGGTTTGTGCTTATCTGATTAAGTATGAGATATTTGTGGCATCACTTGCAAACCCCATCCAATCAAAAATTCAAAATGTACCCAGGGTCAGACCTGATTACAGATTGTTATCTCGTAAAGACCGTCCTTTAGGTCCATCACCACGTAGCACAACTTTGGAATGTAGGAGTCCCACAGCCTCAGCTGAATCCTTCACTTTAGAAGCACTGCGTGCTAACATTTCTTCTTCAAATTCAGTGAGTACAATTTCTCTCAATCCGGTTTCTCTCCATCTAGAAAAGGGAGTACATGCGATTGAAATGTTACGAGCCAGTGCTAGCGCATCCAACAGAGCCTGATTTGCACCTTGTCCCTTAAATGGACTCATAGGGTGAGCTGCATCTCCAATCAAAGTAAATGCTCCAGCTTTTTCCAATAATTCCGACTTGAGTAATTCTCGGTCGTACACGGGATAACCTGAAATTTGTTCTGGTAGGGTGGCTGATAAAATTTGAGGAATGGGCTTATGCCACTGTGTTCTACGACACGCTTCTTCTTTAAGTGCCTGAGCTCCTTGTGCACTCAAGGCCTTAGCTTCTTCTTCGGGCATGGGAAAACTAAGTTGCCACATTATCGAGTCTAACGAGTAAGGCATCATGTAGATTCGCTCATGGCCATTGACGGTTTGAAATACGGTGGCTGAGTCGAGTAAAGAGCTCTCAACACCCTTAAGAGCCTCTAAAGAACAAATACCCAAAATGACCACATAACCCAGGTAACGTAAAGGGGTAATGTCCTCACCAATCAACAAGCTGCGCACAACACTACGAATCCCATCGGCACCTACCACCAAATCTGCCTTGGCATTCTTCATCTCACCGTTAACTTGAAAGCTCAGCTCAACACTTTTATCTTCACAATGTTTAAAACCAACTAAGCGGTGCCCCCACCGCACGGCATCATGGTCACCCAATTGCTCAAGCAATGCTAAGCGCAAGGCTTGTCGCGGGATATGCACATTTATACGCTTTGGAGACTTTTTAGTGTTTGAATGCGTCCTCTTTCCCCATTCAACAATTTCTTTTCCTTCTGTAGTATGCACCACATGGCGTGTGGAATTACCCGCGTCTTTTAAAGAGAAAAGACCCAATCCTTTAATTGCATTACTTGCTTGTTGCAAGGTAAGTCCGTAGCCCTGAGCTCGTGCATCGAAGCTATTATCGCGCTCATAAAGGGTAAATGGAATTCCACGATGCAAGCAAGCCACAGCAAGCGCCACGCCTCCTATACCTGCACCGATAATTGCTACGTGTGGATAGTTTTCTGTATCTTCTATAGGGGGACTAGTGGCAGGAATCAAGCCAGATCCAGTGCAATTATCGCACAAATATTGAGTAATCTTAGGACGAACCGACGCCTTTCCTTCACCCTGAGCTTTTTCAAATTCATCAATTGCTATTTGGTGACGGAGTCTCGCTTTCTTACGGAGCCTCAAGTTTTTTTTGCCGAGTCCATAACATTTCGGACAAATAGTCCAGTAAGTTTCTTTATTTTCCACTTTTTCAATCTTTTTTAAAGCAATTAATTTACCAAATATAATTGGCAATGTCAAGAAGAAACTGTTGATGTTGCAGAAGATGAGACCAGACCCTCATCGCTAAGTATATATAGAAAAATAGCCTTTACAAATGAGACCTAAGTCTGTAAATAGGGAAGAGGAGTTATCCTAGAAACCGCAGTTCAAGGTTGTTAAAAGGAACATGAAATAAGCAACCATTTCCCTCATCGCGAGAATTTAAAAAAATGAAAATGTGTGTCAAATTTATAATTTTTATACTTCTCTTTATTGATATCATTCCTTTAGAAGCAGAGTCCATTGATATCGATAGCAAATACGATGAGCCTGAAAGTCTTGAAAATTCCCAATTAGGTATTCATGGACTTCTTGATGTGGTTTTTAAAAATGACTACATAACTCCCCGAGGTCTACTTGTCACGGACACAGGATTGACAACACAGGTACTTGTGAGCGTTACATTAGATATTTACAAAAACTCAAACAGTACAATCAATAATATAGCACTAAATTTCGGTGCGTGGAATGATATTTGGAGTCAGCAGCATCATCCTCAAGTGGGCAATTGGAATGAATTTGATTGGTTTGCAGGTGCGAATATCACATTTGCTAAGAAATGGAATTTTTCGATTCAATACCTTGAATTTCTTAGTCCTCCGGGAAATTTTAAGGCGGAACAAAATATTGAATTTCTTCTTTCATATGACGATAGTGATTTAAAACTACCGATCAGCTTTAATCCTTATATGAGGTTTTTCTGGGCAGTTTCGGGAGATTCAACAGTTGTAGTTGGAAAGCGTGGAAAAACTTTTGATATCGAACTTGGAGTGTTGCCTATATGGGATTTAAAACAGTATGGAATTCCAATAACTTTAATAGTGCCCACGTGGATTACTGTGGGACCTCCATCGTTTTGGAATGGGGGAGAGTTTGGGTTGAAAAATGTAAAGAATCATTTTGGGGTTTTCTCGACGGGTTTAAAAGGAAGTATGGCTCTTGAGTGCATTCCCAAAAAATTGGGCAATTGGTATATTGATGCTGGTTTTCAATATTATTACCTGATTAACACCAACTTGCTCCAGGCTCAAAAATTTACATTAATTTTATCGTCAATTAAGCATGCTCATCGCAACGTTGTAGTTTTTTTTACAGGTTTTGGATTTGGGTTTTAACCAAGTACCATCTTGCAACTCCTTCTACAATTTGAAATCTTTGATTTTATCGTATTCTTTAATAAGTTTTTCATATATAGAATTGAGTTTGGTGAATTTATTTTCAATTGCACATTTTTCTATTTCTTTAAAAATTAGAGTTATTGTATGACAACCGAACGTTCCTGAAGAACCGATATTTTTATGTGAAATAGATAAAATATCGTTTTTATTATTGTTTTTAATCGCATTTTTTAATTCCTCAATAGATTCTCCTAAATAAATAAAAAAAGTTTTGTATAGAGTGTTAACAGCATCCTTATTTCCCTCATAGATGGCGAGAAGATTCTCAAAATTGATTAGACTTTCAGGGTTTTCAAGCTGTGATTGATTGGTTCTATGAAGAGGAATAGATAGGTATTTCTTTAATTTGAGTTGAAGTTCAAGCATTTGTATCGGTTTAGCAATATAATCATCCATGCCGATATCGAGACACGTTGCTCTATCATCTAACAATGCATTTGCTGTCATCGCAATAATAAACGTATGCCTACCCATCCCTTCTCTTCGTCGAATTTCTTTAGCAGCGGCATATCCATCCAATTTAGGCATTTGGCAATCAAGAAGAATCAAATTAAACGTTTGCTGTTTCAAGCATTTCAGTAGTTCGACACCATCTTGCACCATCTGGACTTCATCATAACCGAGTATTTTCAGTTGTTGAGAAATGACTTGTCTATTGATAGGGTTATCTTCGGCAACCAGAATTCGTCTTCCTAATTTTTTTTCTGCTATTAAGAAGCCTTCTTCCTTAACTGAACCTGTAGACTTCTCTTTAAAGACATGTTTTTTCTCAAATGGAATAGTGAACCAAAAAGTGGAACCCACTCCTAGAGTGCTAGTAAGCCCTATTTTACCTCCCATCATTTTAACTAGTTCTTTAGAGATAGCAAGCCCTAAACCTGTCCCTCCATGGGTTTGACGTATTGAATCATTAGCTTGCATAAATGGTTGGAACAATGATTTTTGATTTTCTTCAGATATCCCTATTCCAGTATCTGACACTTTGAAATGTACAAAATATTGATTGTCGCTTTCCTTTTCTTTTGAGACAATAACGGTAACTTTTCCTCGTTCCGTAAATTTGAGAGCATTTCCAATAAGGTTCGTTAGGATCTGTTTGATTCTCGTTGGGTCTCCAAGCATCTCATTTGGAATACTTTCTGTGATGAAATATTCTAATTTAATTTTTTTATTTTTTGGATTAATTGTGAATAGCTGAGTGACTTCTTCCAGTATATTTTCAATATTGACAATCTCGATTTGGATGTTTAATTTCCCTGCTTCTATTTTTGAATAGTCGAGAATATCATTTAAAAGAACTAACAATGTATTGGCGCTACTCCTAATTGTTTGAATCCAATCTTGTTGTTCTGAATTGAGTTCTGTTTTCTCTAATAGTTCAGCCATTCCCATTATCCCATACATGGGAGTACGAATATCATGACTCATGTTGGCTAGAAACTGCTTTTCCAAGTCATTTGATCTTTTCAACCCTCTATTTGCCGTTTTGAGTTCTGTTAGGGTTGCAGACAGTGTTATAGTTGAAATAATGATAATACCGATAAATAACTGAAGGGATAATAAACTTAACGATACTGTTGCCAAATGAAATGGGCCTATTCCCATATACGTCGCCCAAATAGCAATCGTAGATATCAACAAGATTGCTAAAATGGTGATCTGCATGGGAAATCTTAGTGCTGCCCAAATCAGAAGGGGAATAATAAAATAGGATTTGATATTATTCTCGGACAAAAAGAATACCATATAGCCTACACCAATGAGGGATACGGTTAGATAAAGCAACTCAACTTTATTCCATAAAAAATCAGTTTTATTATTAAAAATTAAAATAGGTATTGCTATGGTCAATATTCCCATTGCATCACCTATCCACCAAACGAACCAAGTGCTTGGCACTTCGAGAGATGATACGATATGAAATACCCATAATATTAATACTCCTCCAGTTGCACTGATTATGGTGCTTCCTACAGCGGAAAAAAACAATAAGCGGAGTACGTCACGAACTCTATCTAATTGGATATGAAAATCGGTTCTTTTTAATAAATAAGCCCCTATGAATGGTTCTAAGGTGTTTCCAATACCAATTCCAAACGCTGCAATTGCAGGAGCTCCCATATAATAATTGATAGCCACTGCAGCTAAAAATATCCCTGGCCAATATTGAAGCCCCCAGATAAGTAAAAAAGCTAAAGCTATACCTGATGGCATCCACACGACAGTTGCAAAACCTGCGACATTGTTGAGTGTTAATCCAAATTGGGCTGTTAGAAAGTATAAGGAGAATAAAAGAAGGCATTTTAAGAAATAATTTAAATAGATGGTAACCACACTCATACCTATTTCCTTAGATAAACAAAAAATTAGCTATTTCCACCTTCCCCTAATTATATGTTAGATATTATTTAAAATACATGGGGAAGTGGCTATTCCCAGCAAGTTTCCATAAATGATAATGACTTGCCCCAGTCACTCGATTACTTCTTTACACATCTGAAATGATTGGTGCCAGGCCTGACACCAATCAATCACTGTCCGCACTTTTCATTTAATTGCCCAAAGTAGCGGAATTTAATAGAGATAGCCCCAGGCAAGGGAAAGGGCGTTATATTTCTTCATCGAGGAGAACTTTCCTCCTCCGATTTGCTGGGGCATGTAACCGGATTGATGATTGTCAAAACCGTGCGAGAGGGTTATGAAAAAATCATTACTGTCGTAGTTGTAATTAACTCCAAACGTGATGAGGTCGTAGAATATCTGCCGTGTATAGCTGCGAGATATAATGTAGGGCGATTTTCTACGAAGATTGATGCGATGGGAAAGGCCTGAACCAAGCGACAGGTTGTCATTAACCTTGTAGCCAAGGCCAAAATTAATAAGGGTTGCATCTTGCAGTCCGCTGCCCGGTGACTTATTGGATCCGCGCTTATTGGTATTTAATTGTCCATTTGGCAGAATAGAGTTATTGGCATTGGGCAGGCTTCCATAGCCTGTCCAAAGGACTTCCAGGCGTCCTGCCAGCTTTTCCGTAAACTTATAAGTGAATCCACCACCGAGTGTTGCAGGAATGTAATTTTTGGCATGATGGGGCTCATACCCCCGGTATCTCCTGAATTGCCCCACATGGCTTTTCTTAATAAAGGCAAAGCCAAAAGTGAGTGACTTATTGATATTCCATCTCCATCCAAGCGTTAGACCAAGCCCCTCAGAATGGTCAGTTCCGTTGTTTGTTACTTGTCCGGGTGAAACAGATCTTATAGGGTTATCTGCGCGTTGAAAGCCTTTGCGAAGATAGGACAAATAAAAATAATCTAGCGAAAAGCCTATTGAATGATTTTCATTAAGCTTCCATGAGAAGATAGAGGAAATGGCTTGAGTTTTAGATTCTAAATGAATGGGTGTTGTGCCAATTAGTGGAATCGGTTCTTTAGTGCGAACTTTTACATAGCCGGGTGTCGTGTAGGTAGCAAGACTGAACGAACATTCATAATCTTTGATTATGAATTGTTTATGAATGGCTGCGTCTGCTGTTATGATATACTCGGCCTTGTAGGTCTGATTAACTTTTCCAGGAGTGAATAGAGGGTTGTTATCTTGGTTGTTCAGGGTGGACTTTTGGTGAACGATAAAGGTGCCTATATCAAATCTATCTTTGATCCAAACAGCGTTTGCTGGGTTAACTACACCGGCAAATGCGTTATGCCCTCCTGATATGGAGTTAGGACGTCCTCCAGCTACCATTGCATTGGCGATGTGGCTAATGAAGCTCAAAGTGATCAGAAAGTAAAGGAAACAGTTCATAGATTTCTAATCTACAATGTTAATTGAAATCAAGCAACCACCGTTTAAGGTAGTCGATGAATGATTGGGGCTGGTTCCTGCATATCTGCATAACTTTTAATGGTTATGCAGATATGCAGGAACCGACCCCAATAATATGTAAACCAGAAACTATGTCCCTAAGAACTAAGGAGTGGATTTTGCTTTTTATGCGAGCAATTTTTCGATTGTTTTCATAGGAAGGTAGAGAGAAAGTTCGCCTTGGTAGGGTATAAAACCAAAACCGCGATAGAATTTTTTTGCAATTTCATCTTTGGCATCGACTACGATTGCATAAGCCGCAACAATTTTTGATGCTTCATGAATTTTTTTTAGGGCGTCAATAAGTAAAGCTGTGCCGATTTTTTTACCTTGATACTGGGAGTCAACGGCAAGACGACCTATTTTCGCAACAGGGATAGGGTATTTTGGAATTCCTCGATTGTGATCCGCTGGGATTTTAACAAATTCAATGCATGCCATGCTTAGTGTGTAGTACCCCACAACTTGATCATTTGCCAAAGCAATGAAACTTTTACTAATCCCCTTTTTATGATTTTGTCTGGCGAACTGATTGAGATAAGTGTCGAGTTCTATGTTTCCACAGGAAAAATCTTTGAAAGCAGAGGAATCCACACCTTCAATTGATTTTATAGATAGCACGCATTACCCATTCTTAATTAATTGTTTGTGATATTTGAGTGCCTGTTTCAGTTTTTTATTTGGTTCAGGTGGGTGTTCTAGTGCTTTTAAAAATGCGTCACGATCGGTGTTAGATAGGACAATCGAAGTGTTATTACGAATAATCTCAAAAGATTTATCCAAAGCAGTTCTTCTTAAAAACTCAGAAAGATTCATTCCACTGAGACAAGCAGCTTCTTCAAATTGCCTTCTTTCGGCTTTACTAGTTCTAATTTCTATACGATCTGGCTTCATATAATATTCTCCTCTGCCTTCATTGTATATGTTTTGTCCGTATTTTGTCCATACAATTTCCTTGTTGACATAGAAGTCTAACGATTAGCAAAGACTTTTGAGCTCTAAGTGATAGGGGACGGTTCCTGCATATCTGCATAACTTTTAAAAGTTATGCAGATATGCAGGAACCGTCCCCTATCATTTAGTTTCGATTGAAAAGAAGATTATAAATGAAGATGTTTGGGTAATTTAACGATTGTCAGCCAAAAATCT
>Ga0207012_1086_pt1 | contig 20969 bp, 15 predicted proteins | sample Alteio_BWMinCont_80_FD_153471 | JGI IMG/M metagenome (GOLD analysis project Ga0207012, IMG submission 153471) | Enriched cells from forest soil in Barre Woods Harvard Forest LTER site, Petersham, Massachusetts, United States -... | ecosystem: Environmental > Terrestrial > Soil > Temperate forest >...
TATTCAACGAATAGTGAAACTGTTGATTACAGTCACAACGCTCTGAACCGAATAAATCTCCGGTCATGCAGGATGAATGGATGCGAACTAAAGGAGGTTCTGTAGAGCGTAGCGGTTCTTTTAATAAAACGACGTGTTCTTTATGGTTAAATTTTTCTTTCACCACTATCATTTTAAATAAACCTAGCGATGCCAGTGGTAGAACAGTGGAGGCAGTTTCTTCAATGACGCTCTCATGGCATAACCGGTACGTTATTAGCTCTTCGATAGATAAAATGTTTAATTGATACTGCAATATAGCTGATGTCATCACAGAAATACTCCCAATCATGTTACAAACATATTGAGGAGGCTAAATAATACATGGGGCATATGCAAGAAAGGTGAAACCATAGTTGCCGTCATCGTTAAAGCCCCGCAATTTTTGAATGTCAGGGCATCTAGATTAACTGAACAACCATGGATATTGAAACCGCCTGTATCCTCATCAAAAGATAAGCAAACAGAGGCTTCAGAAGGTTCAATTAACATATCTTCTTGTATCCGGACTATAACCGTCGGCTTTGGCTTTTTACCAAATCTGCTGACCTTTTTCTCTTGAGAAAAAGCGCTCGCGGGCTCTTCTACCACTTAGGATAGAAATACCGCCGGTGAGGATTTGCACCCCGCCCTGAAGATAATGGGTTAGAACATAATGTGAGATGAGCCAATTGTCAACCGGGTTCTTGAAAATTAGTCAATTTTTGAGTCTCTCACGGATGCATTTTGGATAGGGTATCGGTGAAACGTAAGACTAGAGCCTCAATTGAATTTGATGATGGGGTCGGGATGTGGCACAATTCTTGCCGTTTCTTTGAGAAACCCTATTTATCATTTTCGAGGCGATTTTATGATTACGTTACAAACCAACCATGGTTCTATTGTTATCGAATTAGATTTTGAGCATACACCAAAAACAGCTGAAAATTTTTTAATGTATGCTGAAAATGGCTTTTATGACGGCACTATATTTCATCGTGTCATTAATAATTTTATGATTCAAGGCGGCGGTTTTGATGCCAAGATGAAGCAAAAATCTGCGCCAAAAACCATCCAAAACGAAGCAAAACAAGGGCAAACCAATAAACGCGGCACACTAGCTATGGCTCGCACGTCTGATCCCCACTCTGCAAGCAGCCAATTCTTTATCAATGTCAAAGACAATGATTTCTTAAACTTCTCCTCAGAAACGCCTAACGGCTGGGGTTATTGTGTATTTGGCAAAGTGATTGAAGGTATGGATGTAGTAGATAAAATTAAAATGGTTGCTACAGCCAGCCGCGCTGGACACGAAGATGTACCTACCACTGATGTGATTATCGAAAAAGTGACTGTCACAGAAGAAACGAAATAAAACTGAACTCGATAGCCCTCCCCGGCAAATTGAAAGCCGGGGGAAGCTATCTTAATGGACTTTATTTTTTGGCTACACGGCTGCTTGAAGTCTTCTTTTTGCGAGAAGCAGTTTTAGCAGCTGGCTTTTTCTTACTAGCTTTAGCAGGTTTTTTAGGGGTTGCTTTTGCTGCGGCCTTTAGCTTTTTTAAATGGTCAGCCATCTTTTTCAATTCTGCAGCTGCTTGTTTAAATAGAGCAGTAAATTTTTCGACGGTAGATTTGGTAGGATGAGATTTTGTCATGGTAATTCCCTTGAGATAGAATCAAATAATGATTATGACATAAAAAGATAGAATTTTATAAACTAATGCACCAACTTCTTATATCTCATTCTATGTGGTTGTTTAGCTTGTTCGCCCAAACGGCGTACGCGATCCTCCTCGTAGTCAGTATAATTACCACTGAAAAATGCTACGCTACTATCACCTTCAAACGCTAAAATATGTGTCGCAACGCGATCTAAGAACCAACGATCATGTGAAATAACCATGGCACAACCAGGAAAGCTTAATAATGCTTCTTCTAATGCGCGTAGTGTTTCGACATCAAGATCGTTTGTAGGTTCGTCTAACAGCAAGACATTACCACCACTACTCAAGAGCTTTGCTAAATGAACACGATTACGCTCACCGCCGGAGAGTTCTTTAATAAATTTTTGCTGATCAGTACCTTTAAAATTAAAGCGTCCCACATAGGCACGTGATGGCATTTGAAAGCCACCAATTGTCATAATGTCTTGTCCGTTAGACACTTCTTGCCAAACCGTATTGTTTCCATTCAGTGAATCACGACTTTGATCTACGTAGGACAACTGCACGGAATCACCGATACGGATTGTGCCGCTATCGGGTTGTTCTTGTCCCATTAGCATTTTAAATAAAGTTGATTTTCCTGCACCATTGGGTCCGATAATACCAACGATTGCGCCTTTAGGAATATTGAAACTCATATTCTCGAACAAGACTCTATCGCCAAATTGTTTGCTGATATTGTTTGCTTCAATGACCAGTTCGCCAAGTCGTGCGCCGGGTGGAATGTATAGCTCTTGAGTTTCACTGCGTTTTTGAAATTCCTTCGAGCTGAGTTCTTCGAAGCGGGCCAAACGCGCTTTGCTTTTGGCTTGGCGGCCTTTAGGATTGGTGCGCACCCATTCGAGTTCTGATTTAATTGCTTTTTGATGCGCTGTCTCTTGGCGCTCTTCTTGCTCTAAGCGTTTTTCTTTTTGATCTAACCAGGCAGAATAATTCCCTTCGTAAGGAATACCTTGGCCACGGTCAAGTTCCAAAATCCAACCAGCCGCATTATCTAAGAAATAACGATCATGGGTAACAGCAACAACCGTGCCTGCATAATTATGTAAAAACTGCTCTAGCCAAGCAACACTCTCTGCATCTAAATGGTTAGTTGGCTCATCTAATAACAGCATATCGGGCTGTGATAATAATAGTCTGCACAAAGCAACCCGCCTGCGTTCCCCACCCGATAATTTGGCCACATCTGCATCCCAAGGGGGTAAACGGAGAGCGTCTGCGGCAATTTCTAGCTTGCGTTCAAGCTCCCAAGCGCCGGCTATATCAATGGCGTGCTGTAAATTTCCCTGCTCTTCCAAGAGCTTATTCATTTCATCATCGCTCATGGGTTCGGCGAATTTCATGCTAATGTCATTAAAGCGTGTGAGCAAGGCCATGGACTCGCCTACTCCGTCCTCGACATTGCCGCGTACATTTTTGTTGGGGTCTAGCTGTGGCTCTTGCGACAAGTAGCCAATCTTAATGCCAGGCTGCGGACGCGCCTCACCATTAAACTCTTTATCAACACCGGCCATGATTCTGAGTAATGTTGACTTACCCGAGCCATTTAAGCCTAAAACACCGATTTTGGCGCCGGGATAAAACGATAACCAGATATTTTTGAGGATTTCGCGTTTTGGTGGGACGACTTTGCCAACGCCTTGCATGGTAAAAATAAATTGTGCCATATGAGTTCTTTTTTCATGAGGTAATAATGGAGCTGCATTATCATTGAAATTGAGAATGGCTGCAATAGGTCTACATATTCTGTAAAAGATTATCTAATAATCACTTCACCTTCATAAATGGTGGTCAATCCATGGTGGTAAAGTGCTTGTTCTACCGAGGTCAGCGAATCGTATTCGACTTGTGTCAGCGCCAAAGGCAACAGCGGATCCATAGATGAGGCGGTAATATAATATTGGCAACGTGAAGCAATATTTTCTCGATAAAAAGCGCCGCCAAATCCGACAAAGCGTGTCGCTAAATCATAAATTTCGTAGTCATTTAACGCATCACCGATATAAAGAATATCTGGGTGTAATGCTTTTAATTGACTGACAATGACGCGCTTTCCGCCTAGATTAACGAGAGGAGATTCTCTATCAAAGCTAAAATAATTGCCCTGTAAATCAAATTGAATGTTCACTGCAAAAATATTTTCGCGCGGCACTTGTAACATATCACCAAAAATGGCGACGGCTGGATATAATCCTGCTGAAATAATATAAACTTTTTTATTTAAACGCTGCAAAATCTGAATCACACTGATGACATTTGCTATCCGATGATTGAAATAGTGTTGCCCTAATGCAAGAACTTCATCCTTGTGAGGTTGCACTAAATCAAGGCGTTTTTGATACAGCGCCGGATTAAGCCCTGTTTTACCCATGGCCTCTGCCGTCAGACGGTTGACCAACTTTTCAACCCCTTTATTTTTAGCTAGCTCATCAATCCCTTCAATAGCACTTAACGTGCCATCGCAATCGAATATAACGGCGTTTATTGGTGATAGTAATTGCCAGCGTGATATTGCCATATATGCAACTTTTTTCATTTAGTAGAAATTTGGTGTGACACTAGATTAAGTTTATCCTACGATGCAATAATGTAAATCATTTATCAGCAGTTCCGCTAACGCGGGGTTAGATATTGCTTCCGCGCTCTAAACGGCACATCCATGTGCCTACGAATGCCATCCTGGCATTCATTCGCGCTACAACAATATTTAACCCCGCGTTAGCGGGAACTGCTGATTATTTATATGCCATTATCAGGGAATGATCATGTTTAAAATCCAGACGCTAAATCCCATTGCAACGGTTGGCTTAAATCAATTTCCACGCGAACTGTATGAAATAGCGTCGGAGATGCAGAATCCCGATGCCATTTTGGTCCGCTCTCAGAACATGCATGAAATAACTCTGCCAGCTTCCGTTAAAATCATTGGTCGCGCAGGGGCTGGCGTCAACAATATCCCTATCGCTACACTGACCAAGTTAGGGATTCCTGTTCTAAATACCCCGGGTGCCAATGCCAATGCCGTCAGAGAGCTAGTGATTGCTGGCATGCTTTTAGCGAGTCGCAACATTTGCCAAGCATGGAGTTATGTATCTCACTTAACAAGTAGCGACACCGCGCTTGAAAAGCAAATTGAACAAGATAAAAAACAATTTGCTGGCTTTGAGTTACTTGGAAAAACAATAGGAATAATCGGGTTAGGCAGTGTTGGAGTCAAGGTGGCAAATGCGGCCATTAGCTTAGGCATGCGGGTCATTGGATATGATCCTACCATTTCTGTAAACAGAGCATGGGAACTATCAGCCAACGTACAACAAGCTCATAGCATTGACGATCTGCTGATGGCAGCCGATTTTGTCAGCTTCCATGTGCCTTTAACGGATGACACACGGAACATGATTAATCTTTCAAGGTTACATTTAATGAAAAAAGGTGTTGTACTCCTTAATTTTGCGCGAGACGGCATTATTGATAACAAAGCCTTAACGGATGCATTGAATGAGGATCACGTTTTTGCTTATGTTAATGATTTTCCGTTAGCAGAATTAAAAAATCATCCACGTGTCATTAGTCTACCTCATCTAGGTGCCTCTACCGCAGAGGCTGAAGAAAATTGTGCCGTTATGATTGTCAAACAAGTACGTGATTTTCTCGAAAATGGCACTATTGTTAATGCAGTTAACTTTCCCACTTTAGAAGCTCCGCAAAACCATGTGGGTATAAGGCTAGCAATTGTGAATGCAAATGTCCCTAATATGGTCGCACAGATTTCGTCAAAACTGGCTACCGCCGGATTGAATATTGTTAGCCTATTGAATAAATCTAAGGATAGCATTGCGTACACAGTGATAGATATAGATACTGCGGTGATTGACAATGTGTTAAAAGAAATTGCTAATATCGCTGGAGTGATACAAGTGCGCAAGTTAATTCTTCCGTTACCCGGAAAATAGATATTGAATGTAGCTAACGCAAGATGAATTCATTTTTTAGATGGTGTGTTTTGGCACACCATCCTTCATTTTTAGAGCCTGCCTGGCTCTCACTCATGCCTATTTACCTTTCTTTTCTTTCTTAGCGGCGCGTTTTTCTTTTAACGACTTGGCTGGCTTTTTCTTTGTTTCTTTCTTGGTTTCTTTAGATTTGCTCATGATATCTTCCTTGTTGATTTAAAACATGATTACAATACCATAATAACTATCGCAATCAATAGTACCTGTTAATTTTTTTGAAATCACGGAAAATTTTGCTTTATAAAATATATAAAATCAGCTTTTGAAAAAAAGTAGCGCCTTGTTTTTAAGAAACGACAGCATGTGATCATGAAAACCACTATCTTTCGGTTTTGCCTCTGATGTATTAGGATAGGTTCGTACAACTGGTGTAGTCGTACCATAGAACTTCTGACAAGATGGGTTAATTTTTTTTATCTCTTTGCATACATGCAAGTATTCCTCTTCTCGATTTAATCTTTCGCTGGCCTCTAGAGCTACACTCTTGTCAGCATCATTACGTAGTTGCTTCAAGTCATCTATCGCCGCATCTGGCATACAAATAATTTTTTTTCGTATTTTGCAATCCGGAAAAATAACAAGTTTTTTCATCGCCTCAGGTGGTACATTTGGGTTTGAAACAAGCGCGCGCAATATTGCCAAATCTTTTTCTACTGCTAATTGATTCAGAATATCAACCGGTGTTTTAGGATTGATTGATAATGCCTTTAGAATAGCCGTTCGAGAATAACTTTGAATTTTATTTGCATCCGTATAAATTTTTCGGGCTAATTCATCTGTGATAAAGCAATTGCTCGCCAGACCCTCTAGTACAGAATATGAGTTCTGTTGTTTTGTTGTTTCATTATAAATTATTGCTAACTGATTTGAATCAACACTGCTCTTGGCTTGTTCTAGCCATTGTGTCAACGAACTCGATTTGACATCTTGAACATTTTTATCCTGTTCATTATAAAAAACACCGCGTAAATAATCTAATCGCCGTTTTGCATCGCGACGCACGCCTACATCCGGGTCATTATGGACAATCCCATTCAAGACATTTTCAGGCATTTTCGGATAGGAAATAATCGCTCGACGAACTTCACAGTCAGGATAGGCGGCAAGCTGTAATAACGCATCAGGGGAAAAGTTAATATTAGGAGAAAGAAAAACAACAGGTGTGTAGTTTGACGAAATAGTTTTTGCTTGGCTAAACGATAGCATTATCTTTTCTAAAAGATCAGGGGAAGCATTTGGGTTCGCTGTTAAACTCAGAAAAATATTATCTCGGCTTGCCGCGTCTAGATCAGAAGTTAACGTTCTGTTGTAAATAACATGCAATAAATCGGGAGGCGATTTAGGATTTTTTGCCAGCAATGATAAAAATTCATCAAAAAGCTTTGCATCATGACCTTGAGAAACTCGACTATAGATTTTTTTTAATCGCGATGAATTTGTACCGGATGAAGCATAACGAAGTATTTTTTGAGAATGGAATAATATATTGTAATCCAACAATCCATTATGAATCTCAGAAATCATACATCCAAAAATTATCCATGCGACGATTGTCGCACCAATCATAGGAGGTTTATACGAATGATTCATTATGCTGAAAAATTCTTGTAACAGTATCACAACGCTCAACATACCCACAAAACCAATTATTCCAATCGCAAAAGGCGCGAACGTCAAAGGGCCCATCAGGTGATAAATATAAGATGGCAAGAAAGAAATAACCAAAATGATTGCTAATGATGGAATAATGCTGACGATCAATGAAATAGCACAACCACCGACTACACTAATCCGTATAGCAAAGCTAAATAGTTTTTTAAAATGCGAATAAAACCAAAGACTCATTAAAAAGGCAATCATAGACAGAAAAAAAAGCGGCTGATTAAATAGATTAAATATTTTATAGTGCATCCAAATCGCCTTTATGGTCGATAACAGTTAGACATAATAAAACTGCGGTATTCTTCTTGCTCTAACAACATAGTTAAATCCGTTAAATCCCCTGCTCTTGCGTTATGCAAAGCAATATTACTTATTCTTGTTTTGGCAACTTTTAATATATCGCTAAATGCTTTAGATATATCTTTGCCGTTATGTTTATGGCCCCAAAAACTCCACTGTATATTGTGCTGTCGAGTTCTAAGCGGTCTATATTCGGGTAACGATTCTAGTTCTTTGACGGCATCCTGGACTTGTGAGATGGTATTGATGCTACGAATTCTATCAATAATAATTTCTTTAACAGCTTGTCTTGTGTACTCTAGCGAATATTTTTTCTGCTCTAATACATAAATTTCTAGGTTTCTAGAATTTTTAATTGAATCAAATTTATCTTTGATCAGTGCATTCATATTTGGGCAGAGTTGTTTTGCCCGTACTTTCCCAGTCAGTTCAAATTCTTCAAGCGAATAAGTTAAGTACTTTAAATAATTTTCTCCCTCACTAAAAACAAAATCTCTAAATCCTTTTATCAAGAATGCCTCATTTTCGAGTGCACGCTTTCGTGCTTTAATGAAATTGAATACACGTTGTTTAGTGGCTTCATTCTTGAGTTTGCTATCAAAACGAATCATTGCTTCAATGGTAAAATCAGGCGTTAAAATAATTTTTAATAGCGTTAGATATTTTTCTTGGAGAAAAGAAAAGTCTTTCGATAAATGAGATAAATGGGAAATATTAGTACTATAAAGTGACATACTGCCGCATTCTTCTAGATCGAGTGAACTTTTGTAGTCTAGCCATCTATGTGGTGAATAATCTTTAACTAGAGGGAGGCTTTCTATGTCTCCACTGGTAATTTTGAATGAAAATCCGGAGTTTTCTGTATTGTGCCAAAATAAACATAAGGCATGGTCGTCATCAAAATGTACGAAGTTGCCACCTTTATCCATTCCAATATCCAATGGACTTAAGTCTGCCTGGCCTAAAGCTAAAGATATAACGAGCAACGATGCAAGCCCTGATGTTTTGTTATCGCGTAAGGCAGTTAAAACCGCAGGGTCTGTGAAGGGTTTGAATCCAACTACTTCTTCTGATAGCACGTTAAATGTTGTCGGTGCTAACGGATTATTGACTACTAATCGTGTCTTTGGTTGTGTTGTATAAGCCCATAACCTATGTAACTCAGACACAATGATAGGAACTTCAATAAAATCATGTGGTATCCAATTTGGATCAGCTAAAGGTTTGAGAACCCACGTTTTTGTAAATTTTTTCCGTTTTGCTTGGCCATTGTTTGCGTTTTGCAAATCTCTCTTCCGCACTCTACGTACATGCATGCTATGAAAATGTGTTCCTGTTACGTTATCCGCACTTTTAAGATCGATATAATCCTCGATCATACGTTTTTTCTGAGGCATTCGAATTTCCAAATAAAATAAAATTCAAAACTAAGAGTGTGCGATAATATATTGCAATTATTAAAGTTTTATTAAGGATCTATGCAGAAACTAGTCATTTTTTCTAAGAGCCAAAAGTGTGCAACCATCCCAAGCTACGCTCAGGATGACTTTTAGGAAATTAGCTGACCCAGAACAATCCCTGCGCGATGATAAATAACGCCACTAGCACAAGTAGAATTAAGGGTATTTTTCCGCCCATTACACGATAGTCTGCTATGATTTTTTTACGGTAACGACCATTCCATACCATCATCGCGGGTAATAATATAACCAATATAGCAATACAAATACCTGCATAATTTAAACCAACAATAAATGCAGTTGGATAAAGCAACGCGATAATGATAGGCGGTACAAATGTGCCTACATGCAAAAAGAATTTTTCTACACCAACTTTATCTAATTTAAAACCATCCGCCAAGAAATCAACTACACACAATGAGACGCCAAGAAAAGATGTCACCACACATACGGACGTAAAAAGACGAGTTAGCGTAGTAACAGAAGCATTCTGCAAGTGATGAATCAATGACTGGGTTAATGCTAAAGTTGAGTGATCCGATTTAACAATGCTAAGCAAACCATATTCACCAGCAAATGGAATACCGCCAAAAATAGCGCCTATCCATAATATATAGCAGCATAATGGAATGAGACTGCCAATTAAAATAACTGTTCTCAGCTTTTTCACATCATTATTAAAGTAACTTCTTAGACTAGGAATAATGGTTGCAAAACCAAAAGAAGTTATCACTACTGTGGCTGCAGGAATAAGGTATTTTATTTGTCCTCCATTATATCGATTCCATTCTATGTGGGGAGTAATAAATATAATTAACAAAATGAACGCGGCTAATTTAATAAACATAAAACAGCGATTGACATAGTCAATAGATTGTATGCCATTATAGACGATAGCCCCTAGTATTAATGCAAACAGAACCGCATCAACAGTAGTAGAAGTCTTGACACCTAATGCGCTGAGCAGCCCCTGCAAGATATCCGATCCGCCAGCAATATAAGCTGCCAACAAACAATAAAACAACAACAAATAACACACCCAGGCAACCATTTCTGCCCATCGACCAAGAGTACGTCTTGCCATGAAAATAATATTGCTATTCGTAGGCATCCATAGATTCACCTCTAGGATAAGGAAAGCGCTAAATGTCATGACTACCCAGCTAACTAATAATAACAACAAGGCTCCCCAGAATCCGCCCTGCGCGGTCACTACTGGCAAAGCGAGCATACCACCACCAATTGTGGTACCCACGATTAATAAAACTCCACCAAGCATTTTAGATCTCATAAACCCTCTTCAGAAACAATTCGCTTATTTATAGCTTGTAATGGACGCGAATTATCTCTAATAACATGTTTTTTAAAGAATTGGATTTGTTCCGCCGATACGGCAACTGGATTCTTCAGTAAGACCCATGTGACATCTTCCTGGCAAGGTGGTGTTGTTAATGAGCCACTATAAACAAAGTATTTTCCTCGGGGCGGAAGTAATTTAGCAGGATTTATTTTAATGGATCCCAATTCATTTCGCTTTTTATCGAGCAATGGTGTAACAAAAATTTTCTGTAATGTCGCATTCACCAAGCCCTTTTTAATGAATATACCAACAGCCAGTGTTTCACCCTCATTATTTTGATGTACTAAATGCAACTCCATTGCATAGTGTTTACCATTGACTTCATGTTCAGCTGGTGTGTGAAAATGTAGGCTCTGTAGTTGGTAGCGTTTTCCGTTAAATTCTAGATAATTAGCATTTTTATCTTGCGAATATCCATATAAATTATGTGGATTCAGATCAAGATTAAATTCGGATAATTGGTAATAAAAAGCAATCGTGTTTTTGGAAGAAAGAACTGGATGAGTAATGTTAATAGGTGATTGTTTTTGTCCTGTTGAACAAACCGAATAACCCGCTGACCCCCAATCATGAGGCCCCATATTTCCCGTATAGCCCCAATCAGCTGCAAATCCATTTTGAAATACACCGACCACACCCAACAAAATGATCCACGTAGCTAATTTGCCGTAAATTTCTCTTCGATTCATGACGGGTCGCCTTATGTGATGCTCAGTAATGTTAATCCATGCATTAATTTACGTTATAATAGCATCATCGTTATGCTTTTTACATCGTTGCTCTTCTTTGCCATTTAGGACACATTGTTTCCTGTAATTTTACCTGTCCTAAAGAGGAATTATTTTTGACTATTTCCCAGAAAGCATCCAGTTGATCGTCAGAAAAAGCGGGAACAGCATATGTTGATTGGTTATTGCATTCATAACCTTGCATTTTTGCACAAAGCATAACAGCCTCTACACATTGACGATCCCAAGCAAAAGAAGTTGTCATGGATTTTTTACTACTGTCTTCAACATTATGCAGGGAAAGAACCCGTATTTTGTTGCCATTTTCAATAAATTTATTGACTAACGCCATGGCAAAATCAATTATTCTATTACTCGGGAACTGATATGTAACTCCGGTAACAGCATTTTTGGATTGCTGACAAAATACTTGCTGATAGGCATTCTCCAGTTTTTTAGCTATTTCTTCATTGTTATCAACATAGGGAAGTAAGCTTTCTTTATTAATAGATTTGCCTTCTGTTCTTAATTCTCTGACGCCTCTTGCAATAGGCTCTTCTAGCTTGCGCCTATCATTATAGTCGACAGCATGTGTGAGAATAGAAACAGGATTCACTTCCTCTGGAATACTCACCACAGTTAAACCACGGGGAGGAAGATCGACGTTGTCTAGTGGCTTACTCTTTACTTCACCCCACAGGGTATGTCTGTATTCATATGCACTGCTAGAGCTAGTCATCGCTGAAGCACTGCGCCTATGACCCCCATCGCTAATAGGAATGCTATCACGACGATCATACACAGATAATGGCGGAATATTAATCGCATGCCCAATGCCCTTCATCTCAGAATGTAGTTCGGGGGAAACAGCAACACTCAAGTTAGATTCGCTTGCTTTTCGATGTGAATTTTCAATCACAATAGATCGATAGTAATCAGTTCGAATGACGCTATTATCATTTCCCACCCCTTTTGCTGCGGCAGGTTGCGCAGTCAGCGAGGTAGCCGTTTGAGATTCGCCGCTGGATCTGCGACGACGATCATCGTTAATGGGGATGCTGCCTTGGCGATCGTAATCCCCCAATAATGGAGTACGACTTTCTTCAGTTTTGATTAAGGAGCGTGGAGCCATTTTTTGGGTTATTGTCTTGTTGCTATTGGACAATTGTGATGCTGATAGTTGCCTTCTGGTTTCGCTTTCGCGTTTTTTAACGTTTGTAGGATCACCGCGGAAAGCGGCTCTAGTTCCATATTCAATTGCGCCCGAAGTGGCTTGTGCTGCTGCTGACAAACCCACGCCCACACCAGCTACGATTGGAATAGCGGCTAAACCACTGCCCGCAACTGACGCCAACGCTGGAATAAATTGCCCGCCGGGAACCATACATGCCGCTAAAAGTGCTGCTGTAGGCAGTAGCAACGCTGTATTTTTCATAATGGCTTTAGTAGCAACCCAAGCAATGGCCGTTTTATCTTTTTTATCACTAAAAGGCACCGTCATTAGCGTAGTCACACCATCTACAATATGTCGCGTATATGACAATACATTTCCGCACAATGATAACGGTTGTGATACCAGCAAACCCGGAGTGGCAACAATAGCACTCGCACCTAAACTGACACCATTAATAACACGCTTGCCCAGTTTTTTCCAAAAGCCGTCTGTTTCATTGACTTTAAAAGTCCCAAATAGACTCTCACCCTTCACTAATTTGCGCATAGGTCTAGCGAGCGCAGCGCCAGCCATTTTGAGACCGACCTCTGCTACCGTAGAACCCCATGTAAAATAGCGATTAGGAGAAAGAAAATGCCACCATTTGTTCATTGATGGTAATGTTTTCTTTAATGCTTGCCATGGATGAGCAATGGCAAATTTTCCAAATTTACCCAGCGCCTCGCCAACATGGTCGCCTTCTGGAATTTGAAACTCGATTGATTCACCACGAAGCGAGGGCAAGGTATAAAGATGTTTATACATGATGCTCAAAGGCACTGAGAGCCTGCCCCAGCCTGGCTTATAATGACGAGTAAATTTTTGCGTTTGTTTTTTTAAGAATCCGGAGGGGCTAATTCTGCCGAGTAACTCAGATATTTCTAGCGGTGGGCGTATGTTGCTTGAGAAAATTTCATGTGGGCCTACATGAAATGTGGTTGTCACGAACTTCTTTTCTTGCTTTCCTTCTTTTGCATTTTTTGCTTCAGCCGGGATAATCTTTTGTTCTTCTTTCTTTTCCATTAAACTAGCGTCCATGGTTTTCCCCTTTGCAATCATTGCAGTTTTTTAGTATATGCCTCCTTTTCTTAAGAATAGCTTAAGGGTATTACAAGTCATTCTTGCGACGCTTGGGTGAATGACTTGCCAGATGAGATAAAAACATCGGGATTGCTAGTCCACCAGCCTCTTTCTGGCTCTCAAATAATTAGCTTGCAATTTTCTGATTAAACTGTGATCATGTGCAAACTGCAAATATGCAGATGATCATTTCCAATGAATTATCCCCCCCTTTTCAAGTTTATTTATTTTAGGTGGGACCACTGCCTAAAGTTACTCTAGGTTTACGTTGGCGATGATGTATTTGAGCGCCAGCCAACCTAGGTCCTTTTCCTTCGTAAAATACGAATATCGGCCCTATACGGCTTGCATTAGTATTTTTTTGAGGAAACACCCATGACGTTCGCACAAATGAACTTAAATCCACTTGTTTTTAAAGCAATTACTGCATGTGGCTATACGACACCCACACCCATTCAGGCACGCTCCATTCCTGATATTCTCAATGGCAGAGACTTAGTTGCCTCAGCACAAACAGGGACTGGTAAAACAGCCGCTTTTGTACTGCCTGCGCTACACCTGCTGAGCTTAGCAAAATCAACTGCTAGGTCGCGTATTTTGATCTTAACGCCGACACGTGAATTGGCAACCCAGATTACACAAGCTGCAAGCAAATATGGAAAGTTTTTAAATTTCAATATCGTCAGTTTGGTGGGTGGCATGCCTTATCGTCAACAACTAAGAGAGTTATCACGTCCCGTTGATATTATTGTAGCAACACCAGGACGCTTACTAGATCACATGGCAAACCATAAGCTTAACTTGTCCGGTATTGAAATGTTGGTCCTTGACGAAGCTGATCGTATGCTAGATATGGGCTTTATCGACGATGTGAAAGAAATTGCAAAAGCGACACCCAACAGCCGACAAACTTTATTATTTAGTGCAACAGTAGACGATAAATTATCTACCGTGATACGCCATCTTTTAAAAGATCCCGTACGCATTGATTTATCAACTGAAATCATGGCTCCTACCTTAATTACGCAGGAAGTGTATCTTGCGGATAACCTCCAACATAAAACACGCCTGCTGCAACATTTCTTGGATAATGGAAACATCTATAAAGCCATTATTTTTTCTGCTACTAAAGTCAATGCAGATAACTTAACAAGACAATTACGCGATCAAGGTTATGAAGCTGCTGCGCTTCATGGTGATTTGAAACAAAATGTACGTAACAAAACAATTGAACAATTACGTCGTGGAAAAATCCAATTCTTAGTGGCAACCGATGTGGCGGCGCGTGGCATTGATATCAATGATATTACCCATGTTATTAACTATGACTTGCCAAAATTTTCTGAAGATTATGTCCATCGAATCGGTCGTACAGGTCGTGCTGGCAAAACAGGTATTGCTATCTCATTAGCATTGCCACTGGATGCACGTCATTTACAAAAAATTGAGCGCTATATTGGCCAAAAACTTCCGCTATCAACTGTTCCGGGCTTAGAACCCACTAAACGCATGAATACTAGCGCTGCTGCCGCTCCACAAAGACAGAGACATGGTGGAAAAAGCTCTAGACCCAATGATACCCAAGGAAGTGGTTATAAGAGAAAAGGGAGTGATGCTAAGAAAAGTTACGCTAGAGATAGCGATTCCAAAGGCAGTTATGCTAGAGGCGGAGACGCTAAAAAAAGCTATGCTAGAGATAGCGATTCCAAGAGTAGTTATGTCAGAGGTGAAGACAGTAAAAAAAGTTATACCAGAGATAGCGACTCCAAAAGCAGTTATGCCAGAGGCGGAGATGCTAAGAAAAGTTATGCTAGAGATAGCGACTCCAAAAGCAGTTACGCTAGAGGCGGAGACGCTAAAAAAAGTTATGCTAGAGATAGCGATTCCAAAAGCAGTTACGCTAGAGGCGGAGACGCTAAAAAAAGTTATGCTAGAGATAGCGATTCCAAAAGCAGTTTTACCAGGGGTGGAGATGCTAAGAAAAGTTATGCTAGAGATAGCGATTCCAAAAGCAGTTTTGCCAGAGGCGGAGATGCTAAAAGAAGTTACGCTAGAGATAGCGACTCCAAAAGCAGTTTTGCCAGAGGCGGAGACGTTAAAAAAAGTTACGTTAGAGATAGCGACTCGAAAAGCAGCAGCTATCCCAGAGACAGTGACGCTAAGAAAAGTTACACCAGAGATGGCGATTCAAAAATTAGCTATGTTAGAAGCAGTGAACCCAAGAGAAGCTATGCGAGAACCGCGGATGGCAAAAGCCCAGGCCCTAGAAGTAGCGGTGCCCGCGGCAGCGCTACAAAAAGTCGTGGCCAAGCAGCACGTAGAGATAGTTAATCTCTAATCAATATAGGTTGGCATATGCGTCGTTCTGACGCATATGCTAAATCTTATCTGTTCGATGCCCTCTCACTCAAAACTAATTTTTCCACTTATCAATTTTTCGAAGCAAAAATCCGGATCCATAAAGCGCCGTGCCTGTTGCCAATAAACAAAAAATACGTGCCAGCGTTGGCGCAGAAGAAGCGTCATAAAGCAGAGCTTTTGCCGCCGCAAAACTTAAAACAAATAATGCAGACTTAGCCATGATTTTATCTTGCTGAGTAAATGCAAAGAGAATCACACAAATAGCGTATATCAGCCACGAAACAGAAACTGCAAACGAATTATAGTCGGTCAGGTGATAAAAAGCCATAATAGCAAGCAGATGAGCTGCGCCTAGCAACATAACTTTTGTTTGATCGTTCTGTTTCAAGATATTCGTCTGCATCACTAAGACAAACCAAATGCTCACGAGAGAAGCTAATGAAACTATCATCCAAGAAGAACTCGTGAGATCCGCTAGATGTACCAGCATCGATCCATATTCAATACTTAAAATAATGCAAAGAGCGCTGATCGGAAATAAATAAGTATTGTTAATTTCTTTATTCAGTATTTTCAGTGGACATAACCCAACCCCCAGCATTATTACAACAAAAATCCACGGACGAAGGTCAATTGGAATCAATTCAAGATAGATGGAATGAAAACAAACCACAGTGACAAAAGCCAAAATCATGGGAGTGCTGCTTAAAACTTGTTGCTTTTCTGCAAGCCACTTGGCTGTCCACAGATATAAACTCATGAGAACACCCGCAAAGCCCAACGAAATCCATGGTGCGATACTCGGCTGAACACGCTCCAGAAAAGTATATTCTGCCGCATAAAACAGGATAAGAACGGGGAAAAATCCCCAGGATTCTTCACTCGTGAGTGGACAATGATTCTGTTTGGTATAGAGATATGCTCCAATGGAAAAAATGAGGAAATGCACAATCAATACACCAGCGATAAGTTCTGGTTGGATTAAATTTAAAAACGCATTGACCACCATAGCTAAATACGCTGATATCATCATTAATAAACGTGACTCAACCCAAATGGACACTATTGCAAAAGCCAGCGAGCAGAGAACAAAGTAATAGAGTACAAATTCCGTTGGCTCATGCAGCCCAAGATATATTGGAGAAACATAAGCACCAACGGCTAAGATAATGGGATAAATACCGTTTCTAATTTCTGTGTATAACCAAATACACATGCAAGACACAATAGCGATATCTCCCATCGCCATTTCAAATGTAATGAGGTTATAAACCTGGTGTGCTGCAAAGACGGTAAGATACAGAATCAGAATGCCTGCCGCTGGAAGATAGCCAGCATATTCTTTATCTGCCTTTAAGAACTGCAAACCAGACCCAATTAAACCTAGCCCTAATAAAGCAGCAAGACCAATTTGCCTAGCGGGAGTTAGCCATCCAGATTCGACAGATAATTTAATAATAAAGCCAGCTGCCAATATAAAACAAATCACAGCTACAATCGCAAGCCAAGTTCCCGATGAAATTTCACCATGATCTGTTGTTGGAGCGTACAAACTAGTACGTTGCGGCACATCTGCTTTGGGTGGTACGGGCTGAGGTGAGCTCACAGCAACAGGTTTAGGAATATCTAAAACACGTTCAATTCTGGCAAGTCGTGCGTTGATAATTTTTAGCTGTTCGTTTGACTCAGATGAATTCATATTTCCTCCCGTGAAAATGGATTAAGCAACTTTAATGTCACTCTCTTTCCCTAGCTCACTGATTCTAACTTAACAAGTTTCAGCAGTGTATTCATTGATGGATCATGCGCTTGCAATAATCTATCGCCAGAATCTTTAAACCCTCTCGCCTCAAGATAAACAATCAAGTCATGTAATGCAGTAAAGTGTCGCAATTCTTTTTCGTTAACACCCCATGAAACACCCAAGCCAGCATTAAAAACAGCATGAACAAGAGATACGAAAGAATGCATTTCAGGACTATCAACATTATGATCGCGCAATATTAAAATACCGCCTGGTCTTAGAACACGCCAAATCGAATTCACAAATTGATCAAGCCTGTCTAAAGGAACGTGATGTAAGCCAATGTAACAAGTCACAACATCAATACTGGCATTAGGTATGTTCTTGGTAGCAATCATAGCGTAATTATTGAGTGGAATAAATTTACCGATTTTTGTGATTTGTCCTCGCTCAAATATATCAATAGGAGAGTATGTTGGTTTTTCTTCACTGATAAAATAAATAGGTGCATTAATCTTAACATGCTTGCGTAATTCACTAAGATAACGCCCCGTAGAACCAATTTCTACATAGCCATTTATTGTCGACTTATCACCTAACAATTGTATGGTTTGGTGGCTCATCTCATTTTTCTGTTTGATAAGTGCTGGAACAGCATAGCGTAAATCAGCTAATATCGGTTTGATCGTAGATATTTTTTCTTGGATGTAAGCATAAATCTCTCGATCGGTTTCTGCCTGCTTACACGCTTCACGGATAAGAAAATGAAATGCATTTTCGGGATAAATATTATAAACATTTTGTAAGAACAAATAGAATTGATCACGCCAATAGGTATTAGAGAATATTTCTTTGAAAGTAGAAGCTTTCTGTTGTTCCTGCGAGTGAGGGTAATACTTGTCCCATAGTTTATTGCTAAATTTATTTTGCGGGTCTAGTTTTTTCTTTAGTGCAAAAAATTTTTTTGCATTCGGATAGGCCTGGCAAAATTGCTCTGGCGTTGCATGCAGTTGATAGGGTAGATAGTAAGATCCGCCAACAGAGATCACAGCATCGATAAGTTCTCGTGTCCAAATGGCGACTTTATTCTTTTCTAATAAGGTTGTTCTTTGTTTGTAATAAAGCACAAAAGCAAAGACTTCTTCTCTTGCCCAAGCGAGTAAGGTACCCGGGTCTTTTCGTGCATGGCGAATGGAAATATTCACCATGTTGACTTTGTAGCGTTGTAAAATATCAGCCATTTTTGGCACAAACTCATCAAAGCGCATCACGGGCACAAAATATTCTTGCAGCACATACGTATACTTTGTTCGGGATTTGGGTTCAAGCTCGGCAACATCATAACTACCTGCCTCAAAGTTTCTCCACGCCACCTTGCTAAACAAATAAAAAATGGGGTCTATGATATGTTCTCTGCGCCATTTTCCAGAAAAAGTCGTTGTCACTGTCCAGACAAAATAACGTTCTAATGCGTATGATTTTCTTTGTTTAATTAATCGATAGGGTACGGTAACAGGCTTTTCTGATGCAACCCATGTAATAGCTCTCACTTTGCTATAGTGAGGCGGGTACATATCTGCATTATGAAACACGGCTTTATTGTCATTTCTTATGCTGTCGAAAAAATATTTTCGATAGTCACTCACGGCTAATTTATTTTGATGTCTTTCTAATTTTGTATTCGGAACAAGATGAAAAGTTGCTTCGACGATAACACCCAGGCCGCCATAACCACCGATAGCACCATAAAATATTTCTGTATTCTCAGTAGGGCTAGCTTCAATCAAGCTACCATCGGCAAGAACAATTTCGATCTCTTTGACAGAAAGAATTAAAGGGCCTTGGCCAACATAGCGCCCATGTGCGTTGACACTCAGTGACCCACCCACAGTGAAGTTAGAATAGGTCTGCATAATTTTGATTGATAAATTATATGGATCAATGCGTTCTTGGATATCACGCCAGCGTATTCCCGTTTGCACTTTGATGGTTTGTTCTTGTGGATTAAATTCGAGTATTTGGTTTAGTTCTCTCATGTCAAGATGCAAACTTTTTTCTGTTGCAATTTGGCCGCCCATACTAAAACGTCCACCGCCAATCGAAATCTGGCCTGGATGCCCTTTAATAATTTGTTGAATCTCATCTACTGACTTCGGAATGACGCTGCCATCGACTCTAATCGCGTTCAAACCCGTAATATCGTTAATTACAGTGCCTAGATCGACTTTTATTGTCATATTAACAATTTCCTAGCAAAAGATTTTGAGAAGGGCCATCTATAATCAGTTATTATACATCACATTTTTGTTGCTATCCTAGGGAAAGCACCGCGCAAATATGCGCCTTTGATGACCATGTCGCCTCCTGCTTACAATCTAGTATTTTCGACTGAAACTGTATCTCAAATGATTGGAAAGATTACCTGTCGTGAATGTTGTCTGCTAAAATACACATCATGAGCCTTTATACGCCAATCAAATGCATCGTAAAACTCTGCCTCGTACTTATTGGGCTGGTACTTTCTATTGTGGTAAGTGCACTGCTCGGCGGCATTATGCAATGCGAACAACTCAAAATTGAAACATTAGTGAATACTGCAGAAACCAAAAACGCTTTTGTAATGCCAGTTAAAATCCAAAAAATTCAATCCGAACTAAAAAATTATTATCGCCCTATAGAAAGCACCTACCTCACTTATCCAGAGTGGTATATCGTGTACAGCTCTCAAGAATATGCTGGTTTTCTCAAGAACAATAGACCTAGTCAGTTCCCTTATTTTTCTTCTATTGAACAATATTGGTGTGGTTATTGCACGGTTTACAAGCTAACAAAACAATATCCCTTCAATACAGGCGATCATCTTATGCTTGTCGTGATAGGAACAAGCTTATCCGTTGAATACGCTATAAAAGGAATATATGAAAATACTCTAGGCAGACTCAGCGAATGGCTTAGTGCAAATGAGCCCACGGAAGAAGACAAATATGCTCAGGAAGTTGCGCAACAATATGCAGAATTTATCCCCGTCCGCCCATGGTTTGAATTTTCATTTACTAAGAGTTTACAAGGATTGTGGCATCAAACGAGCTGGTGGGGTCCGCACGCTACCAGAAAATGGGAACGCAAAATAATACTTAGTGCAGAATACAGCGCAAAAGCAGCGTATGCTTGGCTCATTGAGCGAGCATCCCAAACAGCTTATGGCGTTGAAAGTGATGTCACTTATGCCTGGATAAACAACACACCGGCATCTATATTTAAAAATAATCCCACGCTACTCAAAATAAAAGAAATAGCGAAAAA
>Ga0207012_1087_pt1 | contig 20614 bp, 15 predicted proteins | sample Alteio_BWMinCont_80_FD_153471 | JGI IMG/M metagenome (GOLD analysis project Ga0207012, IMG submission 153471) | Enriched cells from forest soil in Barre Woods Harvard Forest LTER site, Petersham, Massachusetts, United States -... | ecosystem: Environmental > Terrestrial > Soil > Temperate forest >...
GTTTTCAAAATCTTCTGAGTTTTGATAGCGTGCTGAGAAGTGTGTTAAGATTAGTTCATGGGCTCCAGCTTCTTTAGCTAGTGTGGCAGCTTGTTTAGCTGTTAGGTGATAATGATCGTGAGCGAGATCGCGATGCTCATCTAGGTAGGTGCTTTCACACAAAAGCATTTTCGCGTTTTGTGCGAGTTTGATCGCATTTGGGCACATGCGTGTGTCGATGACAACAGCAAAGCTATCTCCAGGACGAATTTTACTCACATCATCTAAATGGGTGACCTCTCCATTGATGAGAATGGATCCTTTTTCGATGAGTTCACGAATTTGCATTCCGCGAATCCCTTTGGCCTTAAAGGTATCTGCATCATACTTACGCGTATCTGGTTCTGTGATACGCCAGCCGAGGTTATCCACTCCGTGGTTAAGAAAGGCAGCTTCAATTTTAAATTTACCGTCGTCGTGGACGATCCCTTCTTCTGATACAGGATGTTCGATGACATTAATAGTTTCATGATAGATTGTGCCATAACGAAGACGATCAAAATACTTTTTCCCACTTGCTGGGTAGTAGCAATGGATAGGGTGAGTCACTTTATCAAGATTGAGTCGCATGAGGAAAGAACCAAGACCAAGACAGTGGTCTCCGTGAAAATGGGAGATGAAGATTCGACTGACTACCGGTGGTGACACGTTGGCGAAGATGAATTGACGTTGGGTTCCTTCACCTGGGTCAAAAAGTAATCCTTCATCATTCCAGCGCAGAAGGTAGGCTCCGTGATTCCGGTAACGTGTGGGTTGCTGACTTGAACAGCCTAATATAGTAAGATCTCGTACGCTCATTTGTGTTTCCAATTAAAAAATGGGAGCCAGCCCAAGCAGGCTCCTAGAATGGCACCTGAAATATGTGCTGTGTTGGCGATACCTGGTGAGATTGAAAGTTGGTGTTGGCTTTCAAAATAGAATGAGGCCGCTTGTAGAAGGAACATGCTCACTACAAATATCATTAAGAAGGTGATCGTCGATTTATCCAAGGGGTATCCTTCCCAAGCTGCCACCTTCTGTCTGACCCAAATAAACGTCAGCAAGCCGCAAAGGATACCTGAATAACCTGCAAAGTTAGCTCCACTCATGAAATATTGACAAGTATTCGAGAACGCACCGATGAGGATTGTCAGGAGCAGATATCGACGTCCTCCTACTCTCTTCTCAATTTGGGCTCCTAGGGTGAGGAGCCAGATCATATTGAATAAGATATGAATGATATCGTTATGCATGAGGCATGGAGTAAACAATCTCCATAGCTCTCCCTGTTTAATTTTTTCAAACATCGGTGGTGCAGCTGGATCGTCGAGTACGGGAAGCTGGTGATGAAGAAGGTAATAGGGGTAGAGCCCTTGCCAGTAGGGAGTCTTCTGAAATTTCTCTAAGAGGTATTGCCCTTCTTGAGGGAGTTCAGATGGGGTGAGCAGTTCTTCTACTCCATAGAGTTTTTTGAGTTTGTCGACGATTGTAAATGCTTGTGGGTAATCATAGGCTGTTTCTTTTCTGAGAGGGGAGTCGAGAAATGGAGCAGAAGGCAGGTAACTTGGAAAATGGGTGATCGTTGGAGTGGTGGAATTATCGACGAGGTAGAGAATGCTACAGATGAGGATGATGTATAGCGTTAAAGAAAGTTTAAATTTTGCAATGGGATGTTTTGGCTGATTCGGATGTTGTTGCCTATTCCCAGGGGGCGGTGCTTGAATAATTTCAGATGGGGTGATCACAGGAATCTTATCTCCTGGGATCTTAAAAACTTGTTGAGAAGGATCGGCTTTGAATTCTTCTACCCAGCGAAGAGCCTCTGGGACTTGATCCTCATCGTAAACCCAAATACGGCATGAGGTATCCCCATAACCGGAGCTGCCCCAGTCATTGTTTGTGACGATTTCGAGTTGGTTATCAATCCCATGAGAAGCAAGAAATGTTGAGAGGAGATCGGCTTTCTTTTTGTCGTCGAGTGTATAAATAATCCGCATAAACTACTTTCCTGAAGAATTTAATTTTACTATTTTGTCCAAAATATTTGAGGTTGATAGGCCTGGCACAAGTTTTACAATATGGATAGAACCTCCATTTTGCTTGACAATCGGAGCTTCAATACAGTTTTCTCCATATTCAGCACCATTAGCATGAACATCGGGTTTTATAACGCTGAGGAGACGTATTGGATCGGTTTCATCAAACCATGTCACATAATCGACAAAAGACAAAGCCGCCATCATTTGTAAGCGGTATATCAAGGGGATGATGGGACGATCAGGACTTTTGTACTTCTGAATTGAAGCGTCGCTATTAAGGGCCACAATCAAAACATCAGCGAGCTTGGAAGCTTCATAGATAATATGTAGATGCCCCGCATGCATGAGATCGAATGAACCGTTTAATGTGACAATCGTATGTCCCGATTTGCGAATTTCCGTGACCTTCTCTTCTAGATGATCTGGTTCAATTAATTTATTTTTGTAATCATCTGACCATAGTCCCATGAATTATCCTTTTATTTTATTCACTTATACTTCCTAATTCGGGAAACGCAATGTTAAAGACTTCATCATAGTGCTCGACAAAATGAAGAGTGAGTCCCTTTTTCAAATCCTCGCTGAGTTCATCGCAATCTCTGACGTTATCTTTAGGGAAAATCAGGATTTTTAGTCCGGAACGGCGCGCAGCAATCAGTTTTTCTTTCACCCCTCCAATGGCCAATATGCGCCCAGTTAAAGTCAGTTCCCCTGTCATGCCCAAATTGTCGAGTATCGGTGTGTTAGTCAAAAGAGAGATGAGTGAGGTGACCATTGTAATACCTGCTGATGGTCCATCTTTAGGTGTTGCCCCCTCAGGAATATGGATATGCACTTGTGATTTCTCAAAAAACGTGTTGTTGGGCGCATATTTGTGAACGGCACTGTGGAGATAGCTCCAGGCTATTTCTGAAGATTCTTTCATCACAGCTCCCGCCTGTCCTGTCAATTTCATCTCGGTTTTTTCCGAAGAGACTTTGATGGCTTCGATGTAAAGAGTCGCCCCTCCCATGGCAGTCCATGCTAATCCCATGCAGACTCCTGTAGGTGTTCTTTCATAGAAACGATCACTCGTGAAGATGGGTTTACCGATATAAGTGGAAAGGTTTGTGGGATTGATCGTATATTTGGTGGAGGGAAGCGCCTTTGTTGCCTTAATTTTTTTGGTTTTCTTTACCTCTTTGGAGTTGCTCTTCTCTTGTTCACGCACCACTTTAATTGCAATCTTACGCATGATTTTTTTGATTTGATTTTCGAGATTACGCACTCCAGCTTCACGCGCATAGCCGTTGATAATTCCACGCAGGGCTTCATCCGTGATTTGTATTTGACTAGCTTTGAGACCCATCGATTTACGAGTACGTGGCGTCAGGTATTTTTTAGCAATTTGGACTTTTTCTTGGACAATGTAGCCGGATAGACGCATGATATCCATGCGATCTTTCAATGGTTCGGGAATAGTATCGAGCACGTTACCAGTGACGATAAACAGGATATCAGAGAGATTACAGCGCACATCGAGGTAGTGATCGAGAAATTCGACGTTCTGCTCTGGATCAAGGACTTCTAATAGCGCTGAGGCGGGGTCGCCATTGTAGCTACTTCCCATTTTATCGACTTCATCGAGCATGATGACAGGATTCATGGTCTGACAGTACTTGAGTGCTTGAATAAGCTTTCCAGGCATAGCCCCGATGTAGGTGCGGCGGTGACCTTTAATTTCTGCTTCATCGCGCATGCCTCCAACAGAAAAGCGGTAGAATTTGCGGTTAAGAGCGCGGGCAATACTTTTTCCGATACTTGTTTTTCCTACACCTGGAGGGCCAACAAGGCAGATGATACTTCCCTTTGTTGTGCCGGAGAGTTTTGCGACTCCAATGAATTCGAGAATTCTTTCTTTGATATCTTCGAGTCCATAGTGGTCATGTTCCAGAATTTTTTCTGCTTCGACAAGATCATGACTTCCAGTACTGTGGATCCCCCATGGAATGATCGTAAGCCAGTCGAGATATCCTCTTGATACGGCATATTCAGCTGATTGCACTTCAAGGGCTCCTAGCTTCTCCATTTCTTCATTAATAACTTTTAAGACATCTGGAGGCACTTTTCGCTCTTTGAGACGCGCAGTGAATTTTTCTCGGTCGAGGACCTTATCATCCTTCTCAATTCCCAGCTCTTTTTTGATCGTTTTAAGCTGTTCACGCAAAAAGAAATCTTTTTGACTCTTGGTGATGGTCGCATCGATTTTCTGATTGATATTATGTTGTAGGATACTAAGATCAAGTTCTTTTTTGAGCAAAATAAGCGCTTTATCAATCCTAATTTGAATATCAAAGGTCTCTAAGACGCTTTGAAGCTCTTCTCTAGTGGCTGTTGTAAGGGCTACAGCAAAGTCTGCGAGCTTTCCAGGTTCTGTAAAATCGGAATGACTGAGAAATATCTGGAGTTCTTCTTTAAAAAGTGGATTGAGTTTTAATAATTCTTTGATCGTCGAAATGATACTAATGGCATACGCTTTTAATTCATCAGTCAGGGTTGGGTTATCCTTAAAATAGCCCACCTTAGCTTGAAGTCCCTTTCCATCATTCACCACAGGGGACTCAATGATAATGCGCTGTTCCATATTCAGGATGATTTGGGCCCCTCCCTGTTCTGTGGGGATAATACGCAAAATGCGAGCGAGAACACCAACTGGATAAAGGTCTTTGAATTGGACTTTACTAGCTTCTGCCGTTTCAGATTTCGTAAGGACAAGTCCTAAGCACTTATGAGTTGATTTGGCGATGACTTTAACGATTTCATAGAATGGTCCGGCTTCGACGACAATAGGAGCTGCCATTCCAGGGAAGAAAGGGCGGCGAGTGATGGGGAAGATATCGAGAACTTGAGGAGTCGGGGGAGTTTTTTTAGGTTGTGCCTCATCTTCTTCGAGCGAACGCAATAGGGAATTTTCTAATTCCTTTTCAAAAAAGGTATCGTTTTCATTATCCAATTTAGTGGCTCCATTTTTTATATATAACAAATAAACTCGTAAGCTAGATTCTATCCTTTTTACTTAAATCTTTCAATCGCAAAGTCGGTAAAGTCGGCTTGGTTACTAGGACCAGGCATATCAATTAAGTTCGAGTGGCACGCTAAGTAACAGTTGCTATGCGCGTCCCGTTTGTTTTGTTTCTTGGGCCACTGCATACTGGTCAGTGTTTCGGGCTTGACAAAAGTTCCTTGTGTCTCTAAAATTTGGTCTATGAAAAATAAACTTCCCTCTATCGATGTATTGCGTTCGTATCGCCAGACGATTGAACAGCAAGAAAAAAATGATTTACATCCCAAAGCTGCTTTATCCCTTGACCATAGTCGTTATGGAGGAGCAGATGACGATCACCGTTTGCCATATAAGCGGGATGTGGATCGGATCGTTCATTCCAAAGCCTATGCACGTTATATCGATAAAACACAAGTTGCCTATCTCATTCATAATGATCATATTACCCATCGCAGCCTACATGTGCAACTCGTCAGCAATTTCGCTAGAGGGATTGCAGAAATTCTTCGTTTGAACCTCGATTTGGTGGAAGCGATTGCTTTAGGGCATGACGTAGGACATCCTCCTTTTGGACACGAAGGTGAGGGGTACTTATCACAGTTATCGGAAGAATATGGCAACGGAATGTTTACCCACCCATTGCAGTCTTGTCGATTATTTTCTTTAATCGAACCCCTTAATCTGGGCATGACTGTATACGACGGATTCCTATGTCATGATGGGGGAATGAATGGAAATAAATTTGTTCCAAATTTTGGTAAAACTTGGGAAAGCCATCTTGAAGAAAGAAAGCAAAAGCAGATCAATCCTGAGAAAAACATTTGGCCAGGAACTCTTGAGGGGTGCCTTGTAAAGTTATGTGATACCGTTAGCTATCTAGGACGAGACATTGAAGATGCGATCAGTCTTGGCATTTTGAAGCGCGATGAAGTCCCTCGAACGCTATTAGGAAATTCCAATCGAGAGATCCTGAGTAAGATTGCCTGCGATGTGATTATGCACAGTTATGGACAAGATTATATTGCAATTTCAGAAGAAATTTATGAAACCTTAAAAGTTTTAAGAAAATTCAATTTTACGCATATCTATACTCACCCTAAACTCAAGGTCGAATCTGAAAAGGTTCACAGAAGTTATCGTATTCTCTTTGAATTACTCCTCGATACCTACATCAAACAACAGCAAGAGAGTTTTCTTTGGCATAATTTTTTGCATAATAAGTCTGAAGCATATCTAACAACAACCACACCGGTTCAGATGGTGGTTGACTACATTTCAGGGATGACTGACGGCTATTTTGTTAAGATCTTACAGAGATTGGTTGTCCCGACCGCGATCGAGTTGTCTTAAATGAAGCTATTAGTTCTCGACACCTCTACTGAAAGAGGGATTGTCGCTTGCCTGGAAGACAACCGCATTCTATTTTCAGTTAAACTTCCGTTCGGACTACAAAATTCGCAACATCTTCTTCCTGAAATCGAACGTGGTTTCAAAGAAATCGGATTAAGGACAGCTCAATTAGATGGAATTGTTGTAGGAATTGGTCCTGGTTCTTACACGGGAATACGTGTAGGGGCTATTGTTGCTAAAACAATTGCTTTCGCCTGCCAATTGCCTATAGTGGGAATATGTACTCTAGAGACTTTTCTTCCTCCAAGTGATGGGGTTTTTGCCACTGTCATCGATGCTAGAATTGGGGGTGTCTATCTTCAGATCAACAAGCTCGAATCGGGTAAGGTATTAACTCTTCAACCGAGAGTGGTCTGCTCTCTGGCTGAAGCGGCACTTTTGTTGCAAGAGTGTCCTTTACTGGTCACTCCAAATACCCAATCTCTTCGTCCTAAACTTGAGGCTGTCGCCTCAGATGCACATTGGCAGTGGGAAGAGCGGTATCCTTCAGCTCAGCATATGGCTGCCCTAGGTGTAAAAAAGCTCAAAGAACAGGAAGGAATCGACTCTCATCTCGATTTGCTCTACATGCGCAAGACCCAAGCCGAATTGGAGAAATCGCAATCAAAGACAACCACGGACTAAAGTCCGTGCCACAAATGGGTAGCCACAAACCTGTAGCCACCTATTTGTGGCACGGACTTTAGTCCGTGGTTTTTTGGTTGTATTTTACAGAAGGTCTGCACGTTCCTTAGAGCATTCTTTTGGTAGCACAACCCAAATTCTGGTATTCTCAAAGTCACAAACTGCTTTAAGAAAACTTTGAGTGTCTGGATCGGGGATTGCTAAAATATTAGCCAACGGTCTTGGAGTACATACAATATCATGGAGATCTTCGCGAATTGCGTGTGCATATCTGAGAAGTTTCGACTGCCGACCGCATAGCGTAGCCACGTCTGGATTCGAGATAACGACGCAGACGTCTATTAATTCTTTGATAGTCATTTTTGATTGCTGGATAAATCCTTCACGAGGAGCATCCTTAAATTGAGTGATAATACTTTGAAGTTTTTCACCCTGAAACTTTGAAGCATTGCTATCGATGCATGCAATTAAAGTATCGACACGCTTAGCCCAAGCAGCTAATTCTTTTAGGGATGTTCTCTTTTCATCTACGAGGTAAGGTGCAGCTTTTTGACAGTAATTAAAACAGTCTGCTAAGGGGGTCTCTCTGACTGTATTTCTTGCGGCGTGATAGAGGTCTCGATTTTGAACTCTAAGTTCACCTGATTTTGAAGCGATTAACCCCTTTTTATTCGATATGACAGCACCAAGGTGTCTGTTATACCAAGATCCTTCTTTTGCTAAATCGAGTGCACTTAAATACATATCACCCACACAAGCACCGTCGTAGATGTAAAAGGGAATTTTAGAATAGAGAGATTCGAAGGTCCTGACAAATTTCAATAGTTCTGTCCCTGTAGTTTTTTTACCAGCCTTAACACTAACTAATTCTCCATGCAAATCACCCAATCTGATGGATAAGATCGGAGTTTGCTTTTCTTTTACATGATAGAGTTGGTCTTCCGAATAATCACTGGCGATATCTTCATACGCATGAATGGCAAAGTGACGCTGTGGTTGATCCTCAAATGTTTTCTCTGCGATTCCATCGGAAAAATATGGAGAATTTCCAATGGTGAATCTGAGTGAAATAGGATCTCCTGATTCCGTGTTTTTAACAGTGCACCAAAATGAACTTTTAGTCGTTTTCAAGATGTAATTGATACATTGGCTCACAGCTATTCGAGGATTGGCACAACATTTGTCTATGATGGCTTTGAGTTCTTCAGCAGTTTCATACCAGATTTCATCTGCGACGATTAAAGATGGGTCTATAGGAGCGGCTGGGGCTGGTCGGACTGTAGGAGCGGCTAAGAGTGGTTTGAGGTCTTTGGAAGTGCTGGAAGGACTGCTACATAACCGTTTACTTTCGGATTTTGAAGTATCAGATGAGAATTGGCCATTAGAATTCCGAGGACGTTTGCCTAGAAGAGATTTCCTTTTTTCCTGAGCAGCTGAGGCTGGTCGGACTATAGAAGGGGCTAAGAGTGGTTTGAGGTCTTCGGAATCACTGGAAGGATCACTACATAGCCGTTTACTTTCGGGTTTTATTGAAGTATCAGATGAGGATCTGTCGTCAGAATCCCTAGAACGTTTGTTTTGACTTGATGGCATTTCTTTCTGAGAAGGTGGCATACTGAGCGTTATTTTATTTTCTGTATCCCTCACTATGGCCAGCGCCAATGCTTGAACTTCAGCAGGAGTGGGTTTGTCGCACATTAAAGGCTCACCTGGTGATCTGCATGGTGTCTGGATGCTATAAAAATGTTTTTGTCTTAAAGTATCAAGTACAGATAGGGGTCCAGAATGGCTTATTCGATACTGATAACATTGCCGACAGTAGAATGTAGCTTGATAATGAAGAAGTTTAGATATAGAACCCACAGTTAGGGCGAGCCGGCTGAGCTTGGAGACCTCAGATTCAGGTATTGGTTTTACCTCTCTTCCTATCAAATTAGTATCCCCTTGTTGTTCCATTTGTGCAAGAGCGGCTTGATCGCAAATTACACAAGAATTGTATAGCGAAAAAGATATCGGAGGAAAATTGGGTGATAGCATATAATTAATTCCTATAATTAAATATGTTATATTAGTTAGTTTTACTGGTTAATAGTAATTAATTTTATATTATATGTCAATATAATATTTAATTTAATTATGGTTTTGAGTGATGAGTTCAAGCAATTAAGAAGGATGATCAAAAAAGCCTAAAGTCGAGTCTGTAATCTTCTAATTGCTATGCTGGAAAAATCAAAGTTGCGTTTGATTTAACATTTGGATTATTGTGGTGGAGATATGAATAGTTAAAAATAGGGAAACTGCGATGTATTTGGTTTATAGGGTATTGATTGGTCTCTTTTTAATCGGTTTAACAGGGTGTTCATCGAGCGGTGATTTTTATTTATTCACCGATGATGCTCCAATTCCTACCCTTCCTGTTCGTGAAATCAATTCTGCTGAGATCACAGCTGTGATTCAGGATATAGAAGTGGAATATAATAAGGATCGTCACCTCCAGCTACAACAAGCAAAAACTTTTTATGCTGATGGAATCACAGCGATTCAGTTGGAGTTTATTTCCCAAGATATCATTGAAATGAAAGAGGCACGTGGATTGATTGTCGATCTGACAGAGAGCTTGTTAGCAAGGCTCAACCAAAATCCGGTGCTTGGAGTACAGTTCGCCTCTTATCCTTTTACTTCAGAAAGTTTAGAAATTTATATTGAATTTGAAAGCTATTTTGGACGATACGTAGACCCCTATTATATTCAATGGATCTGCATGGAGGATGATATTATTGGCTATTATATCTTTGATCTTGAGGATAACATGAAAAGATGTTGGCACGTTCGCAAAGAGACTTATGCGACAAGTCGCGAAATTATCGTCTATCAACGTGAAGCCGAAAAGAAATATAAAGAATCTCAAAAGCCTGTGGGAGCTATTTTTGGAGCGCAACGCTATTTGCCTGAAGAATAAATAACAATCACCTCTAAAGTCCGTGCTACAAATTTCTTGTTTCAAACATCACTTAACTGGGATGCTTTGCTTCCAGTGAAAGATATTTTCTGGGTCATACTTTGTTTTGATCTGGATGAGTCTCTCCACATTGGTGCCATAGTAGGCATCCAAATAGTGATCACCTAAATCATAATCGACAGTATTAGCATAACAGTACTTGGAAACATCTGGTGCAATTTCTGCAAAGAATTGACGACTATACCGCAACGCATCTGCCGTCAACTTTTCGTCATCCCAGTAAACTCCTTGATACCACCATGTCAGTGCATTTCTTGGGAAAAATGCACTCGATCCTTGAAGTACTTTACCCTGCATCGTATCAAAATCAAAGAGTACATGTAAATCAGGCTTGTCGTTCTTCAAAGTAGCATAAAAACTAACCAGTTTATCAATCACCTGATCCGACAGTGGCTCTAGGATGATATTCGATTTCATCTTAAAGAATGGAAAACTGTGCGACTCCGTCCAGTATTTCGAACTATCGACATAACGACCTGCCACTACCTTCACTTCAGGCTTAAGATCCTTAAACACCTTTTCCCACTCATCAAATGGCACATCGCTTATCTTTAAGCCTGCAACACCAATTTCCATTTTCTCCTTTGAGTAACGCATGCGAAGCTGCGATGTAATGGTATCTGGTAATGTCTGAATCCACTTCTGCCAAGTTTTAATAATTTGTGGCACTGTGGTCGGATTCCAGTCCCATGTTAATTCATAATAGGTAACTTTTGGAATATGGTGCATTCTAAAGGTAAATCCTAAGACAATACCAAAAGAACCATTTCCAGCCCCACGTAGAGCCCAGAAAAGATCGGGATAAGAATCCTTCGTAACCTCTATCACTTTACCTTCAGCATTCAATAGTGTAATACTAAGAACAGAGTCACATGTCAGCCCATACGTGCGACTTAACATCCCAATCCCACCTCCAAGAGATAAGCCTGCAACACCCACGCGAGGACATGTCCCTGTCGGTATCGCGTAATCTAATTTTCCAAGTGTTGCGATCACATCACCAAGTCGACAACCCGCACCAATATTGACTTCTTGTTTTGAAACGTTCGGAGTGATTTGATTGAAATTGCGCAGATCAACCACATAGCCAGATGAAAGGGAAGCGGGTTCATAACAGTGTCCCCCTCCACGAATTGCAAAATCAAGGTGATGCTTCTTTAGTGAATTGAAAACAAAAACTGCTTCTTCCTGTGTCCTAGGTGCAATAATTGCATGGGGATAAAGACTAAATCGCTTATTAGCAATAAAGCGATCTGTGTTATATTCCGGACTTGTCGGGTATACAGCATAGGGTAGATTCTTTAACTCTTCAGGAATCGATGACATCAGCTCTGAGACATTCTGAACAGCATTTGCGTTACTTGCTGGAGATGAGGTCCACCCAATTGCTGAGATCAGTAAAAACACCGAAAGTGACCCTGTTAGAAAATTCATAATTTCCTCTAAAATTGGTATAAATACATATAATTAAAATATTGATTTTACATTAAAGAACTTAGTGGATACTGTCAAATTAAAAAGGGGTTCAATATGCAATGGCTAAAAAAAATATTGTTAACTGTTGTACTTATCTTATTTCTAGCTGTCGTTGGATTGTGGGCTGTGGGACAGCGTTCCGATCGAGGACATTTCAACATTTCGATTTTGATCGATCGACCAATCACCGATGTATATAATGCCCTCATTAACCCAGATATGACAAAGAAGTGGGTTTCAGGGCTTGTTGAAATCAAGCGTTTAACACCCGGGGATACGCATGTAGGAACAAAATTGGTCCTTGTAGAACATGTCGACAGACTGCTCGTCACAATGGAAGAAGAGATTACAGATTTGCAACCTCCTCACCTGGTAAAATACACGACGATTGGACAAGGCGAACCGTCAACTCGATTCACTGAATATGGGCAATATCAACTCAAAGAAGTGGATGGAATGACCCAATTTACTCTAGATTCCCAAATTGAGTATCATGGCTTCCTCTACAGACTGATCGAACCTCTATTGACATATACAGTTCGCGATAAATTCGAAGGCGATCAAATTACCCTTAAGAGACTTCTTGAGGATAAACAGGCAAACTCCAAGTAAAATGGATAGGCATAAACAGTGGATTCTATTCATATTACTCACCCTTTGCTCTCAAGGGTTTGGTATTGAACCAAATTATCCGGGTGAATTTCCATGGCTAACAGGTCCACTATTTACTCAATCAGGTGAAGTGGTTCAAATTGGTCATTTTAATATCGAACCAACTGTCTTCTATACTACTCGATACGCTAGATACAACAAAGATTGGAAATCTATCGCCATTCCAAAATTCAATCAGGTGAACTATCTAGCATTTATTAAGATTGGAATCCAAGAAAAAATTGCACTTTCATGTACTCCTCAAGGCTTTCATAACATAACAAAAGGAGTTTCTTCGGATGGCTTTGGCGATCTACCAATAGGTTTCGATTTCCAACTACTCGAAGATCGAGAAGGGCAACCTCCTGTGAAAATTAGTGTCATCGAGACAATTCCATTCGGCAAATACAAAGAGCTTGACCCAGACAAACTGGGAACCGATTCGATTGGTTTAGGGACTTTCAGTACACAAATAATGCTGGCCACATGTAACTTATTCAAATTTTCAGAAACTAATTACCTAAGTACATGTGCCAATTTTTTTGTTGTTTTCCCCCAGCCTGTTCATGTCAAAGGATTTAACGCCTATGGGGGCGATCACTCAACGAGCGGGAAGGTCTATCCTGGAACAACTTTTAATTTCTATTGCTCAGCTGAATATACGCTCACCGAAAACTGGGCACTCGCTCTTGATGTTTTGAGTCTGTATGCTCTTGAAACTGATTTTAGAGGATATTCCGATAAACCTGTTGGATCCCCTTCTTCAGTTCAAATTAGCCTAGCTCCGGCTATTGAGTATAACTTTAGCAAATCTCTTGGAATCATCGCCGGCTCTTGGTTCACCGTTGCCGGAAGAAATTCAACAAGTTTTTGGAGTGCAGCAGCAGCAATCAACTATTTCTATTAACAAAGCGAGGAGTAAAATACATGATGCTCGAAACGATAGCACAACCTCTGATCCACTTATTCAAACGAATAGGCCTTCCAATTCTTGCATTAACCATGTGCATTAACTCCTCCCACAAAGCTTGGGCTGAAGAAACTGTCAAGGAACGAGTCGACGTAATCATCGTCGGTGCGGGTCTTGCAGGTCTATCTGCTGCACGCTCATTAGTTGCAAGAGGACACTCAGTAATCATTTTGGAGGCTGGTGATAGAGTGGGTGGAAGAACATGGACAAAAAAACTTCCCAATGATGCATGGATTGATATGGGGGGGCAGTGGATTGGTCCTGGAATGAATCATATACTTGATTTAGCCAAGTCGGTTGACGTAAAAACATTTCCAAGTTACCACCAAGGAAATAATATTTTAATTTTCGGCGGAAAGCAACAGGAATACCCAGCTGATCCAAGTAAAGGAACTTTCCCTCTCTCTGATACAGATCTAAAGGATTATCAAACCGCAATGGAGAAAATAGATGCAATGGCATTACAAATACCCGTTGAAAACCCAGGTAGTGCTACCCAAGCTTTGGAGTGGGATAGCCAAACCGTTGCTACATGGATCAAATCAAATGTGAAAACTTCTGGAGCACAATTCCTTCTAAGAGTTTTCGTGCTTGGATACTTTGCTGTCGAACCAAGTGAAGTGTCATTTCTTCATTTCCTCTTCTACATCCATGCAGGAGGAGGATTACATCACCTACATACTGCTGGGGTCGCACAACGTTTCATTGGAGGGGCCCAACAAATATCTGAGAAGGTCGCACTGCAACTCGGAGATCGGGTAAAACTCAACATGCAAGTGCAAGAGATCGATCAAACAGGCGATATGATCGTTGTCAAAACAAATCGAGAACGATTTGAAGCCAAACAAGTCATCATTGCTATGGCACCTCCTCTTGCCAATCGGATTACCTATCGCCCCATCCTCCCAGCCAACCGCGATCAGTTTACCCAACATGCACCCATGGGATCCTCAATTAAAATTCATGCTGTATACCCGACTGCATTTTGGAGAAAAAAGGGATTAAGTGGACAGGTTATCAGTGAACAAAGTGATGTCACACTAGCCGTAGATAACTCCCCACCCAGTGGTGAACCCGGTATCATCGCCGGATTTCTCGAAGGAAATGAAGCACGTAAATGGTCTGATAAATCGGATGAAGAATTAAAGAAAATGGTTTTAGAAAGTTTTGTGAAATTCTATGGACCTGATGCTGCCTCCCCAACATTATTTTTCAAAGCCGACTGGGATCAAGAACCCTGGTCACGAGGATGTTTCACCGGTGTGCTACCTCCGGGAGTCTGGACCGGATTTCCAAATGTGGTGCGTAAACCTGTCGGCCGCATCCATTGGGCTGGGACAGAAACAGCTATTGAATGGTATGCCTACATGGATGGGGCCGTTTCCTCAGGCGAGCGCGCAGCCGAAGAAGTTGCTCTTAAATTAGTCCCTCATTAGGATCATCAAGTGTACTAGAGCAAAGCACATACCGTTGCCTGGCGTCCACAGATGTTTGAACGTCTAAATGAAAAATAATCTTCTGTATGTTTGTAGGTATCAATTTGGGCGATTTGAATGTGAGAGGGGAGAATCCCTTCTTGAATCAGTTGCCATTCGCTGATTGCCCACAAGTCAAAAAAGGTAGGGCGCACTTGAAATTTCCAAAAGGGTTCGGGGAGTTCATTTTTGAAATGGATAAACTCGGAATGTTCCGGACCTAAACTAGGGGAGATGCAGACTAAAATGTCTTTTGGATTCGAATGGTAGGTTTGCTGCATATGGTGGATAGCAGCACGGTAGATATTATGAACATTTCCACGCCAACCACAATGGGCATTTACCATTGCATGCCGGACAGGGTCATAGAAGATGGCAGCTTGACAATCTGCTTGTGTCATCATTAAGCCTAGATTAGCCGTTCGAGTGGAAAGAGCATCACCGATGGGAGTTTCAGATAATGGATGATTCATTAAGACGATGTTGGCCTTGTGTTCCATTTTCGGGATCATCAAATAGGGCAGGTTAAGAGTTTCCTTCACTCTTTGGACATTTTCCTGAACATTTTCTGGCGAATCGCCCACGGTCCTACTGAAATTCAGACTGGCGAATGAGCCGGTACTAATGCCTCCATGGACTGTAAAACAGGCATGCACAAGAGGATATCCTGCAAGAAGTTCAAATTCATGCCATTTAAGGCCATTGCGTTGTTTTAGAAGCATAGTCTTTACTTAAAATTATTTCTTTGTCATGGTTACGATAAGATCATATATTAGTGAGGATTTATGTTGTCGTTTTTAACTATTATCGCCTCAGCCTCTTCCCCTGATACAGCCATTGCAGCGACGAAAACGGTGGAGCAAGTCTTTGGGTATTACCATGCCACACTTTTCAATTTTCCTCTCATCTTATTTTCGACAGCATTAGGCTGCGACATCCTCTTTTACTATGATAAACTTCGTTCTCTTAAATGGGGGCATTCTTTTGTTGTTCTGGGAGTGATTATGTGTATTCCAACCATTGTGACAGGGCTCGCAGCTTCTGTGAATTTAGATATCACTGATTCAATTTTGGCTAAACATCGCATGTTAGGTTATGCTACAGGAATGTTTGGTTCTCTTTATGCTGGATTAAGAATTTCTGCGATGTGGTGGGACCTTCCTTTGCTACCCAAACACTATATCGGACTGAGCGTCATGATGGTTGCTCTCATTTCATGGTGTTGTGATTATGGGGTTTTGGTCGCTCAAGGGGTGACGAGCATACCTTAAAGGACAATAGGGACAATAGGGACAATAGGGACAATAGGGACAATAGGGACAATAGGGACAATTTTCTAAAGAAAATAGACTTTATTTTACTAAATAGAAGACAATAGAATCAACAAGAAAGATGGTATAAATGTCCCTATTGTCCCTTATCCTAAAACTGATACACAATATTTAGATAATAGCCATGAAGGGATTTCTCACCAAATTGATAGGCAAATCCGATCGATAGGCAATCATAGTCGATGCAAGGATTGATAGAATTAATCAATAACGAGACTTCAATTTCATCATAATGTCTGAGGTATAGCCGTCCGCTAGGGAAATAGGAGTCTGTGAAGGAAACACTAAAATTGACAGGTTTATTCCATACATCCCATCCTCTACATGAAGTGAATGAGAGTCCGTTCTTAAAAATGTAATTTTGAAGTTGGTAATTAAAATTAATGCCTGTCAGCCATAGGTTTACCGATGTGTAATATCCCGCATAGTTAGTCAGAGAGAAAATAAAGTCTGAAATTTTATAGTTGTAAACACTATTTAGGCCTGTAAGTAAAAAACATCCCGATGTACATAGATCTAATGATCCCCCTGCTCCTAGTCTAACTGAAGAGGTGATCGACCAATCTTGAAGAAGGGGCAGTCTGAATCCAATTCCTAAAGAAGAAAAGAAGGAAGAGGCCCCGCCATTGCGATAGTAGGTCAACGGACTGTCGATGATAAGAGCCCAGTCTAGATTAGGTGAGTAGGAATATCGTAAAGGGATTGTGACAATGGTCGTATCGTAGCCCCCATCAAATGCCCTTCCGCTTTTCAGTCCTGCTTGAAACTGGTGAACAATCGGTTGTGCTTTCCAACAACTGTCGCAACCACTAAATGGAGATAGATGCCCTGCTAGATAGTCATATTGGGCCATTTGAGCAAGCAGCGAATTGGGGTTTCCGGCAATGGGATCAATTGGAGAGTCTTTTGCATAAGCACGTAGGAGATTGTGGTTAGTGCCTGCATCTCTTACATAATCTTTAAAAAGGGTTATACTATTTTCTCGGGTCCCTCCAGCAAAGGTAAGGGTCGTATTTGTTTCGGGTATGGTAACAAATAGAGTCGTCGAATCAGCTGGAAAAGCTGTCAGAGCTTCTATTCCACGGAAATTGAATAAGATGGAGATTGGCGTTGTGGGGGTATAGAAGGGAATCAACTCTGTGATCGCAGGAGATTGTAGTGATCGAGAAAGATCGACTAAGTTAGGATCGCTGATTGTGACGGAAACTGGTCCTACAGTGACTGTTGCGTCATAAGGTTCGCGTGCATGCAGATGAAAAATACAGCAAATAAAGAAAAGTGAGAGCAGATGTCGAAACGAAATTTTACCCATTTTATACCCATAAGTTAGTAAAGGGACAGCCTAACAATGGATGAGGGTATTGTCAATAAGTTTTTATACAATTCTGAATCGAAATAACTTCGCAAAATCACTCAGATAGTATATTATTCCAGTTCTTAAACGTGATTATAAGGAGTTACGATGACTAGCATTAATAATTTTTCTCTTGAACTCCATCGACTTCAATCTCCCCTTGAAAATGCAACTGCTCAAATCACTAAAGGCCTTTTCAAAAAAAACAGCAGCGTAATTGTTAACCAATTTCAAAAAACAGTTGTCGACTATCTAAATATTCCAGGTGCAGAGCTTCAGATTACTCCAGAGGATCTACAAAAAATAGAAAAAGGAGCCACTGAACTGAGAAATCTTTCGAATGCGAAAGTTAAATATTATCAAGATCATTCTTTTGGCTTCTTCATTAGAGTCTTCTCGACAATACGCAATCTTTTTAAGTTTCACGTGTTTAAGAATTCTGGAGAATGGGGCCTTGACCAAGCGACTAAAATACTATTTCGATTAAAAGTGATCCAGGAGCAGTCGAAAAGGGATCGTTTGATCGAAGCACAGGCACAATCAGCATTGGATCAGCTTAAAGTGCTTAGATCGATCGACACTCAAGTTGGAGAAGTTAAAGAATTTACAACCAAGTATACCACTTGGGCCGTTGGTTATAAGGACAAAACTATTGAGAATTGGGGAAAACAGTCTAATCAGTTAGAACAAAACATTAGTCTTGTACAACAGACCGTCAACCAAGCCAAAGCAAATGAAACACACGCAAAAGAGAATGTGACTGAATTAAAAGCATTAAATCAAAAGATGGGTGACTTCACACAACAGCTGGGACTGGTTATCTCTTCAAATATATCCTCAAGAGATTCCTTATCTCGTGCGCCAGCTATTCAACCACTCCCTTCACTTGACCCCACTGTAGTAGCGCCACCAACTGCTCCTCAACCGAGCTTACTTGTTGCAGAACCCACAAACCGACGTGCTTCGAGGGCTGATCAGTCACCACCTGAGACTAAGCATGATGAAGAGGCTCGTTCGGCTATACCAGCTGATTCCGCTACTGCTGCTCCTGTTTCCGACGAAGCGGCAGCACCCTCCTTTCAGCCTCCTATGCCACCTACTTTCCAAGAATCTGCGGGCGGAAGAGATGAGGAAGATGAAGTGTTTTTAAGTCAGGCAAATACTCCTGTTAAACAACCTGAGGCAGTTCCTTCTCCGGAGGCCGCAAGGCCGTCTTCACCCTCTTCTGCTGTTGTAATAACCACTCCTATCTTAGTGAATCCGACTCTTATTCAAAGAGAAGCCATGGAAGCCGCTCTGAAAAAGTTTGGAGGCTCTATCGAAAAATTTATAGGAATCGCCCTCAATGGGGCAAATATTTTGTCATGGAAGGACTTAAAGCCTGAAAACGAAGGATTAGTTAATAAAGAATTTAAGATTTGGCTAGAAAAAGATCGTAAGTGCAAGCTTGGCTATGATAATCGAATTAAAGAAATTACATTCGGAGAAATTACGTTGAATAAAACAATCACGATAAAACTATCAAATCAAACAAATGCTGAGGGAAAACTCGTCCAATCCATTGAATTTGTTAATGAATTCGGTATGCGTAGTGATGGACTTTCAATGAAGGTTTATTATGCAGGCAAAGCTGATGTTCAAAAACTAATGTTCCTAGGAAATCAATTAGACATTCATGCTCATTGCAAGAAAACAACTTGGATAGGGCATATAGCGGGATGGATATCAAACAAATTTAGAAATGGTGATGTGGTGTTTAATCACGATGTCTCTTCTTTAGAGGAGTGGCAAATAAATTGGCAGTCATAGATATTAGATTCTAATTTTAAAGGTTTTTATGTTGATAAGCAACTATTCAGGTGGAATCACTATAACGCAGGCCTTCAGCCTGCCATATTTTTTTGGAGCTACCTAGGGCGTTGCCCTAGGCTATTATAACCCAGAGCTTCGCTCTGAAAACAATGCAGCTCAGGACGAAGTCCTGGTATATAATAGCCTAGGGCAACGCCCTAGGTAGCTCCAAAAAAATATGGCAGGCTGAAGGCCTGCGTTATAGTAAACCCCGTAAACATGTACTTTTCCTGCGTTATAGTAAACCCCGTAAACATGTACTTTTCCTGTGTTTGTTGACTATAAAATAAATAAAATATTATTATGATAACTATGACGTAACTTCTATTAATTAAAATAGGTTTTATATGCCAAGAGTAAATCTAGATAAAACAATTGATTCTGAATATAATCTTCTAAGATCCTGTGTGAAAAATGAGAGTAAAGAAGTTAATACTGAAGGACTTACACCTGGAAGAACAGTAACAATTACATGGACGAGCTATGAAGATGTTTTAAATAGAGTTAAAGAGAAAAAAACCAATATTTTCGAGAAATTCATTGAATGTATCTCAAATTTAGTGAGCGGTTTTGGTTTTCACACCAATTTGCACGTCATTCAAAATAACGACCGTTTCAAGGCATTTTTTTCTAATCCTGCCTCGCGACGCGCATCTGTAGTGGCTGAAGGTGTAGGCCTAACTCCTGTAAGTCAGCCAGCAATTCCAGAACCAGCAATTCCAGAACCAGCAAGCCCCGAATCACCAAGCCTAGAACCAGCAATTCCAGAAACGGTAATTCCAGAAGCACCAAGCCCAGAGGTAATACGCCAAGAAAAAATTGAAATAGCCAAGCAGACAGTGTCAACAGCAAAAGAAAGTTATGACAGCTATAGGGTTGGGTACGAGGCAGAATCACCCCTTCGAGAGAAAATCGACCAATTCAATACCATTTTTGGTCAATATAAGAGAACACATGAGGTCATCAATGCCTTCCGCACCCAATATGGGGAAGTATTAACAGCTGGGTACGGTTCGACAGACGTGATTGCAAAGATCAATAATGCTCAAAGGGCGTTTGCTGTGCTTGAATCAAAGTTGGTTGCTTGGGAACTTAATTTGCTGAATCCAAAAGGGGGTATTCCTCTTCCTGTCTTAGAAGGTAGTGTGAAAGCGTACTTAAATGAAATGGAGAGTTTAGAAGGAAAGATTAAAAGTGATACTTCCTATCAATCCTATTTAAAAATCAAGGAAGCATCGTTAGAACCCAAAGATCAAAAACGACTACTGGATTGTCTTCGAGTATCTGGTCTCAGTGTATTCCTAATCAAAACGATTACGTTCAATCAAGACAAAAAAGAAATCACCTTAGAGT
>Ga0207012_1089_pt1 | contig 20120 bp, 15 predicted proteins | sample Alteio_BWMinCont_80_FD_153471 | JGI IMG/M metagenome (GOLD analysis project Ga0207012, IMG submission 153471) | Enriched cells from forest soil in Barre Woods Harvard Forest LTER site, Petersham, Massachusetts, United States -... | ecosystem: Environmental > Terrestrial > Soil > Temperate forest >...
CTATCTTCCTGCAGATGAAAACCGACAACATAACGAACTCATCTTCGCGCATGGATTTTTTGCGAGTGCTTTACATGAGAGTGCCCATTGGTTAATTGCGGGTGAGCAACGCCGCAAACAGGTCGATTTTGGTTATTGGTATGCTCCAGATGGTCGCACATCCACAGAACAAGCAATTTTCCAAACCGTTGAAGTTAAACCACAAGCCATGGAATGGATCCTTTCTCAAGCAGCCAATTCTCCATTTAGAGTCAGTATTGATAATCTCAATGGAGAAGAAGCTGACACTCAAGCATTTAAACTTGCCATTTTTCAACAAGTTAAAACTTATTGTGAAAATGGACTTCCCAAAAGGGCAGAAACATTTCGTCAAGCTCTTTGCAATTTCTATAATACTCCTCTTACTCTGAGATCTGAGGATTTCGATTTTGATTATTTAAATACTTAATTAAGGAACTCCATATGAAAACCGATGCTAAAAATTTTATGTTAAAATCTTTATTATTTCTTGCCACATTAATCAGTGGAACACCCTCACTAAAAGCAGAATGTATTGGAAAAATCGACTTAGGAGCCGTCTTTCTACACGTCGATGTACTTGAATCGAATAAAACAATCAAAGCCGTCAATATGCCAGGAGTGAGAGCCGATGCAAGTATTCTCATCTGGAAAGGGCTTTGTTTGAAACCTTCTATTCTCTATGCCCAAAATGGGAATACAGATACATTGACTGGTGGCTGTGGACTCGGATTTTATATAAAATTAGATGACCAATTCTGCATCACCCCTAGTTTGGGATGCAATTTTACCGAATTCAATACGACAATTAAATATCCGATCACAGAGTTTTTCTCTCTTAACCTAAAGGAGCGATTCCGTTCAGTCTCCCCTTATGGCGCTCTAGAGGCTACTTTTACTTTTGTACCAGGATGGAGAGCAACTATTCTCGGTCAATACGTCATCAGTAGAACTCACACAAAAATCACAGATTTTGGATCGACAACCAGTCGGCCAAAAGGCCCTAACTATGCCCTCATCCTCGAAGCAGATATCAATGAACACTGGTCGATCAATATTGCCGGGGCTTATAATCTCAGTCTAACGAAGGAAAAACATGGATTAAGAGCTTATGGGGGCCGACTCGCAGTTGCCTATTGGTTTTAATTTTTTTGCTAATTCTTTGTCATCTTGTTCAATTAACGATTTGTTATATAGAAAAAGCTCAATGTGCTATATAGATGTTCATGTGCACCAATGCATAATATGAGGCCACCATGAATATAAATCTCGACTATCAAGCAGAGATGCTGATTGCCAAGACGAAGCACTATCTCATCACTACGATGGGACGTGTCTACGATGAGGCGAATGCCGATGAATTTTACCACGCACTCTGTCAGACTCTACGCGAAGAGATCATGATCAACTGGTTGGCGACATCACGCACACAAATCGCTAAAGATGTACGAGTTTTATATTATTTATCCATGGAATACCTTCCAGGACGCATTCTAAGCAACAATATTACCAATCTAAATGCTGATGATGTGGTTCGCCTTGTTCTTCATAAGATGAACCGCAATTTTTCCGATATTATCTCACGTGAGCAAGATCCCGGACTCGGTAACGGAGGCCTCGGTCGACTCGCTTCTTGTTTTCTCGACTCACTCGCCACACACCATTACCCTGCACAAGCTTATGGACTCCGCTATCAGTACGGGATTTTTGAACAGCAATTGTGGGATGGTTTACAAATTGAAACACCTGATTGCTGGCTACTGCACGAAAATCCTTGGGAATTTCGTCGTGATCTGCGCAAGGTCGTCATCAAATATGGAGGAAAAATCTCCGAAGCAAAGAATATCCATAATGATGAGATCTATACGGTTCAAAATTTTGAAGAAGTATGGGCTCTTCCCTATGATGTGCCCATTATTGGGTATAGTAAGAATGGGAATTTTTCAGTAGTCACGTTGCGTTTATGGACAACGAAGGAGACTCCTAGCAACTTTCTATTGCAACGGTACAATGCTGGAAAGCTCGATGAAGCAGCAGAAAATGTCGCCCTGACCGATGTTCTCTATCCTAGCGACTATCACGAAACAGGCAAGAGAGTACGACTTAAGCAAGAATTTCTTTTAGTTTCTGCAACTATCCAAGATATTATTCGTCATTACCTTGCTAACCATAGTAATTTTCGCTCTTTTGCCGACAAAGTACGTATTCAAATCAATGATACTCATCCAGCATTGGTGATCCCTGAGCTCATCCGTATCCTGACCAAAACGCATGATATTCCATGGAAAACAGCTGTTGATATTACCATGGCATGTACCGGGTATACCAACCACACCATCCTGAGTGAGGCATTAGAACAGTGGGAACAGCCTCTGATCTCCTCGCTGCTTCCACGTCAGTATAAAATCATTGAACGTCTGAATTATGAATTCTGTAACGTCATCCGTAAGCAATATCCCGACAATGAAGATAAAATTCGTAGAATGTCGATTTTGGAAAATGGGAAAGTTCGGATGGCCAATCTCTCTATCGTGGGCTCACATAGTGTCAACGGAGTTGCAGCCCTACACTCAGAAATTCTCAAGCACGATGTCTTCAAAGATTTTTATGACTTCTTTCCCGATCGCTTCTTTAATGTCACGAATGGTGTCACGCAGCGTCGCTGGTTGCTTCACTGCAATCCTGAACTAGCTAAGTTCATCACCAAACGCATTGGAAATGGATGGATTACAGATTTCAACGAGATAAGAAAATTGGCTGGATTCGCAAGTGATGGAGCTTCTCAAGAGGAATTCATCACAATCAAAAAGAAAAACAAACAGCGATTTATCGAATTTATCAACCAAGAGAACAAGTTACGAAACAAAAAAGGTGAAGTATTTGCCCCACCTCCTATCGTCGACGTTCATTCTCTTTTTGATGTCCAGGTTAAGCGTATTCATGAATATAAAAGACAATTTATGAATATTTTGAATATCATTATGCTCTATCAAGACCTGTGCTCCAATCCTCATCACGAACGCATTAAACGCACCTGCATTTTTGGAGGTAAAGCTGCAGCTAGCTATGAACTTGCCAAAGATATTATACGCCTCATTTCGTGTGTCGCCAGACGCGTTAATAAAGATCCTCTTGTTGGTAATCTACTCAAGATCATTTACATTGAAAACTACAATGTCACACGGGCCGAAATCGTTATCCCCGCCGCAGATCTTTCCGAACAAATCTCAACTGCAGGAACGGAGGCATCTGGCACCGGAAATATGAAATTTGCTATGAACGGAGCGCTCACAATTGGTACTCATGATGGTGCTAACATCGAAATGCATGAAGAAGTCACAGATCAGTGGTGGCCATTCTCTTTTGGATGTACAACAGAACAAATCAATGCGATGAAACACAATCATTCATACAGTCCTCGCGAAATCTATGAAAAGAACCCAAAAATCAAAAAGGCTCTTGATAGTCTTCAAGATAGGACATTTGCTCTCGATGACGATGAGCATGATGTCTTTACAAAACTCTATCACAAACTGTTAGATTCGAGTTATCAAAATACAGCCGATCGCTATTTCATACTTAAAGATTTAGAAAGTTACCATGAAACACAAAAACGTGTTGAAGAGCTTTACTCAAAACCATCTCAATGGGCTGAATATGCCATTCACAACATTGCAGGTATGGCCAAGTTCTCAACCGACAACTCTATCGAGAACTACAGCAAGTTAATCTGGGGAATCGAGCCTTGCCAGGCTGACCCAGAAATTCTAGAACGCATCCGAAACGAATATCGAGTGGCCGATCAATGCCGCATCTATTAGTATTAAAATGAATGAATATCTCCAAAAATTGCGCGACATAGTTTCTAAAATTAATTTCAGGAGCAAGACCACATGGGTATTTGCATTCTGTCTTTTCATAGGAATTTTTGTTCTTTTCCGCTCATGCACACGTGAATTAGCTTCTCACCAAACAGTATTCATCATCGCACGAGATACCACTTGGCATTCACTGCAACTATTCGGTAAAGAAAAAAATCTCACGGCCTTTACTAATGAACTCATGACAACCATTACCTCCGAAACAGGTCTCCATTTTCGATGGCTCGAAACAAATTCAAACACATTACTCGAAGTACTCTCAAATGGGGAATGTGATGGGGTCCTCACTACCTTGCGTCCCACCACTTATAATCGTCAAACCTACCTTTTCTCCGATCTATTCCTCGAAACAGGCCCAGTACTTCTCGTCAGAGCTGATTCAAAGATTAATTCTTTACAGGATCTACGTGGACAAGTCGTTGGGCTTGCATGGAGTGCTCCACTGCTTTACAATGCAGCTTTCCAAAGCAACACAAATGCCTACAACATATTAATTATCAATTATGTCAGCGCCACTCAAGCCCTCGATGCCCTCATCAAAGATCAACTCGATGGTGTCATTTTAGAAACCACTGCAGCATACACCCTTGCAGAAAATCAATATGCTGGAAAAGTCAAAATCGTAAATCGTCCCATCACCGATGAAGGACTGCGCCTCATCACGCTTAAAAATGATGCCATGGAAGAATTCATTGCCGAATTTAATGGGGCGCTGAGCACCCTAAGACAAGATGGAGATTACACTCAACTCATCGATAAATGGAATCTCTTCGATCCTGAAAAAAGATTCCTCCCCCATCAGTAGTTAAGGATGAAGTATGAAGGATGAAGGATGAAGGATGAAGGATGAAGGATGAAGGGCCGAGGAAGTCTATTTAAAGATGAAGTAGGCAGCCAAAACAATAAATCCAAAACCAATTATCTGGTTAAGACCCACTTCTTCGTTGAGATAGAAGTACGAGAAGAAGCAAAACACTACAAGAGTGATAATTTCTTGAATCGTTTTTAGCTGGACAGTTGAAAATTCATAACTCCCAATTCTATTTGCTGGTACCTGAAAACAATATTCGAAAAATGCAATTCCCCAACTAATAAGAATCACCCATACCAACGGTGATTGTCGATATTTTAAATGTCCATACCACGCAAATGTCATAAATATATTGGATATTGTCAACAGGATAATGGTGGTCATATGACTCTCCAATTTTTGCTTATAAAGGCATCATGAAGGCAAAAACTCTCATGATGCGTTCAGTTAAGACTTAACCAAGACGTCTACTTCTTGCAAAATGAATGTGATCATTATGGTGATGCAAAGCTGGAGCCGGTCTTGGATGAGCCACTGCCATATGACCAGCAAGAGGCCTATGGGGTCTTCCACCCTGTAGTTCATCAACTACAATAGCAACAACATCTCGATCTTGATTTACTGGACGAGGATGAGGTAAAGCAAGTCCGCGACGTAACACAGGAACTGCAACAATATTAACAATAGGTAGGGCCTGCGCTATCGAAGCTAGTAGTTGTTGTTGTCTAGCAGCTGTCACAGCACGAGCACGTTGCACTGCCAAAGCATTCTGAGCACGTTCTACAGGATTATTTCCTGCAGTTCGAAAATTATCCATAAATCACCTCATATTATTGTTTTAAGAAAAAGCTCGAAGAAACAATATTTCATCAAGACTTGGTACAATTATTAACGTACCAGACACTTTTTTTTCAAGATATATGGTTGACACATGAGAGTTGCCTGCTTTTTTGTGGCACGGACTTTAGTCCGTGGTCGTGCCCACCAATCCCTTTATCTACCATCTGTGGCACGGACTTTAGTCCGTGGTTAGAAGCACCAAATACCTTTTGCGATCAATCAAGTACAAAGATAAATCACGGACTAAAGTCCGTGCCACAGATGGTAGCTAGAGGGGTTGGGTGGGCAAGACCACGGACTAAAGTCCGTGCCACAAATGGTAGCTGAGGGGTTGGGTGGGCAAGACCACGGACTAAAGTCCGTGCCACAAATTCTTAATTTTATGGGTTGAAAAAGCTTTTTTTGTCCTTCTGCATATCTAGAAGAGCCTCGCTTGGGGTAAATCGATCTCCATACTGACTTTGGAAAGACTTGAGCTGATTGACAATGTAATCAATCCCCAACGAATCAGCATATCGCAATAAACCTCCACGGAATGGCGGGAATCCAATTCCCATGATGAGGGCCATGTCTAGATAGGCAGGATTGGTAATTACTTTTTCTTGGAGACAACGTGAAGCTTCATTAATCATAAGCAGGAAAACACGATCAGACATATCACGATCTGAAACTTGTTTTGGTGTTATGCCTAATCCCTTACGAAGGTGTTCGACTTCTGGATTAAATTTTATTTTCTTTCCAGAATAGATATAGAATCCTTTGCCACATTTTTTTCCAAACAAGCCATTTTCATACATAGCTGTCACAATTTTGGGAACGGCCATACGAGATCCGTAGGCATCCTGAAACACATGACTTACTTTATTTCCTACATCGTTACCCACTTCATCGGCTAAAGCAAATGGAGACATTGGCATTCCAAAATCGAGCATCATGCTCTCAAGAGCTTTATGACTGACTCCCTCCTCATACATCCTCATAATTTCATTAGCACCTGCAATAAAGATGCGGTTGACAAGGAATCCTGGGCAGTCATGCACAACGATAGGAGTCTTTCCCAATTTGCGACACAGATCAACTGTTGTCGCAATAACTTGAGGAGATGTCTTATATGAGATGACAATTTCCACTAGGGGCATGCGGTTAGCTGGATTAAAAAAATGCATTCCAATCAATCTTTCAGGGTATTTCATCACAGAACCCATGTCAGCTAATGTGAGAGAAGAGGTGTTAGTACCAATAATCGTATCTTTTCTTACAGTCCCTTCAAGTTCTCGAAGAATTTGATGCTTAAGCTCTAGATTTTCTGCTGCCGCTTCGACCACTAAATCGACATTTTTAAACCCAGAATAATCGATTGTTCCACTCAGCCGATGAAATTTAAGCGAGACTTCACTGGGTTTAATCCGTTTATCTTTTAACATCTTCGCATAGATCGAATAAACAGCACCAATACCATTTCCAATTGCTTTCCAGCTAACATCCTTTAGACGCACAAAAATATCACGCTGACAAAATAGCCAAGCAATCCCACTTCCCATCGTACCAGCACCAATCACACCCACTGAACTTACCTTCAGGGGTTTGACCTCTACCGTAACTCCTGGGTCCTTTTTTAACATTTCTTGAGTGAAAAATAACTGAATGAGATTTTTAGCATTGGAAAATGCTGTTGCGACATTGTTTTTAAATGCTTCTTTTTCCTTAGAGAGCCCTTTCTGTAAGGGCAGTCTACAAGTCGCTGCGATTAGATCCAAAGCCACTAATGGAGCGGGATAATGCCCTCTAGTCTTACTTAAAATATCACTCTTTGCTTTTCGAAATAAAAATTTCCGTCCAATTGGATTATTTTCCAATAGTTGAAAGCGCAATCCATGTTGACGTCTTCTTGCAGCAATTTTATTCTTTCCTTCTGGCGTGAGACAATATTTCAGAAACTCATCACCTTTCGCATCAAAGAATTCAGCTGCAAAAATGGCATCAGCCATCTTCATTTTCCATGCCTTAAATGCTTTTACCGGTTTTCCCCCCAAGATTAAAGGGAGAGCATCGACTAGTCCGATTAGACGTGGCAAACGCTGTGTTCCACCCCAACCCGGGATGATTCCCAAAGAAACTTCTGGTAATCCAAGCGTTGCCTTGGGATGATCAGAGACGACGCGATAGGTGCACGCAAGAGCGAGTTCCATTCCTCCACCCAAGCAAGCCCCATTAATTAATGCCACCGTTGGATAGGGGAGATTAGCAATTTTATCAAATACGCGATGTCCAGTATCAATCATCGAATTGACATGAGCTTGATCGCTTGCCATCCGTTCAAAACTATGGAGATCGGCACCAGCGATAAAAATCCCCTCTTTAGCGCTTGAAATAGCCAATATTTTAATCGCTTTATTTTGCGCAGCTTCATCGATAATTTTCTCTAATTGCTCAATAACCGGCAAAGAAAACGTATTTACTTTCTCATTCGGCAAATCAAATACAAGACGTCCAACTCCATTTGCATCAACAGAAAATCTAAAAGCGGAATCCATTATTTCACCTCCACTGCTATTGCTTGGCCTTGTCCACCACCAACACATAAACTTGCTAAACCCAAGTTTTTATTTCTTCCTTTCAGTGTTCTTAAAAGTGTTAATACCAATCGTGTTCCTGATGCACCCAAGGGATGTCCAATTGCTACAGCTCCACCATTCACGTTCAATTTCTGCATATCGATTTCACCAAGTGCACGCTCAATCCCTAATTCATTTTTCGCAAAAGTATCTGAGGCGCATGCTTTAACAACGGCTAAAACTTGTGCAGCAAATGCTTCATTGATTTCAATCAAATCAAAATCCTTTAATTGTAATCCTGTGCGCTTAAGTAATTTAGAAATAGCAAAAGCGGGTCCCAATCCCATTCGGCTAGGTTGGACCCCTGCAGTAGCATAATCTCGAATATACCCTAAAGGAACCAATCCCAATTCTTTTGCCTTCGATTCTTTCATCAATAATACAGCCGCAGCACCATCGGTGATCTGACTCGCATTTCCTGCTGTCACCGTTCCCATCTCTGGATCGAAACTAGTCTTCAGTCTCGCAAGTGCATCTAAAGTCTGATTGTCACGCGGTCCATCATCGACGACTTGAACTACATTATATTTGGGTGGTAATGGAATAGGTGCGATTTCATCAGTGAGGTAGCCTTCGTTGATCGCTTCGACGGCTCTTTGTTGACTAATAAGAGAAAATTGATCTTGTTCCTTTCTCGAAATGCGAAATTCACGTGCCAATACCTCAGCAGTCTGCCCCATATTCAAACCACATAAAGGGTCAGCAATTTGTGGAATCTCAGGAATTAAAAAATTCAAACGGAAAGTCATCAATACTTGTAAGCGCTGCTTCCACCCGCGGGTTTTATTAAGTGCTGTCAGGAAATCCTTAAAACGCTTTCGAATCATCATCGGATAATTACTCATCGATTCGGTGCCACCGGCAATGACGATTTGATCATGACCCAATTCAATTTTATCGGCGCCCATCGCAATTGCTTCTAATCCCGAAGCGCAATTGCGGTTGACGGTAAGTGCTGGAACACTGAAAGGAAGACCGGCTTTCACAGCAATGATTCGCGCAATATTTAGCGATTGTACTGGCTGTAGGACATTACCAAAAATCAGTTCATCAATTTGCGAACCTTGAATGCCCGTTCTAGCCAGTAGTTCCGCTACAATAAATGCTCCTAGATCATCTGCATCCATATCACGCATCACCCCGTTTGCTTTACAAAACGGAGTGCGAACGCCTGCAACAATGGCGATACGTTCCTTCATACTTTGGCCTCCTCATGATACATGGCATCAATTATCTTGCTGTATTTGTTTGCGACAAATTGTCGTCTAATTTTCATTGATGGAGTCAATTCCCCATCTTTAATCGTAAGAGGCTTCATAATAAAACGATAAGCTCTAATCTGCTCACAGTGATTGAGGTGGGTATTTACATCGGAAAGCAGCTTATGAATTTCAACCGTGACATATGGACTTTTCAAAAATGCTTCGTCATCCACTTCAATTGTTTTATGTTTATTTTTCAATCGTTGTAAAGCCTCAGCATTAGGAAAGAGAAGACAGGTTGCAAATTTCCGTCCTTCAGCAACGACCATGGCAGTCTCAACAAGCGGATGACGACAAATCGCTTGCTCAATTGGGATAGGAGCGACATATTCACCTGTCGATGTTTTATACAACTCTTTTATTCTTCCCAAAATTTTCAAATGACCTACACTATCAATAGAACCACGATCACCTGTATGTAACCAACCTTCCGAATCAACCCCTTTAGCTGTCTCCTGAGAATTGCGATAATATCCACGCATTACTAGAGGACCTTTTATTAGAATTTCTCCCTCAGGGGTGAGCTTCATTTGATGATCGGCTAAAATTTTTCCAACCGATCCGATAATGTTGTCATGAGGACGATTCACAGTAATCGGACAAGCCTCAGTCATTCCCCACCCTTCATATACAGGGATTTTAATGCGCTCAAAAAAAGTATGGATGCGAGAATCGAGCGGTGCTCCACCTGAGATGACTACTCTGATTTCACCCCCCAATCCCTCACGGAATTTGGAATAAACGAGTAGATCAAAGAGAGGTAGGAGTATTTTTTTGTACCAAGGAAGCGTCAATTGATCGGCGAGAGCAAATGCCCATTTGGCTAAGAGGTGTTTGAATCCTTTCAAATCGTGAACCTTATCTAGCATACGCCCATGGATTTTCTCAAGTAGACGAGGAACTACGACCATGGCAGTAGGTTTGATTTCCTCACAGATTGTCGCGATAATTTTATAGTCGGAGGTGTAGTAAATGCTGACTCCCCAGTAGATCATCCAGAGGTTTACACAATGCCCAAAGACGTGTTCTAAGGGAAGAAGACTCAAATAACGATCCGTTTTTTCATTCCATGAGTAGGGATTATCATGAACTAAACAGGCCATATTCTCTTGAGTCAGTTCAACGCCCTTGGGCACTCCAGTGCTTCCACTCGTATATATGATGGTTCCCACCGACTCAGGAGTGATGGCGCCACACAACTGAGCGTACCGTTGAGGTTCTCTCATATCGAGTTGCTTTCCTCTTTCCATCAGTTCTTGGAGAGCATATGCATTCGTATTTGCAGGAGGAGGGGTAATCGCAATGATCAGATTGAATAGCTTAGAATGTCTTTGCAACATCCACCACTGCTCTGTTCCCCCAACAAACAACAGCTTGATTTCTGTCTGTTCCACTTCATAGGAGAAATGCTCGTCGGAAATACTCGCAAAAAGGGGCACCGAAACCCCACCTGCAATCATAATTGCGAAATCAACGATTGTCCAATGGGGCGATGAATGTGCCAAAATCCCAATATGTTCACCGGGTTGTAACCCCATGTCACATAATCCTAGCGCCACATATCTGACAGCTAATAAGAATTCTTGTGTTGAAAAAGAATGCCAAACCCCATTTTCTCGCCAATTTAAAGCTAATGGATTCGAATAACTCTTCTCCATATGCCGCAATATATCTACATAGGTATGCACTTGATTCATATTTTCACCTAGTCATTCTTGATCTTATCTGGATTATGCGACTCTCCCCGATTTTTTGTCCAAGAATGAAAATGATTTTTTTATTTTACAGAGCGGAAAGTAATCGAAAAGGAGGTGGTAAAAAAGAAAATTCAACACAAAGATACAAAGGCACAAAGATAAGGCAATAGATAACTTATGAGGATAGAAATGGGGAATAACCATTGTACAATTAACAAATTCTTATTATAATTAACAATAAGAGTAATTAAAGAGGTTTTTATGTCTAAAATAGATTATTTGTTAGAAACATATATAGTTGATTCAACTAAGACAACTACCCCAACAGAGGGGAAGGATAGTCAGGGTCGGATTTATACCTGGAAGAATTTCGTAGCAGATTTCAAGGGTTTCTTTAAGCGATTAGGAACAGCTATTTCGGACCCAGAACATGTTTTTTATACAAACAAAAAAATCTATGCTGCAACAAATGAAGCAATTAAGGAGGGCCTGAATTCACCCGATCGCGCCAAAATCGCTCTATTACTAGAAAAAATTAGCTTAAATGGAAAAATCCATCTCATTGATGGTAAAGAATATACATTAAATATGTTCAAATCAGCAAGTCATCCTCAGCAGACTTCCTTAGAAAGACACAATCCCCCCGTTAGTGAACAACTGAGTCCTGACTCTGCCGGCCGTAAAGAGGTTGTTGCGACAGCTGCTCATTCAAATTCCACACAAAGGACCCGTTCAGCAGAACCCAATATGGTCATATCGTTTGAAGACCCTCCACTTGTGCAGGAAACAGTCGAAGTATTGTCATCTTTTTTTTCTACTCCAAAACCAGGAGAAGCTACCCATATACCTCCAGAGGTAGCTTCTAGTTTTCGTTTACCTAGACGTTCGTTAGAAAGTCTGATGGCTTCTTTAAGGGATCCACCAGATTTTCGCCATTGTTTTACCCTGAGCGTAAGCATAATGAATCAGTATAAGAATGGTAAAGCATACGATATGCTTGCATTAGTCTTTTGGGCAGATCATGCTGAGCATCGCTACAAACAATTGTATTGCGATCACTATAAGAGCGATCCTCCTCATATACCGAATTTCAGTGGTACAAATAAGTATGATGATTTTGCAAAGATAAATTGGTTGAAGAAATGGGAATTATCTATCCCTTCTATCTCTAAAAGGGAGAAACAAATACCTCAAATTATCAGTGCAATCCTCCCAGATCTTAAGACAAAGGCGCAAGAATGGCAGTTAGGTGAACCTCACTTATTAACGGATGCTGAATGGATAAACGACTACGGTGGGGACCTGAAATCAGCTGCAGGCTCCCTGCACATCGTGTTTGATCACAGAAGCGTCTATGATAAAGCCTCTCAAATAGAGGAAATTTCGTAACTATTCAGAATTCTACCATAATCCTCTTACACCGCTACCGCGGCTTGATTTTTTTCTTATCATACCCCGCGTTCCGTCGCCAGAGGCTCCGTCACACGGGGCTAATCTCTGATGCCACTACCGTGGCAATACCCTCTGTGCTTCTCTGTCTTGAGTTTGTGTCTCTGTGTTTAAAATTTTCGTTTGCAGGAAACTCTGAGGAGGGGTATAAATAACTCACAGAATTAAGCATAGCATGCCAGGAGGGAACTGAATGAACATTGAGTTGTTGTTAGCGTTTATTGCCTACGCCATTGTAAGTGCTATCACGCCAGGACCCAATAATATGATGCTCTTGGCTTCCGGCTTAAACTATGGTATTCGCAAGACAGTTCCTCACATAGCAGGGATCGTTTTTGGTTTCGGCCTTATGGTCTTTTTAGCAGGCATGGGTTTGTTGTCTATCCTGGATTACGTTCCCTTTTTGTACCAAATCTTGCACATAGCATCTGTCTTGTATTTGCTCTATTTGGCCTGGAAAATTGCTTCGGCCAGTCCTTTAGATAGCAACAAATCTTCCAAGAAAAACCCAATGACTTTTTGGCAGGCAGTCGCTTTTCAATGGGTAAATCCTAAAGCTTTAGTTATGGCCATGGCGGCCATTACAACTTACGTTCCTGATGAGCCTGAATCGGCTTTCGTGTTAAATGTAGTGATTGTTTCTCTCATCTACGCCATTGTCACAATTCCTTGTGCCGGCATCTGGGCCATATTCGGGAATTCATTTCGCCGCTTTTTGAGCAACCCATTATATTACCGCATATTCAATATCACGATGGCAGTATTATTGGTCTTGTCTCTTTATCCCTTGTTGGGGGAAATCAAACGGATCTTTATATAACACTTGAAAAGGCTGCAAAAGAGCTCGAAAAAGAATAGATAATGGGTTTGTGAGTCCGAGCCTGCGAGGACGATTGCATAACGGCCCATAGCGACCGTAGAAGCAAATATATTCGAAATCAAACTAATCTTCAACTGTGCACTTGACATTAAGATTGAAGATCTATAGATTACCTTTTTCATCTATTATAAAAATGAGGTATTACGATGGGTTCTTATTCCGTGTTCAATAATTACGAATATGCCGGCAAAGGCACAGGTGATAAAATACTAGACACTCTGTCCACCCCTGTACGTCTTTTGCTCAATGGTCGCAATATCAATCTCATCACTAAAAAAAATGGAGCAACTTCCTCCACCGCGGAAAAAATCATCGCCTTTATTGCCGCTGTCATTTTCTTTCCTGTAGGTTTGGTGGCTACTCTTTGTCTTGCTCTAAAAAAACTAAAAGATAAGAGCCAAGTGCCAGCTGACCTCATTCGGATTTCTGATCAGTTTCCGGTAAGCCGCGATGTTTCACCCATAGTGCCTACCCTTGCAACTATCTTCACTCCTCAAAAAGCTGCTACACAAAAACGACAAAGACAAATTCTGCAAGCGCGCCACGAACTCAATGGGCTCATTCAAAAAAATCCCGAACTTTCGGCCAATTTACGCTCTACTTACAACATAAATAATGATCATAAGTGGACTAAAAATGAGGAACACCCACTAGACTATCTATTTGCCAATCCACTTTCTGAAGAAAAAAAAGCGCAATTACAGACATTGATCGCAAATAAGCATTTCCGCCAACCCCATAATAATGGCAACTTGCGTGATACAGTAAATTTAACTATTGCAGCCGAACGCGATCTAGATGTCTTCCAAACTATGATCCAACGCAATATGCAAGAAGGTAATGATGCAAACCTCAATACATTAATTTATCCAATGTCCGAACATCAAAGTTTGAGTTGTTCGTTAATCCAATTTTTTATCGAGACAAACAATGAAAGAGGCATCGATCTTTTCCTAGAAAGCGGGGGTGATGTCAACCTTCTACTGGAAAATACAGAATTGGGTAAATGTTCATCTCTTAGTCCTGGCTGTCAAGCCGCTATTCAACGACTGAGTCCTGCTTATCAAGAGAAAATCAAACAAGCTCTCGAAGTTAATGCCCTTGAATCAGTTACTTGCAATTCATATTGTGTCCTGAGTGGACCAATCACAAGCATGATATGTACTCCACTAGAAAAAGCGGTCATCCAAGGCAATCTTGAACAGGTCAATCGCGAACTTGAGCGCAATGCTTGTGTCAATCACGACAGAGGGCGTCCTTTAAGGTTAGCATGTGAATATTATAGTAAGGCTGTTCTCGGCACTTCTCCCTCTGAACAAGTTCAAGATCCTGAATCAGAAGAAATGATTAATACCAGAAAACAAATTGCACATCTCCTACTCAATCACCCAAAGCTTCGAATCAAAGAGACTTATGGCATCACCGCTCCTCTTTATATACCGCAAGAACCCGCAGATGTTCCAGGTGACTGGGATGTATTGTTGGCTAAGAAAATCGCACGAGGAGCAGACTTTACAGAAGGTCTTCATCATTTTCCTACCAATTACTGGATAACTAGCAATTATATCAAAAAATTGCCTACTGATTCTCCACTCTTCCAAGCCATGACACCTTCTCAAAAAGCTTATTATAACCTGTCAATCGAAGTGCATTGTTTAGAGGCAGTTCTTAATCTAGGCGTTGGCTCATTTAACCAACCTACCCACGTATATAGGGCATTTCAGGAAATTTGGAGCGACTTTAAGGCTTCAAATTCCTTAAATTCTTCCCTTTCCGCCAACACAGTTTCTACTCTTTCTCGTGCTATTGATGCTATTCCTACATTATTTAGAGAAGAAGATGCAGATAATCTACTCGCTATCTATAACGAAAATGTCCCTCTCATTCTTCCTTCAGGATGGGGTAGCGAAGCCTCCGTTGTTGTATTTCATGGCAATCAGATGATTACGGGGGTGGTAGGAGAGGCTCGTGCTCATGATCGAATAAGCGGTCTAATCGTCTATGAGTTTGATCGATCTAAATTAACCGCTGAACATTTAAAGCGTATTGTGCTGACAGACATTAAACCATCTATTTATCACCAGGAATGTAGTCTGGCAACTCCTTATGCCTTAAGTTCTCCTGAAAGAGATGCTTTCGATAATTCTCTCATTGAAGCTCTAAGGGCAACAAAAATAAGAGAAATCCCGCTTCCAGAACGAAGCCGCGTTCATAGTGCTTGGTCAAGTTCTGCTGTGCTCGGTCTTCTTAGCAGCGTCATCCTATTGTCAGAGGATGGAAAAACGTCTCATGATGATGCATCAAAAGACTTTGTCTACAAAGAATTTGAGCCATTTGCCAGATTTAATCGAACAGAAGCATTTATAACTCACTTTAAGGCAGCTTTAGCAAATGCTTGGATTCACCCCGACTGCAGTCATATTTTACACCCTATTCTCATAAATACTCTTAAAATGGCTATTTCTAAGGGAATCTCTCCCTCCGATAATGAAACCCCAGAAGGGAAACAGATCTATCAAATGACCGATATGATTATGAATAGCGGGTTGCCTGCCTACAACCCTACTGAACAACCGAGACTTCATGGGGGTTGGACTCTACAACCTTCGCAAGAAGATCACAATTGGATTGAAAAGCGTTATGGTATCAATTTAGAAATACAAGCATTCCCTAAATTTGAAACAGATCCCCCAACGCTTTCACTTTAGAGGGATGCAATTAAATGTGTAGGCTCTTAAATAACAGGAATTTTTATGAGAGAAATTGATTTTTTTACAGCCGTTACGTATCAAGACCCAAAAACTTTTAATGAGTCCTGCATTGAGGCATTTGACGACTATTTTTGGTTGTCGGGAAGAAAGGTCGAAGTTATATCTAAAGACACTTCAAACCACCATAAAAAAGTACATTGGGTCGAAAAAGAGCCTACCCTTTTTCTTACTGCATTGAAAATCGTTTCCTATTTCACCTTAGTCATTCCTTTTTTCATGCTGATTGGAAAAGCACTTTTGCGCTTCCAAGAAGAATTTCATCTGGTTGTGGCAAAAAAAATAACTACCAACACCTCTGAAAATGGGGATAAAGTTAATCAAGTCGGTACGGATATACTATCCGATAGCGATATAGAGAAAGAAATAGACACTCTCATAAAACCACAGTCCTCTTCTCCTCGTTTATCAAAAATCATTGAAGAAATGTCTCAAAATGTGGAGTGCAAAGCCAAAAAACTTCTTGCCTTAGTCGCAAAGTCCAACTTGAATGATGATGAAATTTTAAGCCAGATCCGTCTGAAAGCGAAAGGTTACAAAGAATCTAACCAAGCTTATCAAGAAATTGCAAAAACGTGCTTGGACCAAAATCCACCAATTTTATCAATTGCCCTAACAGCTGCAAAAGAGATGAGTTACGGTATTGAAAAATCCTCGATTTTAAAACAAATTGCGACAAAATATTTTGAGATAGAAAAATATGATCAGGCTCTAGAAGCTCTTGAAGGAGCCTCGACTGACACTAAAGATCCTCTTATAGAAGAAATCGCAGGAAAGTATTATGATGCAAGAAATTATAACGAGGCCCTAAAGACACTTGAAATGACCTACAACTATGGAATCAAAGATCCTCTCATAGAGAAAATCGCAGGAAAGCATTTTGATGCAGGGAATTACAACGAGGCCCTAAAGACACTTGAAATGACCTACAACTCTAAAATCAAAGATCCTCTCATAGAGAAAATCGCAGGAAAGCATTTTGATGCAGGAAATTATAACGAGGCCCTAAAGACACTCGAAAGGACCTACAACTCTGGAATCAAAGATCCTCTTATAGAGAAAATCGCAGGAAAGCATTTTGATGCAGGAAATTACAACGAGGCCCTAAAGACACTCGAAAGGACCTACAACTCTGAAATAAAGGATCCTCTCATAGAGAAAATCGCAGGAAAGTATTTTGATGCAGGGAATTATAACGAGGCTTTGAATACCCTAAACCGCCTTTCATCTAAATTTCCCAATAAGAATGAGTGGTCCAAGAAAATTGCAGAAGCCTATCGTCAAGGAGGCAACAGTTTAAAAGCTGATCAAATACTTAAAGAAATAGAAAATGAAGAATATTCCAACAAAATAATCACTCTTCTAACCAAAAGTGAATATGATGAAGCGCTCATGCTTCTGGGGAGAAGTACATTACCTTTCGAGGAACAAAAAACCTGGAAAGAGCTTATTGCCTCCTATCGAAAAACCGATGAGATCACTCAAAAACTTGATGCAGCTCCAGACTGGGCTTTTAAGGAGATACAAGGGGTCGTGAAAGGATATCGGAAAGATCAGCTCTTAAAAGAGGTTATCAAAAAGTTTTGCGACCTTTCCCGCTATGAAGATATTGTCTCCCTTCTTAGCCAGTTTGATTCAGATTTCCAACAAAAAGATGGCCTTGAGTCCTTTGCCAAATTGTTAAAAATCGATAGTTGCGTGAGTTCTGACACCACACGAAAAAACATCGCAAAGGCTCTGCAAAAACGGGGAGATATACTTTTAGCTCAAAAAGTTGCCTTGGATATTAAAGACACTTCGGTACGAGAAGAACTTTTAGGAAAGGCAGGGAGTGTTGATTCCTTTCGAAATTCAACAGGTCTTCTAAGGACAACCCAATTACTTTACCGACATAGAAACTAGAGGTGGGCTTTCGTTGATATATATCTGTAGTTCGGACATTTTTAGAGATTGCCAAGACCAAGGTAATTGCAAGATTAAGTGTTGACATATATATATATTTATGCTATATTAAAGATAGCAGAGGAGGATTGCCATGACAACAAGTCACCAAGAAAACCATGAGCATACAACAAAAGATTTTCTGATACGGAATATGCCGATGGATCTTTATATAAGACTTGAAAAGGCCGCAAAAGAACATCACCGTAGCCGAACCCAAGAAGCTATCTTTACCCTATCTCAGGGACTTGCCCCAATAGTGCCTTCTTTAAAAACACCGAAGCCATTTAAATGGGAAAAAGATTTTACTTCAGATGAAATTATTAAGTCTATCCATGAGGGTCGTGAATGATCGTTATCGACACCTGTATTGTATTCCATCTTTTTAACGAGACTTCTCTAAATTTAAAAGCACAACAGCTTATTGAAAAAAGTCCGCATATCATTCTGCCCCCTATTTGGCAAGAGGAGTATGCTAATATTCTCGTAAAAGAAAGCCGCAAAAATCTCATCTCAAGATCAAGTCTTCTAGATAATTATGATAAAGTGGTTGATCAGCTCGCCCCGCATGAAATCGTGGTGAATAAGAAGCAAGCCCTTCGGATTGCCCTTGAAGCCAATATCTCTTCTTATGACGCTCAATTTGTTGAGCTGTCGATGAGATATGCAATATGGCTAGTGACGGAAGATAAGGAGTTGATCAAAAAGAATTCCAAGTTCGCCATTTCAATGGGAGATTTTCTATTAAAGTAGGCTAAAGAGGTAATTCCGTATTCTACCATAATCCTCTTACACCGCTACCGCGGCTTGATTTTTTTTCTTATCATACCCCGCGTTCCGTCGCCAGAGGCTCCGTCACACGGGGCTAATCTCTGAAGCCACTACCGTGGCAAATACCCTCAAGCGTCTGGTACCTGCGCCACATTTTAGATTTTTTTCGTTCCTTGTCGTTGAATTATATTTAACGTTGTCAACCATCATTTTTAATTGAACCCTCTTCAAGGAATGGATGCCCTTTTTCTAAGTAAAACTCTTTTAGAAAATTATAGCCTGCCATATCCACGATAGATGCAAATATATTCGAAATCAAACCAATCCTCCAAAAGCCTTTTCCATTTTTACTATAAGCCATGCTAAGAGCTTGACGAGCCGACTTACATACTTTTCCAGAAGGATCATTTTGCTTGGCAACAGCAATCCAGTCTAAAGGAATAGTGCAGGTAACAAAAAAAGTAGCAGGTAGAGCAGCAGCTAGTAGCATACAAGCAATTTCGTGAGTTTTACCCTCTCCGGGAATTCTAGTAACAACTTCCTTTTTAATGAAGGGAGTCGATGTCAAAAGACAGCTATAGTACAAACCACTACTGACCATAGTAGGAACTAATCCCCTATAAATTCCCTTGACACCCGCTTCCTTGTAAACATGCAAAAGCGATCGTAATGCTCCTCTCTGATTATTCGATTTTTGTGAGGCAATCACTGCAACTGCATGGGGTGTCGCTGCGACAGCTGAAAAAGCCCCTGCAGCAAAACTCGCAACAAAACGTTCCCTTTCGCTTAGAGGTCTTTGAATATTTTTTTCGATAGTTTTATATAGTGAAGTTGAAGCTGAGTCCATCAAAGGATACCAAGGCAATAGAAGAATACTGGCTGAAAGCCCTCTATATATATTCCTTTTATCAGCTAAAAATTTCAATTGTGTTGAGGGATTTAATGCCTGAGATCTCTGAAAGACACTGCATGCATAGAACGGATGCCAAAAAAACACATTAGTTCCTGATGCTAAAGAAGAAGCAATTCCATCTTGGTATCTCTCAACAAACGACATGCCCTCACCACCTTAATAAACTTTATCAAAGATTTTAACACAGCTGACTTTTATTTTCTTTGACTCCCCTCAACTTTTCGTTTATCATTTAGCCTCAGATCTTAAGAGGGAGAATTTTCATGATCACACA
>Ga0207012_1090_pt1 | contig 20089 bp, 29 predicted proteins | sample Alteio_BWMinCont_80_FD_153471 | JGI IMG/M metagenome (GOLD analysis project Ga0207012, IMG submission 153471) | Enriched cells from forest soil in Barre Woods Harvard Forest LTER site, Petersham, Massachusetts, United States -... | ecosystem: Environmental > Terrestrial > Soil > Temperate forest >...
CATTGATCCCAGCCGCATCGAGACCCGCACAGGCAGTGCGGGTACCAAGACGGCGGAATACTGGATCGTACCTGCGGGTGGTACGTTCTCGGGAGAGGGTACACAACTGGTGGATGAATCCGTTGTGAAGCCGGTTCCGGATCATCCGCGGACTCCTGCAAAGAAGAAGGCGCAGCAATAAGTCCGTCGGAACGCGCAACCCAACGAAAGGGCCGACCGGCGATCGAACAGAACTGAAATGCGCTAGGGAATCTGCGTAAACGGAAAGTACAAGAACGCCGCCCGAGATGTCTGGGCCGCTTTCTTTTGCATCAGGCGGAACGTGGGAGCGCGATAGTTGCTGTTATCAGGCGTCTCTGACAATGTCGGCGGTGTGGCGGGTCCGGTTGGAAGACACGCTTCGGCAGGCACCGACTGGAAGATGAACACGGAGGCCTTGAGCTACTCGCGCTCCAAAGGCTTATTTGTTGGAGTCGCAGTGGATGGCGCCAAGATTCAGCAGGACAATGACTCCACGGTTGCGTTCTACGGCAAGAATGTTTCCTTCCGTGAAACTCTGTCAGGCGATGTGCACGCCCCGGCGAGCAGCGACTCGTTCCTCGCGGCGGTAAAGGCCGCTGAAAGACAGGCACCCTAGGACGAGGCTAGCCGAAAGCAAATAGCTGAGGTTTGCCGGTGTGCCCACCGAATTGCGGCACGCCGAGAATCGAAAGTTCGCGGCGTTGTCAGACGACGTGTTCTTAGGGGGGAGCCCTTCGGCTTAGTGATGATTGAGGCCATGGCTTGCGGCACGCGCTTACCCAACAGTCGCTCAGTTGCTTTCGCATTGCTGTGCAGAATTGTTCACTGCGTGGAGAAGTGTGGTTCTTTCTGCTTTGGGTCCCGAGTTGGTGACCAGCGCGGACGCAGAGATTTTAGAGACCTAGTGCGTGCTGCGTGGAAGTAAGCGGGCTGCAGTCGCTTTATTGGACTCGTATTCGGCCAAAGCAGAGCGCCAGGCCTCAGCGCTGTCGTAGAACTTCCAACCCATCATGTCCGCCACTGAGAAGAGGACCTGAGAACTCGATTCTCCAGTCGTCCACTCGTGCAGTCGCACCAGGAAGACACCTTCACTGACCTTGCTGGCAATCTGTCCTTGCCATTGGAGTTCGTCATTCTTGAAGCTGAAGAAAAACCTCCCAACGAAATCGCACGGATTGGCGTGTTTCTTCACGTACTGGGTCCCATCTTCACAACCCTGCTTCGTCTTGTACGAGCCAGTGTTGATAGATTCTTTGAGATAGCGTAGCGCCACCGCCCTGTCGAATGCGTGTTCGTCGTTACAGATTCAGCAATCTTCCAATGACGCGGCGGCGACTAGATGTGACCCAACAGCACCAGGACTACCAGAATGACCAAAACCAAACCCAAGCCGCCGCTCGGGAAATAACCCCACTGCTGGCTGTGCGACCAGCGCGGGAGCGCTCCCACGAGCATCAGAAGAACTACAATAATCAAGATCGTGGCAAGCATATTCCCTCCCTCTAAGACTTTAGAAATCTTACGAACAAGTCCACGTTACCAAGTCGCGGATTAAGCTGTCTGTTCAAAAACGCTCACGTCAAACAACGTACCCCATGATCGAAGTCGGCAGTGATCGCACCCTGCGCTGCTTGACTTCACAACATCAGATGCGCCGATGCTCCGGGCTAAACCTTCTTTAGCCATGGTTGGTGAAGTCTCATACGACCGTCATCATCCCATTTGACGATCGCGTCATCTTCGTTAGCTCGCTCAACTGTGCCGAACTCCCCGGTCGGCTTTCCGAAGTTGCCCAAACCCTCGACGCGATCTCCCGGATTCAGCTCCTGGTTGCTGGCAGGGGGCTCTACGAGGGATGGCTTCCGCGCACGGTCTGAGTCCGGCGTTGCGCCCGGGTGGGATAGGGGCGGTTCGGGAGCTTTGTGCAGCTTGCGTATTGGCTTACTGGTGATGTCGGTCATATCCCACTATTTCCTTCCAAGAGGCCAGAGCCGTACCCCCCGCTGCGACTCTTCAACTCCCCAATCGATACACCACAGTAGCCTTCGAAGGAATGGTTCGGCTGGTCCAAACTGCACAGTTCTGATAATCAAATTTGAGACTGAGCATACACCGCATCAACTGATCTTTTGTGACCATCGGACGCAACGGAAACGTAAGAGATCTCGGGGAAGGTTAAGCCTTGAATCTCGCTCGCTACGGTCTATCTTGACCAAGCCTTACCGTTTGTGGCGGCTTTCCTGCCAGAGCTCGTTTCTCTAACTGATCCATCAATCGCTCATCTTCTGCAATCAGTTTGGGGCTCCTCGGTCTTGCGCCACTTTGGATTTCAAGTAGCCTTTGCATCAACACCGCGAAGTTGTCCATGACTTCCTCCAAGACCGGCTCGGTTGGTAGGCAGACAGGATAGGCGGCAACTAAGACGCTGATCAAAAGTGAACAGTTTTGCGGGGTTCTTGGTCTATAAGAAAGTCCCCTTCATGCACGTCCGCCACTACGTGCTTGTCGGGAGACCGGTTCTGTGGCACGTGTGGATAAGCAATGATCCCCTCGGCCTTGTGGAGGGAAAGTGCGCAATTGTGATCAGCTTTCTGCTGTGCGTTGTTCGATGATTGAAATTGTGAGAAAGCAAACGCCGCGATGCAAGGCGAATCTACAAACCTTTCGTACTGTTCGTCTCCAGAGAAAGTGGTCGCGTGAATAACTGCATCAAAACTTGTTACGCATTGACGCGGCCATCGCCTGAGCGCATGATACACCGCCTTGCAACCGTCATAGCGACAATCATTCTGCTCGGATCGAACGCACTTTCCCAATCGGATCCCGAAAGACTCGGATTATCGGCGAACGAACTGGCACGCAAGGTGGTCACCAACGAATTGAAACGCCAAAATGAGGATCGCAGCCGCTGGATGTATCGTCTCGAAAAAGAGGAATCCGGAAAGAAACAGGTCCAGGAAATCCTCGAGACCAACAATGGTTCCCTTAGTCGACTCCTCTCCATCGACGGCCACCCGCTCACCACGAAACAAGAGCAGAAAGAGAACCAACGCATGCAGAGGCTGGTGAGCCATCCTGATGAGCAACGAAAATTACAGCAGGAGAGCACCAAGAAGGCAGAACAGGGAGCGCGGTTGTTCAATATTCTGGCCGATGTATTTGTGTTCGTCTACGCGGGTCGTCAAGGAGACCTTGTAACCCTAACATTCAGGCCAAATCCGACTTTTCAACCGCCTTCCATTGAAGCCAGGGTCCTCCACGGCATGCAAGGTGAGATGACGGTCGATAGCAAACAAGAGAGACTGGCAGCGCTCAATGGCCATCTCATGGAGGATGTGAAATTCGGGGGTGGACTGTTAGGACAATTGGACAAGGGCGGCAAGTTTGAAGTTAGGCGGGAAGAAGTTGCACCGGGTCACTGGGAAATGACCGTTCTGGGTGTAGACATGAACGGAAAGGCTCTCCTCTTCAAGACAATTGGCGTGCAGGAGACCGAAAACCACAGCGACTTCCACGGAGTGCCTGATGACCTAACACTTGCCGAGGCGACGGACATACTCAATAGAGAGATAGTCGAAGCGAACAATCGCTAACCATCGCAAAGAAGTTCTGGTGAACTTGCGCAGCCATCAGTGTGACTCTCAAGCAGAGTTTTTGGCCGGCTTCCTGCGAAGGCGCCATCCGGCAGTACCCAAGCACCGGCACTATCCAGCGCAGCGTAAACAGGGTTAGAGCTTGGGGCGCAATTCTTCACGGAATTAATTCCTCGTAACAGGCCGTCCTACCGCCCTAATTTGCCCCTCACATCTGCACTCGTGCATCTCAAACTTCTGGCGCAAGTTTGCATCTGCCTCTGCGGGCTTCGTGGTCAGCTCCTTGGGAGTAAAGAACTTGAGATGACACTTGTCGCACATCGCGAACGAGGGTGTTTTGTTGATGTAAGCGAGAATCGTCAACCGACGTTCGGCCATTCCGCACTTTTCGATTCGTAGTGATCTATCCTCAACGTATGTTGTTCCGGTGAGGGCTTCTGAGGTTGTTTACCTGACTTATTTGCCAACCCATCTACCGTGATGGCGTGTAAGCGGGTATGGGCGCGTTTCGGGTCGCGCCCAAGGAGCCTTTAACTCATAGACTACGCACGAGAACAATAATCAACAGAACTACGACAACTGTTCCTGCCAAACCGTAACCTAACATAGTCCCTCCTATCCAAATGTATCGAGCTAACCAAGTATGCTGAAAGACGCTGAGTTTGGCTGGTCAGTTTTGCTCAAGCTCTTGATTGTTGGAACTGACGCTGGACTCGGAGGAAAATGCTGTTGCGATTCCTTTTTCAGGAGCCGCGTTTAAGAATTGTCATTACGCCTGCACGACCAATGATCCAGCTCAATGGATATGCCGTCGGCCAACCGGAAAGCGCCGGGATAAATCGGCATGTTCATTTCTTCGGTTCAACTGGAGCATCGCCGCCATCTCCTTAGAATCTGCAATGTCTGCGGGGTTTGCAAAAGGCGTGGGTAGAGGTCGACGGGAACATCGCTCACCTGTCTTTGCGATCGGAACGAAGCTCTGGCGGGGATCGGCGAGTTCCTCGAGCGCGCGTACAACCAGAAACGGCTGCACTCCGCGCTGGGCTATCGGACTCCGGCCGAGTTCGAGGCGGTGCCGGCATGAAGCGCAGAGCAGGTCCGACCGCAGGCCGCTGGGGACGCTGTCCCCAGACCCCTGGGGTTTACCGCTTGGCCGCCAAAAATGGCAGAGGGAAAAACAGCAGGGCGGCCGCAGCCGCCCCGTGCCACTTCGGCCCCTGAGTCGGCGCTCGGGTTGCGTCCCCGCACGGCCCTATGCTCCGCTCAGTTCGGTGCAGAGTGGAGCAACTCACCTCGCCGTACAATGATTTTTCAGCGAACGGCGCTTACCCCCTTAACTCCGTGTCTCACTCCAGGGTTCATTGCAGTATACGCAAGCTGATCCCATCCGTCCGTGGAAGGCTTGCGGTTGGCTTCTGTTTCTGGTTGAGCGGGATTCTGTTATTTGCATAACTGAGGCAATCACTTCAGTATTCCTTTGAGACTGAATAGAACAACCGTCAACCCCGATGTTAAGATAGACTCCGCTTCTCTGTATCGCATCCAGTAGTCTGGCTTGTCGCGCAAAGGTGGCCACGCCCTGCTGCGCTCGGCTGAGTTTTCAGTTGCCGCAGGATCCAGAGGAGAGCTATGACGCCTGGGCAAAAGGCGCGGCTCGTAGCATGTGCTACGAGCCGTGTGGTGAAGGCCCCGCTTTCGCTAGGGTCGGCGTTCTTCTGGACGAGACTCTTTCTCCGCAGGGTGGGCCTCAGACTGAGGTCGGGCAGCAGCCTCCTGATGAGGCTGGGCTTGAGCATGCGGCGCATTCTCGGGTCGAGCCGCTGCTTGTGGACGAGGCGTGCTCTCCGGACGAGGTGCGGCTTTCTGAGGCGCGGCCTGCGGATGAGGCGCGTTTTCGGGCCGAGCCGCTGCGATGGCACGTGGTGTACTCTCGGGGCGCGGCGCTGCTTTCTGAGGCGCGGCCTTTGCATGCTGTGCATTCTCGGGTTTTGGCGTAGTCGCCTTTGCAGTCTGTGGAGGAGGCGTACTTTCATGCTGCGCCGCGTTCCCTGCCGGACGAGCCGTACTGGCCTTCTCCGAAGCGCTCGGTGGACGAGGCACATCATTGCGCGGTGCTGCGGTGCTTTTCTCCGCAGTGCCAGACCGGGGGGCGCTGTTCGCTGCATGCGCAGCCGACGGCTTGGCTGCCGGCTGAGCTGTGGCGCTCTTGTCTGCAGGCTTATAAGGCGCTCCTGCTTGCTTGGCCGGTACAGCGGCGTGGTCGCTAAATGCTCCCGGCTTGGGAGTAGCTGCGATGGCCGGCTTGCCCTGGTTTACTGAAACCCGTTGCTGCGGGTTCGCGCGAGCCGCTTGCTCATGTTGAGTTTGTGCGGCTACCGGAGCGATATGTTTCTCGTGGACCGCAGCTTCCTCTTGAGCGGTCGGCCGAGTGGTGATCCCACCGGTACCGCCGTTGTAGCTGACCCGGTTCACCGTCGTATTATTGATCACGGTGGTGTTATAGGTGTTGTGAATGTTGGTGACGTTCACGTTGTTCACCGCACGGTTGTAGGCGAACTGTCCGTTGTCCCAGCGCCCGCCTTGGTAACCCTGACCGGTGTAGCCGTAGCCATAGTTGATTCCGCCATAGAAACCTACGTTCGGACCCCAGTAGCCTTGATTGAAAGCATATCCGCCGTTGCCCCAACCCCAATAACCTGGGGTCCAGAGGAAGCCGACTTGCGGGGCCATGACCCACGTGCCTGGCACCCAGTAGTAATCGCCCTGGCTGTAAGCCCAGTACCCAGGTGTCCAGATATAGCCTTGGGCGGGGAGGGGTGGCTGCTCGTAGACGGGCAGCGCTGGCGGAGCGATTGAAACCGATATACCGATTTGCCCGAACGCTGCAGCCGACATGGCCAGCATTACGAGCGCGAACAACACCGAACGAATGTACGGGATGATGCGCATTGTGTTTCCTTTTGCCTGATCATCCTTGGCTTGCCCGGTGGTGCTCTGCTGCTGCGGGTTGCGTGGGTGAGAGGCATTTCCGGACGAAACGTGCTCACAAGATTTGTTTCGCTTGCAAATAGTTCTGTCATCACCTTCTCATTTCCGGGACCATTAAGTCTGGTCAAGAATGCTCAGTCCGAGAAGAGAGCTCGGCCACCAATCAAGGAGACAGTAAGCTCATGCACCGCTTTCACTAGATCGCTGTCGATTCAATTTGCTTTATCTACCGCGTTTCATCATCCAGCCGATCAATGTTCCTGCGGTGAGGCCTACCGCCAACGTGGCCGCAACAGTTAGCACAAGGTGTCGCTCGAGACGCTGAGTTGTGTCATTTAAGAACTCTTCGGCAGCATCGCCACCCTGTTTTGCGGCACGCCTCGCCACCCCTACGCCTTCCTCAATTGCGTTGGCAACCGCGCTGGTTGCGCGAGAAGCCTGGTGAGCTGATTCGGCGATGTGTTCAGCCGTTCTTTCGAGTACGGTTTGTGACATGGTACCCTCCTTCGTTTTCTGTGAGCCAGTGTTGATACACCTTATTCCCCGACCGCCTTTTCAACGCGGCCGATCCATGCTTGAACTTTGCCAGCTTTCTTTTCGGTTTTCCCTAAGACTTCCAAATTGGGGTCGTTTGTCGCCTTTCCGACATCCTCCTTAATCCCCCCCTTCACTTCGTGGAGCTTGCCCTCGACCTTGTCTTTCGTGCTTGATTTCATCATTTGTTCCTCTCTTCTCGGAATAAGGTTCGAACTCTGGTTCCACTCCCTGCCTGAGTGTATTTGGCAGGCTTGCTGTCGGCCAACGCAGCATGCACGCCCACCGGTTACTGTTCCTCATTTGGTAATTGGGCAGGTTCCATGGTCGCACTGGCACGCAATCTCCACCTCTTCGGATCCCGCTTCCTTACAGGCTTGACCGCAGTACTTGTCACCAGATTCCACCATGCAAAGGCACGGCAGATGACGCACACTTGTTCTGCTCATTTGGTGTCTTCATGATTCCCCCTGTTCAACCAGTCTTGAAGTACCGTGCGCGCCAGGTCGCCGACCTAAGCTCGCCTTGTTTTGTCTTCAGTTAAACCTTACGCCACTTCTTTTCTATCAACAGTCGCTGGCACCTGTACCAATTCCTCGAATAAAGAACGATAGTGAATCATCGCCGTCCTTAGATCTTCCGTGGTTGCTCCGTTTTTTCCAACCCGCAGCGCAATCTCATGCGCAGACCGGTAGTTCTCTACCACTCGGGGATGGTCAACCGAAATGTCGGCGGCACGTTGATCGAAATCGGATACGGGATAGCCACGTGCGTTCATTAAAGAGGACACCAGGTCATCGGCTTCTGCGACTGCCCCCTTCGGTGAGTCGACAAAGCGAGACTGTACGGACTCCCACCGTTTCAAAAATCGTCCGTGTTCCATCGGATCCAGATCGCGAATGTTAAGCTTCTCAACCCTCTTCTCGCGATCCTCCAATTTCGCTTCTGCTTTTCGTTCTGACCCATGCTCCCGCACCGCCCGCGCGTACTCGGGGCCAAATCTTTGCCGCAGGTCTGCAGTCGTACTTCTGCGTTTTCGCACGTACAGCCAAACAAGCGCTGCGATGATCAGAATCACCACAGCGACGAGCCCGATCAACTTCGGATCCGTCAGGTTTAGATTCATAGAAACCTCCACAAAACCAAATTTGTTCACGAAGGTCCTTACTGTCGTCAGAGCCTTGTGAACGGCCAGTATCAACTTTTGAGGTTCGGAAAACTGATCAGAATTGACCGTCTTTTGAATCAGCCGCTATAGTTCATCCGGTCTAAAATGCCATCCTTCCTGGGGGGGACAAGATTATGATGAAACCATTTCGGAATTGGGCGGTTCACCGAACTTGTTCGGAGAAAGAGGAGTCAATCGCAAATCTGTCCCAGGAATGCAAAGCCGCATTAAATCCGCGAAAGTCGCGGCGGTCAATATTGATCAGTAATTTGAAGGTCAAGCCCTGATACTGGACATCGAATAGCTCCCGATCTCTACGGAGATGCCTTTAGCCACTGCCCCGATAGGGCCCGACGGAAAGTGAGAATCTTGACATGAATGTTCAATCGCCAGCCTCATTCCCCTACCACTGGCAAAGGCGCAAGCACTGGTCGATCCGGAAGACCCCTCCACTACTGTTGCCGTGTCAGCAACTACGACGCACCCGCTACCAGATCTGACGTACACGCGCCCGACACAGAAAACCAAGCTCCACAACTACGTCTTCGACGCGTTCGGTCCGTATCCGTTGGCAGCTGGCATTAACCAGGCGGAGAACACTCCGCCGGAGTGGAAACAGGGACCGGATGCGCGCAGCATTCCCTTCCATCCGCAACGGAGCGTCCTCTACTTTATAGATCCGCGGTTCTCGCTAGGTTCTTTCGAGGCCGCAATTATCGGGCGCGTCCTCAAGTGTCCCGTCGGTCCCCGAGGTGGTTCCTGGAATGCTCCAGTTCCCATATTCGTTCTCTGATCGCCTCACGCATCAAGACAATCCGCAACCGCATTTTCTGGATATCCAATTCCACCAAAGCAATTATGTGGGGGTCTGCCGACTCTTCGCGTTGGCTGGTAAACATGGAACTGCCTCACTTGCACTTTGAAGAAGGTGCCAACAATACCAACAAGTGTCCCCACCAGTCTGTTCAATATTGATCACCTACTGCAGGTCCGCAAAACCTTGTGCGCCACCCTAGTGTCATCGCAGTCGCAGAGCGCCGCCCAATGTCACTAACCGTGCCAGCTGGACAATGATTTTCTATTGACTTGCGGTAATGAACAGTGAAACAATTCGGCTTAGTAGTCCCGCCTTATATACCACCTTTTATAAAAATATCCGATCCCAGCGCATTTGTGTCAGCTGACGGTAGTGATAGAAGTCACTAGTCGCGGAAGGCACCGAAGCGCAGCGTGCACAGTGCGACTCTGTCCCGCCTCAGTTGGAAATGGAGGAAGCGTTCGTCCGTTAAGATAGCGGAGCGAACGTATGAGAAAAGAGCGCAAGCACTACACTGCTGAAGAGAAGGTTGCGGTTCTGAGGCGACATCTTTTGGACAAGGTGCCAGTTTCGGATCTGTGTGAAGAGCTGGGCCTGCAGCCGACGGTGTTCTACCGCTGGCAAAAAGAGTTTTTCGAGAACGGAGCGGCCGCCTTCCAAGCGACGGAGCGTCCTCGCCGCCAGGTGGAGGAGAAACAGAAACGGATTGAGTTCTTGGAGAAGAAGGTGCAGACCAAGGACGAGGTTCTGGCCGAGCTGATGGCGGAGCACATCGCGTTAAAAAAAAGCCTTGGGGAACTCTGACCGCGACCTGGGTGCCGCATGATGTGCGGGATCAGGTGGTGGATTTCGTCCGGCGCTGGTCGGAGCAGGCCGAGATCAGCGTTGGGCGATTCATCGGGTGGCTGGGCGTTACCGTGAGCAAGTTCTACAACTGGCGGCAGCGCTATGGGCGAGTAAATGAGCACAACGGTTGGGTACCCCGCGATTTCTGGTTGGAGACGTGGGAGAAAGAAGCCATCATCGGCTTCCATCTGAACAATCCATTGGAAGGCTATCGGCGACTTACGTTCATGATGTTAGATCACGATGTAGTGGCAGTGAGCCCGGCGAGCGTATGGCGAGTGCTGAAGCAAGCGGGACTGCTGTCGCGCTGGAAAGCGAAGCCGTCGCGCAAGGGCACCGGCTTCGAACAACCGCTGCAGCCGCACCAGCACTGGCATGTCGATGTTTCCTATATCAACCTATCGGGCACGTTCTATTACCTGTGCAGCGTGCTGGATGGATGCAGTCGTTTTCTGGTGCATTGGGATCTGCGGGAGTCGATGAAGGAAGCTGACATTGAGATGATTCTGGAACGAGCCAAAGAAAAGTACCCGGAAGCCAAGCCGCGGATCATCTCGGACAACGGACCGCAGTTCATCGCGCGGGACTTCAAGGAGTTCATTCGCATCTCGGGGATGACGCACGTGCGTACTTCGCCGTTTTACCCGCAGTCGAACGGGAAGATCGAACGCTGGCATAAGTCGCTCAAACGGGAATGTATCCGGCCCCTGACCCCCTTGACGCTGGACGATGCACGCCGCTTGATTCAAATCTACGTGGATCACTACAACACGGTGCGACTGCACAGCGCGATCGGCTATGTGACGCCGCAGGATAGGCTCGCCGGACGACAGGCCGAGATCCACGCGGCTCGCGATCGCAAGTTAGAAGAGGCTCGCAGGCAGCGGCAACTTCGCCGGCAGCAGACGACGTTTGCACACTCTTCCACCTCAGCTACAATGACTTCGCCGGGTGAAACGGAAGCAGGCACTGCAGGGATGCAACCATGCTGAGGGATAACCTGGTGGGGCTCATCGAGCCGATGCTCAGCAGCGCGGGAGCTTATCCTCTCGCGCTGTACACTGCGAGGAAAAAGCCATCGGACGATAGACCCCCATGCCTTGAAAATCCCCGCCCCAAAGGGGCGGAACCTACACTAACGGAGAACGTCGCTTCTCCATTTCACGCTGAGCCAAGACAACTCGGCATTCTGTGAGATTTCAACCAATGGCAAAGACCATGACTCGGGTTGCAGTTCCAAAAAACAGGTTCGACTTCGACCCCCATCAGTTTCTTGGCACGATAGGCGAAGGCAGGAAGTTTGTGCTTTTTGCGAAGAAGCACAAAATCTTCGTTCAAGGCGATCTTGCAGATGCGGTGTTTTATATCCAGACGGGCAAGGTAAGGCTCACCGTGGTCTCGAAGACTGGCAAGGAGGCAACAATCGGCATATTAGGCGAGGGAGATTTTTTCGGTGAAGGTTCGCTTGCGGGCCAAGCTGTCCGCATGGGTGCTGCAACCGCAATGACGGATTGCGCAGTTCTGCGAATCGACAAGACGGCTATGATGAAAGCGCTTCATCGGGAACATCAATTTTCTGATATGTTCGTGGCCTATTTGTTGGCGAGGAACATCCGGTACGAAGAGGATTTAGTTGACCAGCTCTTCAATTCCAGCGAAAAGAGGCTAGCTCGGATTCTGCTCTTGCTTGCTCGTTTCGGCAAGGAAGGCGTGCCGGAACCCGTAATCCCCAAGATCAGTCAGGAGACCCTTGCAGAGATGATAGGCACAACCCGGTCGCGGGTCAGTTTTTTCATGAACAGGTTTAGGAAATTGGGGTTCATTGATTATCACGCCGGTGATGCGTTTCAAGTCCACAGTTCACTTCTCAATATCGTGCTCCACGACTAGAACTTCATTCCGAAAAATGTGACTATGCTCCCCAGCAGACCTACCAGACCTCGGCTTCGCGTTTCCTTATTGACTTCGGCGATTGTTGCTTTGGCCCAATGTTTCCCGGCTTTCTCTTTACCCGTAGTCCCACAATGTCACGAGCGCGAATCGATCACACGTCAATGTGGGTTCAAGCAAATCACCTTTTGGCCTGTTACAGTGAGGGCGAGGTGGTTATCACCTTCATCTCTTTCAGGTCTTCTGACCTAAGGCAGTCCATCTGAAGTTCTCCCACCTTAGGTCTCAGCAAGAGGGCGGTGTACTCATGCCTTTTCAAGCGATCTTGCGCGAAGTCGATCAACTCCAAAACGTCAGTGCACGTCTTGAGGCACTGGCGGAGCGACACGCGCTCGTGACAGAACCACTCCTGACTATCGCGGGAAGAGTTCGTAACGCGGCTACCCTGTTGGAGGTGCTGGTTGCGACTAAAGGTCCCGAGCCGGTCTGAGTACGGCAGACAATTCTCTCGGAGCCAAAATCGTTGGAGATTAGAACTTGCTACTAGCCCAGGCGTGTTTGGCCGCCACCCTCGGCGAGTCCAGCCGAGATCGAACGGATAGGGTCGACAGGGAGCGACTGAGCGCCACCTCTCATCACTAATCGTGTCAGCCTTGGCTCTCCCTTTTGTCTTCAAACCGCGGACTAGTGTGTAATCGCCGGGCGCAGTGGCCTTTAGCAAGCGGTGTTTGATGACGATCTTCAGTTATGAGAATCCGGAGTTCCTCGGGATGTCGCATGCCCCAATCAGCCACCGCCGCCAAGCCATGGTGACTATCAATTAGAGGAATACCTGATCGGCAGCTGCATTCCCTACTTCTTGGCCGATAGGCAAACTCCACTGCTCGAGTCGTGGGTTTGGTTGTTTGGTACGCGACCGACCAGTTCGGATCGTTGCGAGACGGGCTTCCGGTAAACCCGCCAACAAGTCGCGGAGTCTTAGCCTGGCGTGGTGCAGTTGCGACTTCGAGTTTCCCACGGAGCAACCAAGCATCTCCCCGATTTCGGGATGTTCATGAGCCCTGGACTTCGTGCAGCAAGAAAATTGTCCGATACCCATAGGGAAGCTCCTTGATTGCGCAAGCCAATGCCACGCGGTCGACGCAACTTGCCAGGCGACTATCTTTGGTGCCGTATTCGCGTTGTATTTTGGCGCCGTCGCTGCTGCTGTGCGGCTCGTCCAAAGAAACTTCGCGCAGCGACTTCTTGCGAAACTTCATCAGCACTGTGTTGACCGCGATTCGGTGAATCCATGTCGAAAACGCCGAGTCTCCGCGGAACGTGGCGATCTTGCGAAAAACCTGCAAGAACGCGTCCTGGGTGAGATCTTCCGCCTCCGCCGCATTGTTGGTCATGCGCAAACATACGGAGTAGATCCTCGGCTTGTGGGCATGAAACAGGACGGTAAACGCATCCGCATCTCCTTGTTGGCGCGCTTAATCACATCGGAATACTCAGGAACCATGCCCGAGTCGCTCTTCAATCAGATCTCCTTTAGAGTCTTAAGTCCAGTCACGAATCGCGTCAGTTTAGCCTTCCGATGTTTGTTAAAACTGTGCAATTGTGACCAGTCCTCACGATTTTGGGCAATGTATTTACGCTATCCGTTCGACCGGGCAGTTCATGGGTTAATGTAGAAAGGCAGTTTCGACGTTCAGACCCTCATGGGTGTTAGTACAGGGGCTATGCGGCCTAAAGCTTCTTGAGCCATGGTTGGTGAAGTCTCATACGACCGTCATCATCCCATTTGACGATCGCGTCATCTTCGTTAGCTTGCTCCACCGTGCCGAATTCTCCAGTCGGCTTTCCAAAGTTGCCCAACCCTTCGACGCGATCTCCGGACATCAGTTCCTGATCGGGGGCAGAGGGCTCGGCGAGCGGTGGCTTCTTGGCACGGTCTGAGTCGGGCGTTGCGCCGGGGTATGATAGGGGCGGTTGAGGAGCCTTATGCAGTTTGGGTATGCGATTATTGGTGATATGAGCCATATTCCATTCCCATTGTTGCCTTCAACGACGTCGGAGTAGCACCCCTCGCTGCGACTGTCATATTCTCGATAGATAGAGCATAGGCAGGAGGGAATGGTTCGGCTGGTCTATACCGCACAGTTCTGACATTTTATTCGAGTAAACGTCGCCGTTGTGCTTGCCGTCCGCCAAAGCTACACGATGGAACCCAGACTCTGCGGCGCCTGATCTGCGATCTGTCGTATCGAACCAACAAGTTGCGCGGTTAATGCAGAGGGCCACCTAAATGCAAGGGTTGTAGTTGAGGTGGTTATCACTTTCTCCTCTTTCAGGTTCTCTGAACTAAGTCAGCCCATCTGAAGTTTTATTTCTTAGCAACCCCAACCTAAGGAGGTTGCCATGTTTTCACGTCATGTCTCGATTCATTTGAAATCCAATACTCTTTCCGATTACACGCGAACGTTTGAGAAGGACATCCTCCCCTTGCTTCGTAAACAGAATGGCTTTAAGGACGAAATCACATTCGCTGGACCCGGCGGAGTTGATCTGACTGCAATCAGTCTGTGGGAAAACAAGAACGATGCCGAAACTTACAACACCAATGTCTATCCGCAAGTGTTGAAGACGATGGCAAGATTTATCGAGGGAACGCCCAAGGTTCAGACCTCTGACGTTGTTACCTCGACCTTCCACAAGATCGACGTTCAAGTAGCTGCGTAGAACTGTGAGCTTTTTGATACGGGAGGGCGGTTAATCCCGCCTTCTCAATTTCTGTGAAAGGAGTACTCTGCCGTCATACCTTTTCCATTGCCGCGATTGCCTGAAGCCTTTCACAAAACAGGTCAGTCTTCACGATTACGAAATCGACGGTGCCGTCTGCCCGTCCTGCGGAAGCTACGACGTGGAACAGCAACTGTCCATTTTCTACCCTGTCACGTCAAAAGAAAGCGCTTGATCTTCGACCGGCGGAGCCTTCGTCCCGCTTCCGGAGGCTGTTTCAGTTTGATTAGTGCCCTCAGTAAGGGTGGTGTCAGCGGAGCGCAACCGGGGAAAAACTTCGCACAATTCGCCGATAGGATTTCGACTTTTCGACCTACGGACGCAATGTGTCACCGCGATGATGGCTCTTTTGTTGCCGCGCCTCGCGGCTAAGCGTATGAACTGCGAGGACAAGTAAGTGTTCTTGGTTCGCGCGGCAGTCCAGGCGCATTGACAAGCCATGCGGCGCAACCAAGGACTTCCTTGACGAGTTGCACCGCGCAAACGTTTGCCGGCACTTTCGTGATTGCCTGGGCACAGCGCAGCCCAACTGGCCAACTGCTCAGCGGTTGGAAACTGCGCCATGTTATCACCTACCTCGGCTAGAAGGGCCCACGCTGCCACGCGATCGACCCCCGGTATCGTATCCCAGCGAGCAACCGCTTGCGACAGCTCCGCTCTTTGTCGACCGATGTCCTCCAGGCGTTCTTCGAGCAATGCAATTTCGTGTTCCACAAACTGCATTTGATCCAGTAAACGTCGGAGTAAAAAGCGATGATGGGAACGGATCTTTCCTGCTAGAGCAACTCTTAATTGCGGAATCTTGACGCGCAGGTGACCCAGGGCGAGGGAGGCGAGATGCTCGGGATCATCTTCACCGGCGATGATGTCCTCCAGCATTGCCTGTCCACTCTTGCCGAGAGTGTTTGTCGCCACGCTCGCCAGTTTTACGTTCGCGTCTTCTAGCACCTTCTGAATTCGGCTACTGCTGCGCGAAGCTTCCTGGGACAGACTCGCCCGCATTCTGGTCAGGTCGCGTAGATCGCGGATGATTTCGCAGGGTACATAACTGGGCCGCAGAAGGCCATACTGCAGCAGCTGCGCAATCCATTTCGCACCCTCGTTCGTGACGGCGTATCAGCTCTCTTCTCGTCGACAGGGGTCGGCGAGGCTGGTTTGGTGGCCTGCGCATGCGAAGGCATGGCTATTTCCCATGGCACACGACATGAGCCATTCTGCACAGCATTGCGCTCGTAAATGAGCGAACCTATGGATGCTTCAAGAGAGCAGTTTCGCCCGTCAAACCAGGCGGCCAATCTTCTCTCTTGAGGCGGTTCGGTCCAGGCAGCTTGTTCTTGATCCATTGCCGGTTATCTTGCTGACGGTGGAGATCACGGGGCCACGCCCGAAGTGGAGTAATTTATGCCCTCTCAAGTAGTGAACCTACAGGTGACCGCTAGCATACCGATTGCGTGCGATTTCTGGTCGGAAGATGATGGCTGGAAGGGGCTCTGCAAGAGTCCGTCGGTCACGGTCAGTGGCAGTAGTTTCGAAGATGCGAAAAAGAATATGGCAGCTGAATTACAGACCCACATCGAAAGAATCCTACGTGAGCATCCCAAGAGAAGTGCGCGGCGAATTGCCTGAGCCATGCTCGCAACACTTGCGGGATTTTCTTCAACCACGAGACCGACATGACTTCTGTTTCACCGGCCATCAAAGAGCTCGACTTCGAGTGGGCCTCCGTCGTCCCGCTCAGCCACGATGCCCGGCTGCATGTGCGGGTAGATTTGCTGGCTTTAGCAAGTCCAGAGCGACGACTCCAGGCGAAATGTTTTGGGGAAGGTTTACTCATGAGTTGCTGCGACGCCAGCATTTGCTTTTGGGTGCTGTGATGAAAACGTGATAGTTCCATGTTCAGAGTGGTTCAAAACCGATCGGAACGGATCATAGGCGTCGACTTGTAAGTGGTTGAAGAATCAAGTAGAGTAGAGAATTTTCATAACGCATCAGAAAACATGCTAGGTGATCTTCAAAACCGGGGGGCAAGGCATCATGCGGTCGGGGTCGGCATCCCTCCTGCGCCCTCCCCGGTGAGTCGTTCCCCGGTGCCAAGGTGCAATGGGATCCGGTTCTGACGATCCGCGAAGGAAGCGGTCCTAGCGAACCCGTCGATCTCGTGGATTTCACCGCGCACCGACTGGACGATGGATCTACCGGCGGCGTAGCGATGCTCGAAGTTGGATCGGCGAAGGCAGAGCACATCCGGAAGCTTAAAGAGTCTCAGTCGGCCGACGGCCCCACTTTGAAACCACGATTGTCGCCTTTCGCATCCCACCCTCCGGATCGGGCATGGAGATCAAGAAGATTCCTCTTGACCCATACGATCGGCTTACCAAAATCAACTGGTTTGAAGTACAGAAGTGGCTGCCGGGCGGATGGCCCGTCCTGCACCTTCGATACGAGTCTTACTCAACGGCTGGCGATTCTGTCACGATTCTCGAATGGGATTCCCTGGTCAACATGGCCACAGGCTCATTCGCGGGACGAATACCAGAAGGCATGTCCGTTCTTCACAAGGACGGAGAAGAGACACAGGAAATTTTCTCGGTGCGCCGGACCAACGCAACTGAAATTGCCATCGATAGCAGCACCGGAAAAGCTATCGATTACCCTTGCAGCGACCCCTGCGTGGTGGACGGTCGCACATTTCTAGGGCAACTTCTGGACAACGATAGGGCTCTCCGGTGGGTTTCTCTTCCACCGTAACCTTTCGCGCTCCTCATGTAGCTCATGGCGGCGAATTCCACCACCTGCGGCGTGTCCAACTCGGTTGACGAAATCAGGCCATTACACTCAAAAACCCCAGTCGCGGGAGGTCAATGAGAAATAGAGATGTTACGTCGGCTGCAGTCCCGTTGTAGCTAAGGGATAATCTTGAAAATACTACCTTCGCCGCGCTTGCTCCCACCCGTAGTGGTCGTCCCGTAGATGTTTCCTGCTTTATCTAAAGCCACGCCGCCTCTGGGGTATCTTCCTTGGTTGCCTTTCCCGAAGTCGGTCAGTACCGTGAGGCCGGTGTTCGTGTCCAGTTTCCATATCGTTCCGCAGCCGTGCCTTGCGCAGCCCTCTCCGCCCAGACTATTGGCACCATAAAGGCTTCCCGCCACGTCGCGAGCCAAGGTTGCGAGCGACTGCCCCCTTCCGTTGTCAGGTGGAAAATATGCAGCACCTAAAATGTACCACTAGTTTCTCCCACCTCGAACACCGTTCCCGACGCCCCGTTCGTGTAGTTCTCGTCCTCTGAGGTGGTGCCATAGAGGTTCCGCGCCGCGTCGGCAATCAGGCCTCCGAATGGTTCGTACCCGTCGGTTGTACCGTCGAAAGAGTGGAGAACAGTCAGAGTGTCGTTCGTGGCCAGTTTGTACACCGTCCCGCATCCAGAACCTCCGCAGCCGGTGCCGCCTCCACTAACTGTTGTGCCATAAAGATTGCCCGCAGCATCTCGCACTATGCTTCCCGTCGGCTGGTACCCGTTCGCTCCTCCAGTGAAAGTGTACAGAGTGGTCAAGACGCCGGTCGTATCCAACTTAATATAGTTCCGGTAGAAGTGGTGCCATACAAGTTGCCGCTCTTGTCCCGAACCAAGCTTCCCATCGGACCGGCTCCGCTGGTTCCACTAGCAAAGGCGTAGAGCACAGTCTCTGTCCCGTCCTTATCGACTTTGAACACCGTTCCGCAACCGTCGCTGTTGCATCCCTCCCCTCCAAAGAGAGTAGTACCGTAAAGGTTGCCCGCCGCATCGCGGATCAATCCTGCCTCGGGATTCTTGCCCTCGGTCCCGCCGGTAAAGCTGTGCAGAACAGTTAGGGTGCGGGTCTTATCCAGCTTAAACACGGTTCCGAAGTTGCTGGCGCCGCCGTAGTACGTCGTGCCGTAAAGGTTGCCGACAGAATCTCCTATCAAGGAAGCCCACGGATATCCCCCGTCCGGGCCCCTGAAGGCGTGGAGAGTATGCAGAGTCTGGGCTTGCATAGGCCGGGTTGCGAAGACCACAGAGATATGCAGAATGAGTAACACTACTGCAGCCGTTGTCAGCTTTGGGGATGGTTTCGTAATCCAGCCAGGTTGGCCCATTTTTTCTCCACTTCGAGCCCGAGCTATTCTACTCCTCTGACGAGCGGTAACTGGCGAAAACAGGCCATTACACGTTTTGACCCTGGCTCAACGAGAGTGCTGTGGCGATATTGCAACAGTGGTCTGGCCTCACCCGCTCAGTGCTATGGGTTCCGCGTTCCCGAGTGGCCGACCACCCACGTCCAGAATCGGTGGATCTTACGCTGCAGCTTCAGACGGGCCATGAAGATTTTCAGACAGGATATGTACGCTGATCAGGAGTACCCACAGCGGGAAGACCAGCGGAATCCATTCGATGGTTCCAACGCTCAGCAGGAGTATTAGCGCGAGCGCGTAGCCGAGCAACGCCATCCAGCGTGGGAGCATCCGGGTTTGTAGAGAGATCGTTGAGCTACTGATCATGAACACGCCGGCCATCTTCATAGCATAAACGTGCATTGTTAGCTCAATTTCTGCGCGGCCGAGGGCGTAAGTGCCACTTTGTATCAGGTTTTCCGATGCACTGCTTAAGATTCTGATGATCCCTCCTGCAGTTGCGGCAGCGTTGAACACCATCGCAATGAACAGTAGGCCGCTACCGAGGAATACGGTGGCAAAGAAGCGGTCTTCACGCTCCCCTAAACGGTCGCGCACCACGGCGATGAACCACAAGAAGGCAATGCCGGCGAACGGCAGCAGGTTTAAAGAGAAAGAGAGGATCTTCAAATGATTGATAACAGCAGTCGCTGGCCCCAGTGGGTTGGCTGGAATAGAAACCCAGATAAGGAGCTGGGTGGTAGTGAATAACAAAGAAAAGATGATGCCAGCGATGGCGGCGGCGCGCGGCGTCCTCAGGCGCTGACGGAGCAAGGCGGATTCCTGGTTCATTGACCCTCCGAAAAACCTTCGCACTTCCAATGGCGAGTCGATTCGGTCCCGATCAAACTGCACTCGCCCATTCTAAGCTCGATTCTGACCAGTTGCTCAATCAGGCCATAGCGCTCATTGAGGGGTTTTGAGCGTAATCACGATGTTACGCCAACTACGCATGTCCCGATGTGTAAAGGCTTACATTGACATCAGTTCTTGCCGGGCGTATGTTTTTCGCTTAGAGGTGCGGGAAGCCTCTCCCTAGCCGCACGTTGTTCCTTCCTAGGCTCTGGCTTCTGAGGCCACACGCTTCGCATCGACCGATTGGGGTTCTCGAAAACACAAATTCAGCAGAAAGCACGTCCCAAAGTACCGCCACGAGGAGACCGTTATGAAACCAAGGCTCATGTTCAACAGCCTGCGACTTCTAGTTTTGTTTCTTTCCCTAACTTCGACCGCGCTGGCCAGCACTACGTGGTATGT
>Ga0207012_1091_pt1 | contig 19965 bp, 8 predicted proteins | sample Alteio_BWMinCont_80_FD_153471 | JGI IMG/M metagenome (GOLD analysis project Ga0207012, IMG submission 153471) | Enriched cells from forest soil in Barre Woods Harvard Forest LTER site, Petersham, Massachusetts, United States -... | ecosystem: Environmental > Terrestrial > Soil > Temperate forest >...
GTATGGCTCCAGGGCTTATACTTGAGATTGTATTAGAATAGGTATCATCAGTCATTTGATTAAACTGCAAGATCGCTGAAGATCCAATTGTGACTCCATTAATAGCAGAATTGATGGCAGCTGCATCGGTAATGAGAGTTCCTTGATTCACCGTAACACTGCCACTGGCAGCACCAAAAGTGTTGGTTGAGCCTTGAAGGGTGACTGTCCCAGAACCAGTTTTGATAATAGAGCCATCATCGCCCGAAACCACTCCTGCTATGGTTGTGTCGGTACTATCACCAAATGTGAGAGAACCAGCCACGATGAAAATTGAACTGGTGGAAGCCGCGGAGAGAGCACCCACGACGGAGTCTCCTGTGATGTTCGTCAATTGTCCCAAATTGGTTAAATTGAATGCTCCCGTTCCAACAGTTGCTAGTTCAAAAGTAACTCCAAATGAAGCGATAGAATTGGCGATATTATAGGTCATGTTAGGGAGGATGTTGTTTCCTGAGGTGCCGCCCCCAGCAAAGACAATATTTCCAGAGGAAGTGGTCGCTAGTACCTGATTAAATGTTGAATTATTGACGACACCACTTGAATCGATATAGATTGCTTTAAGGCTATCTTGAGATGTCATTGTGTATAAGGGGGCACCACCGTCGTACTGGATACCTAACGAGTCGAGGGTTGTTGTGGAGAATAAAGTAGTCCCAGATGTACCAGCAGTATCAAATTCCGCGAGTGTAGCTAATGATGGGGGAGTGCCACCTGTCCAGTTTGCTCCATCACCCACATCATCCGATGCGTTACCTATCCATAAAACTGCTGATAGGCTAGTGGATCCAAAAAGTAAAATGGAACCTAATGCCACGTTTAGACATCGTTTGAACATAATTGTCATACCGAACCTCGTTATTCAATAAAAATGTTGATAACATATTCCTATTAAATCCAGCAAACGATTTGTTACCAAGTAGCCGATGGGGGCATGGAGCAGAGAATGGCCTCGGGATTTCCTCCTGAAAGGAATCCGAAACGGGTGCCACGGTCATAAAGGAGATTGAATTCGACATAATGGGCCCGCATTTGAAGCTGGCGTATTTTTTCTTCTTGAGTATAGGGTTGAGACTGACGCAGTTGATAGATGGGGAGGATGGCCTCGATAAAACGTTTTCCCACCATTTTCCACATCATTAAATCATTTTCAAAGCTATCCGTGTGGTAATGATCAAAGAATATTCCCCCCACCCCTCGTTCCTTTTTCCAATGGGGAATATAAAAATAGTCGCGGGCATTTTGGGAAAAGGTGGGGTATAAGCCGAGATCGAAAGGATCCAAGGTACTCTTTGCTACCGCATGAAAATGAGCTGTATCTTCTTGGTAAGGAAAACCCATTGGGGTGAGATCATACCCTCCACCGAGCCAGCATTTTTCAGCCGTTTCGATGTAGCGGATGTTCATGTGGACGGTTGGCATATGGGGATTAACCATATGAGTGATCAGGCTAATTCCCGTGGCAAAGAAAGGGCCGTTGCTATCCGACATGGGGAACTTGTCCCCTGAGACACCCGACCAATTCACCGCCGCTTTTTCAAATACTTCACCTCTTAGCAAAGAGATTTCTCCCCCTCCTCCCGAATGATGTTGCCAAGGTTGACGTTCAAAGCGTTTGGTGGGTTCAAAAGATTCGAAATGACAAATAATCTCATCTCGTAAAGTCTTTAGGAATAGTACAATATGATCGCGTCGTTCTTGTTGTTTTGTCATGCATGCGATCATTTCATAACCGATGCTTTTTGTTCAAGTATTGATAGTATTAACATAGAACATTTTTTCGCGAAGCGTTTGGAGTGCGGTGACTTGTCACCGCTTTGTTTAGCTCGACTTGTCGAGCGTATAAGCAACCTAAAACGTGCCTTAATGAGGTAAGATATGGGTCAGTAAGAATGGGCAACCCAAACGATTAGGCATATGTTTGGTCGCTTATACGCTCGACAAGTCGAGCTAAACAAAGCGGTGACAAGTCACCGCACTCCAAATTCGATTGTTATCTTGATTTTTTTATTGTTAATTTAGTTTTTAAATTGTTTTGTTGATTTATTGGTGTTTATAGTATTATACTTAATTTTAATAATGATCTAAGGGAATAATATGTCGATACGAAGCGATTCTCGGGAGTTACCTCGAGATTTAAGGGTGATTCGACCAAAGCTTGTTGCTACTGCGCAACCACAAGATAGCGCAGCGGCAGCGGCTATCAGTTCTATTGCTATACCCGTCATTACAGAGGCTGGGCTAGAGTGCAAATCAGATTTTTCCGAAGCCCTTCCTCCTCTATCATCAGAGCCATCCCCTCGGTCTTCTTCTCCGGAAGTTCTGCAATATTCCCAGTTGGACCATCTAACTCAGGCTGATTTGAATCCAATTGTAGACGCCATTAAATTATTTGATCCTAAGTGTGATGCGCAATCTATCCTACGCATGGCGGCAAATACCCTTGGCGGAGGGTTGATTACCGGTGGTAAGTGGGACTTTAAACTTGATGGTTTTCACCAGCTCCCAAACTTAACCATCAACAAATGGTTAATAGAACAAATTCAGGCTTCAATTGACCCAGGCAGTCAGGAATATGTTGTGTTGCAGGAGATGAGTGATGGTCTCGATCGACTGATCCAATATTCAAAAGAGATTGGAGAATTGGTTAAAAATCCGTTAGAGACACTTCCCCAAAAGTTATCTGAATTCTCAGAGAAATATTTAGCAAAAGTGCAAGCGTTAAAGCCAGGAGAAACACTCACTCTGTGTGGGGGTTGGGGCGATGCTGTAGAGGGTGGTCATGCGCAAATCTATGAGATCATCAAACGAGAAAGTGGGAATTATGATGTACGATTACTCACTTCGACAGGTTTTTCACTCATCGACGCATTCCATGGTGAAAGCCACAAAGAGCGGCTAGTTCCGCGAGTCGAGTATCAAGAGGTCCCTGGTACCGAAATTACGGCAGGGTTTCTTCAAGCACTAATCGAACCACGTGCTCTCTTCACTCATTACAATAACGAGAAGCTGACAGATAAAACGATTGAACTTATTTTTCGCAAATTAGATCAGTATCGTGTTCCTGTCGCCATTGAGGATTGTGGAATTATTACAGGACAAAGAGCGGGTACATGTGTCTCTTCTGTTTTGAAGGTATGGATCAGAGAGCATGCAAATGATTTAAGGCTATATAAACAAATCATGTTCCATAGTAAATACTTACTGCTTGTAGCGGTATATAAGCTGTTGGAACCTCATCTCGACAAAAATACAGATGTTGGTGAAGTTGCTAGAGGGCTCCTTACCTCTTGTGCAGAAAACCTTCTAAGACGTAATGTGAAGGCTTTGAAACCAGCTCAATCATTCCCCGGAAAGGAAGGAACTATCCCTGAGTTAGTAGATTCTGAAGTGACCCAGCTCACTCGTGCAACGGCAACAGATATTCTAGAACGCATAGAAGCCTATCAAACTAAAATTGAAAAAGAACTGACTGAATGGGCGGATCCATCAAAAGTTAGTGCTTTGAATTTTGAACGTCAACGTAACAATAGGGCTGACATTCAAATTAATTCTCCTGGGGATAAGGTAGAAAGAAGTTTAACTAGCTATCCTATAGTCGATGTCGGAGTTGAAAAGTATGATGGAACAAAACAACAATTTCTGAAGGCATTGGATACGACTCTCAACTGCTTGCCTAAAAATGGAAAGATCACCCCCAGCCAAATAGACATTCTCAGAATAGAAAAAATTGCTGAGATGCAACCAGAACTCTATGCTCAGCAGATCCATTTGTTTCTTGATAGTATTCCTATTCCAAATTCAGCGCAGTCTCATGTGTTTTCCCAGCTAACTCTAGAGGAGAAAGTAGCTACATTGGAAAAAATGAGCCAGCTTCTTGAATACTATTCAGTAGGGAGCATTTATGGATCAGATTCATTGACGCGTCGGTATGCCACAGGGCTTCCCTTATATACTCTTATTCATACTTTGGCAGTGTCAATTGATAACGAGCATCGGAATGGAATGAGGCGAGAAAAGTCTCCGCGCTTAGCTGAGTACCAGCTTCCATCCATTTTAGAATCACTGGAACAATCGAAGTATTTACTCTTTCTTGATGGGAAAGAATTCCATCGAATCAATGATTCGTTTATTTATTGGAAATCGTTTGAAGAAGCAAAAAAACAAGAAATAGCGATTAAAGCTATATCAGGAGAGGGTGGTGTTAAAGAATTATTTATGTCGGAAGCTGCTTCTGAAGTTGTTAGAGAAAAAATTAAAACACGACCGGGCAATGGTGAATATTGGAATGCACTTATAGAAAATGACGCCGAGTTGAAGACTAAACTAACAGCCAAGATAGCAGCGATCAGAAAGGAAAAAAATATTCCACATCACATCCCTGATGTCTCTCTAATGGTTTTGGCTTGTGAAGATTTGACTGATCGCGGAATTATTAATGAATTAGACTATTCCTATGTTGATACGTTACGTCGGGCTATAGATTCTACTCGATTCCTCATGAATAGTAGCGAAGGGCTGCGTCCATTTTCACTGAATTCTTCTTCAGATTATTCAAAATTACAAGTCAAAGGTTCGGGAGATTCAGAAACCCCGAGTGGTACGGTTTTAAACACCCTACCATTTAGCAATCAACACCCTCTCACCGAACAGAAGCATAAAGACTTCCTAAAATTAAAAGTTGCTGGAAGAGAGCAAAAATCTTGGAAGTCCAATGAGGCCGAAGCAGAGGCTCTTTTAAAATCAGATGGATTAACTCCGCTTTTAAAGAAACTAAAACGCACATTGGGTGAATGGGAATTAAGTCCCGATCAAATTTTATATGAAATTGGCCAAGATGTGAATGTGCTAGAAGACGCCTCCCTTCAGTCCTTAGTGATGCGCCTCTTTTTCCGTTCCCCTGTCATAGAAGAAGGAATACCAGGAGTTAGGTTCGGAGAAACGAAAACTAGATTGGAGTTAGGGGCTGGCAATCTTATAGCTGAGCAATCTCTCTTTGAAAAAGCTGTCTCTTTTGTGCGTAAGGGACTCATCTCTCAAGAGAATAAACGAGAAGGGCGGATGAAAGTAGGCAATTTCTTCTTCGAACTCAGCTTTTATCTATGCCGTCATTTAGTCGAGAAAGGACAATTTGAAAAAGCTCAGGAATTGAATTTATTGTCGACAGTGAATCAGTGGGCTACCAGCAACAATAAAGAAGAAATTGCACCCCTTAATTTGCACCGAATTAACTTTACTTCGCTCCTTCCTCCTCATGAACGCACAACGGAACACTATGCTGATATTTTTGCGAGTTGGATGTTGTTTAAATTGAATCAATCAGAAGGAATGGAAAGAACTTTAGTGGATCATGGACGTGATTTTGTCATAAGGATGGCCTCTGAGTTAAACATAAAGAACAATCCTAAATTCAGTGCCGAGATAGGCAAACTGATTGCCGATCGATTGAGATCAGGTGGAGTAGCCGTTCCTGATGGCACATGGGAGCTTTCTTCAGAATTGGGTTTCCCTTATCTCACCAATAAAGGATGGCAATTAAATATAGCCAGTGGTGATGTTTACGGAGAAGAGGGGTTACTTTCAGGCACAACGACTTTTCCTTGGGAAAATACAAACAATTTCAAAAGATTGTTTGGTGAAAATCCAAAGTTCAAATACCAAACTCTCCATGCAGGGAAAAGTGAAGAATGCTTTCTATTTTCTGATCCCAAAATTGGTTCATTCCGCTTAATGAAAAATCCGAATATACTCGACTCTTACCTCATTCAGAGAAAATTTGATGGGCATGAGGGGTGGTGGGATTTATATGTTCAGGGTCAATCCTCTATATTCAGATTTAATCACGTTACATTTCCCAAAGCGATTACTAAGGATCATGCGATATGGATTAATAAGGATTCTTCTGCAGAAATCAGAGCAATGGTGACCACACTGAGAGAGCATAAAAAAGCTTATGTGATGGACAAACAGGGGAAAATCCAAGGGTTAAATCAGGGGGAAGTTCAAGGACATGATTCTGAAAGTCCTCGTGATGACATCGATTGTATGGATGAGCATCTATATCAGTTCAATTTGAACGGGTTTAATCGATTTGAAGAGTTAGATAGGATTATCACGGAGAGAAAATCTGATACGAACCAAATCCAATCAATCCGATTCCCTCGTTATACTCTCAATGACAATGAGCTTCGCTTTGAGTTAATTAAAGATGAAAAGGGTCATGACCAATATGTATGGTCAGTTAATCGAGAATTTGCCATCCCAGAGAGAATGCAAACCTCTTTTCTTGGAACAGTAAAGAATTATCTGCACCTCAAATCATTGCGAAGACCTGGTAAGGAAGTATTGCTCATTCCTTTTCAAAAAATTATCTACACCTATCCTGATCCAAGACCGGGTGGAAATTTAGAAATTAGTAATGATAATCCGTTGATTGATTCTAAAGACGGTTCTCCTCGAAATGAATTTTGGAAAACTCAACAATATTTTGTCTTAGAAGTGGATGGGGATCAGTTAAAACCGACAACTAAAGAAAGTCAATTGTTTTTGGCCTATATCTATTTATCTCAAATGAACTATGAGCGTGCTAGTCACTATCTGACAAAGGAAATGGATCCCATTAGTCCTGTCGGTATGAAAATTCTGGAGATGATTCAAGCTTTCGAATTAGGCACGGATCATCCAGATGCGAAATTAATTAAATTCCATGCTCTTGTTAAATATATTCAAGCTAAAGATAGAGGGGCAGAACCCGTTGTCGATTATTTTCCTGGTGAAGCTCTTATTGAAGTTATGATCCAACACACTGACAATGCACTAGATTTTCTCCAATCAAGTCAAAACATCTCTGCAGGCTGTCAGCGGATCCCTGATGAGATTTTGCAGGTAGTGCTAGAAAAAATTGTTAATGAAGGGAAAAGAACGATTCCAGAAGATAATATAGAAGCACATCGAAAGCTGGGTCATCTGGAACAACGGTTGAAGGTGTGGAAAAATCCAGGGAAACGTTCTCTAATTGTCCCTGCTATGTCTGCAGCCCTAACCCCACTTAAAGAATTAAAGGAAAAACAGGGATTAGTTCCTCGGGAACCAATACCCGCTAATTTTAAATATCAAACAAAGGCTGATAGGGAAAAAGTAAGTTTATGGCTAAACACGGAGACATATGAAGAAGCTGTTCAAGAAAGAGAGTTAAGCTTTAATTCCTTGGAGGAAGGGGTACTATCGGATCAATCAATCGGACATGAACTCTATATAAGACCTTCAAGCTACGCTTTATTAACTAACAGAAACGGTGTGCTTTTCAAGCACGTCTATCAAATTGCAAAGTCAAATGATGAGACAAAGCGGAAGGACATGATTTATCGCCTTACTTTATGGCGAGAAAATGCCCCTAACAACATTTCAATTGATCCCTATGTCGATTGCATGTTGGAGATTTTAATGTCTCCACATAAATATCCCCCTTTTCCCATTTTACTAAAAGACGAAGGTATTGAATCTAAGAAAGACAAAATCCGAGCATTGCTAATAGCTGTTAGCGAAGTGTACCTGCCCGCTAGTGCCCCGAAAGAATCTGATTCAGCAGCAGCTGCTGTTGCAATTTCAAAACCAGCTGCTGTTGCTATTCCGGAACCAGCTGCAAAGAATCGCAGGGATCCAGCACAGTCGCAACGGTTTCCTTTGCCTTCACAACCCTCCTTACAAATTCAGAATCCCATCATTCCAATTTCAAATGGTCCATTTCGATGCAAATTTGATCCTCAGGATGTTCGTTGGGGACAACTTCTTATATGGAAAACAAAATTAATTGGTAAACCAAGAGTCACTTCAAAAGAACCATTTCCAGCGCTTGACCCTGGACGATTCGAATTAAAACCGGAAGAAGCCATATTTTCAGAATCTTTAGGAAAGGATCTTGAAATTATCAAAGGGGATTACGAGCTAGGACAGAAGCTCAATGCGCAGAAAGTGGACCATTCGCTAGATGCTGCTACGAGTAGACAAATGTTAGTTGAAGTGAAAGCTCAATTGAAAGCTGTTTCTGAAGAAAAAGAATTAAGGAAAAAACAACTTGTCACCAATGTGAATAAAATTTCCTCAAATCGAATTCAACGGGAGATAGAATTAGCGCGAGTGGGAGGAAAAATCATCTCTCCCATCACGTTTGAAGATTGTGTGAGTGATTTGCTCGAATTTAAGACGGGTTGTTATCAATTAAGAAATCCCAATCTGCTTCCGTTAGATGTAGATCAACTTGCTACTGACACATTGACAATTCTAGATTTGCAGTCGTATGAAAGTCAGCTTAAACGAACTTTAAATCTCATAGAAGAAATCAATTCCTTAGATAGTGTTGAAGCTGGAAATAAAGCAGATCCAGTGAGAAGACATGAATTATGTCAACTTCTCAATGTACAATTGGAAGCTAAATATCTCTTTGATGATCCTCAAATTGGGATTTTTACTGCTGAAGAGAAAATCGCTTTGCGCGTTTTTGCAGGTCAGACGGGAATCATCCCACTTTCTAAACAGGCTAAATTGCTCTGCGCCATGTTACGAACAGAAAATGCGGATAAAGTAAATGATATCGTCGCTCAGTTGATCATGGGTGGTGGAAAGACTTCTGTCATTGCTACCTACCTGCTCTTCTTGCGCTCAAAAATTTTAAAGTCGACCAGTTGCTTTATTTTACCTCCATCTCTCATGGAAGTCGTGAAGGCAAATTTGGGAGATTCTCTCTTCAAGGCTTTTGGTAAAGAGATTATTGCAATTAATATGGAGAATTCATCCTTTACTCTTCATGAATTGACATTGACGCGCGACCGAATGAAGGAAGGTCGGGATCGACAAAGACCCGTTATTATTGGAGCTTCTACTCTCCCCATTCTCCAGTTAAAGCTTTTGGGATATACGCGTGAAATCACTGCACTTCTAAAAGAAAGAAGTAAGTCCTTACCCCAATTTCATGCGAAGATCGATCAATCGATTAATGAACTCAAAGAAAAGGGCAAAGTTATCGAGGAGATTCTCGAGATTCCTAAAAATGCTCTTCTAGATGAAAGCGATCTTCTTTTAGATAGTAAACTTGAGACTAACTATGTTGTGGGAGGGCAGCAGCACGTTTCTGAGACAGGCAGTGCACTCCTCATGTCGATCTATAAACAGTTGATCAGTCAGGACCTTTCCGTCGATATTCCAAAAGGAGCTCCATCAAGAAAACTTGCTGATTGTATTGGACTTCAATCAAACCGACAAGGATTGGTCAATAAAGAGGAGTTTAAAAGACAGGTTTCACCGGTTGTAGCAAAGGCTTTACTATCGGGAACAGGTTTTGATCAGTTTATTCAGGGGATTCCAAAAGATCATACTGATTCATTTATCCGATATGTCTCTGGCACTATGCCGAAATATTTGCAGAGATATGTCGATAGAATGCCGAAAGAAAACTTGGATCAATATGATCCCTTGCCAGCTGATATTAGTGACCTTCCAGGAGTTCATCCAGAAGGCTATAAACTAGAACAAGCGAAATTAGACTTGGCTTTCCTCATCAATCTTAAGAAACAGCATGAGGGGACCGATAAAACAGCTAAAGAGTTGGTGGGTGCGATTGCCCTCTGTAAGCACTTCTTAAATGTTTTGATACCAGATACGATTACAAAAGAAGGCAATCGAAACTATGGTCAAGTTAAAGCAAACCCAGGAGAGCACACTGATCTCAATAGTCTCACAAAGATTATTCCGTTTCTTGGGAATAATATGCCTGCAACAACAGAATTTGGGTACCATTGGGAGGCAGCTTGCTACTATTTCCAATCGGTTTTGGCCAATTCATTGAACTCAGCGACTATCGTTGAGATGGCAAAGATCATCAATTCTGCAGCTCAAGGTTTTGCTTCTCAATATGGTGAAAACGTTGAAAAATCTCCAGAATATGGCTATTTTAAGGAAAAATTTGGAGTATCGATTGAAAAGGTTCTTTCACAAGATCCAGATACACTCAAAAAAGCACAAGAGAATATTGCGGGTGATACCGAAAAACTTCTTGAAATTCAATGCTACATTATCAACCGATTTGTCACCTATGCACCAGAGCGCCTATCAAGTAATGGATTTGACTTAATAAGTCTTTTAGATAGTGCACAGGCTATGTCTGGAACCCCATGGAGCAGAGAGGGGTGGATTGCTCGTTTACAGAAACTCTATGAACCAGATGCAGGTTCTGAAGGTTCCATCATCGATGTGCTACGAACGAAAGTAACAGACAATAAAATTCTAGCAGCTGACCTTTCTATCCGAGATGGGCAACCCGCCACTATTCGACGATTCCTGGAGGATATGCACAAACAGATGGGCCCTCAATTCAAAAGAGTGCGTGCTCTGATCGATACAGCCGGAACTTTTAAGCCATTTAAGTCGCATAAGGATGTAGCTAAGGGGTGGTTGGATTATATCATCGAACAGCAGGGCAAAGAACAAAAAGAGATTGATGGTGGGAAGCGAGCTCCAGCGGATAGAACGGTTGATCCAAATATCGAAGCTGTTCTTTTCTTTCATACATCAGGAAATCAGACTCAGCCAAACACATTATTTGTGTGGAGAAAGGGACAGCTTGAAGCGACTCCAATAGATGATCCATCGGCGGAAGGATTGGCAAAAATTGGACTGACTCCTGACAAATATATGGTTTATTATGACGAAGGGCATGTCACAGGGGTCGATGCCGCTCATATAGCAGATGCTATTGCGATTCAAACGTTTGGTCACCAAGCGACACGCGATGTGCTGCAGAGTGCAATGCGCATGAGAAAATTAGCCGAAGGACAAGAGATCTACTTTGCGATCGATAATGAGATACGCCCTTCCTTGACAAATCAAGGGAAAAATTTTGACAGCCTACTTCAAAATGCGATTAAGGTGCAAACGCTACGTAAAGCAGAAGCAATGGTGCGTTACTTTAATCAACAGATCACTCACGTTACCTCAAAAATGCATGCAGTGAAATCTGTTCGTAATAGTTTCAAAGAATTTATTTCTGGAAGAAAATCGAATGAGGATTTCGTAAAGGAAGTTGAAACTCTAGAACCTTTCTTTGTTTCCAGAATGAAGGAAGATCCTTATGCAGTACATGGTCGGCTAGAAGATACAACTGATACAAAGGCGATGTTGCAGCAGAAACTTAAAGATGATTTGGATGTGTTCTCAAAAAAATGTCTCGATCCTGCTGCAATTCAAGCTGCAAGAAAAGATGCTGCAGAGCTTCAGAAGTTGATTGCAGATACAAAATCGCTACCCACGCGGTGCCCAACACCTCTTACAGAAATTGGAATGGAACAAGAAGTCCAGATGCAGGTGCAAGCCCAAAAGGAAATTAAAGTTGAGGTTGAAGTCGAAACTGAGCTTCAACAGTATAGAACGTTCAAAGTGGGTGAACCTTTTAAGGAAGATCAGATGAGTCTTGAGGGATTTATGGTCATCATCAAGCATTTAAAATCACCTGAATCTCAGGCTGCAGTGCCCATTATTAAACTCACACAACGCCTACAAGACTATCGAGATGATGGTAAGGGGTATGATAAAGAATATCACAAGGTGTTCAATCAAGAGATATACGGAACAGACACCTTCTTCAACCCTTGCATAAGCAGGATGAATTTTCCGGTATTCCACCAGGCTCAGCGCCCACCTTCTCAAATTGTGGCTGTGCGAGTAGACAACAACTTTAAATGGTTGTTAGTTTCTGACCATGAGGCTCAGTCAGTCTATAAATACATCGATCAGCTCACTAAACAGGGAAATCGCGATATTGAAAATGTCTGGCTAATCGACCTCGATGGTGGAGAATATATTAAGAGGTCTGTTGTTCATCAATCGCAACACTGTCCTGGATTAGAAGAAAAGAGCAATCAAGATGAGAGAAAGCATGCTCCTGAAATTTCTCCTAGCATGAGTTCTGACAATGAATTTAACGTGAATGAACCAGAAGTTAAAGCAGGATTAATCGAACTCAACGCTTTTGCTGGTAATGTGCGCTATTTAGCAAAGGATCAAAATAGTGGAGAATTTGATGATTGGTTAGCAAAACATCCAGCTATTGCCGTGAGGTTTTTAAAACTGAAATCAGCGCCAGATGAAGCGCAAACAAAGTATTTTCAAAGCAGTCCGATGATTGCAAATGCTCTTGGTATGGATATTTCAGGCGTTTCCTCTAATATGCCGTTTATGTGTAAAGAGCGTCTTGAGCTTGAACAAAAGCGCATAGGAACTTACAAACCCGAGTCTGTTATGGAAGTGAAATGTCTGCAAACTCCAAGACTTCTTAGAAACCTCCACTCTGATTGCATCCCTGATCTTGGTATCGACGTAACAAGAGATGATCCCGACACTTTAGCTGCAATTGCTCAATTGCGTGGAAAAGGTCAAGGGGTTTACGATTTCGATGATCACAATCGCGTTCAAGTGCGCTTTCTCCGTCAGTCTCAAATTACAAAATTGACCTCTGCACAACATTATCTCTATAAATATCTCGATCAACGCTCGCAAATCCAAGCCGTTCGAAGTGATTTGCTCCATCATATCGATTCAACGATGGCAAAACATCTGACTAACGAGCAGATCGAGGGGATCACCAAAGAGATGTTGAATACCCACCCCCATTTCTTCAAGGAATTGATGAATAACATGGAGGAATCACAAAGAAAAATCCTCATTACTAAATATGTAAAATCTTTTAGTAAGGAAATTATAGATTGCCCTTTACCCTTAGTGTCGGAAATTCCCTCATTTACGAATATTCAGGGACCTATCCCTATCGATTGGGTCCCTTGGATTTCTGGTAAGGGCATCGCGAGCCTTTCTCAATTATCTCATTCTGGTTTTGACGATAGGCATGTGGAGCACTTGATCAAATCTCAGTATAAACATCTAGATTCTAAGTGGTATTATTGTTTATCTACCGAGCAGATTAAAAAAATGGATCAACCAGATGAGCTCAATAAATTGTCTATAGATCGAATAGGTGAATTGGATGTCTCGCAATTGAAGCTAATCACCCGCGATGATTTAATTAGTTCAATCCCTAAAGAAAAAGTGCAGCATTTAGCTCATTCCCAACTGAACAAAATTATCAGAGCACAAGCCGAGGGTTTGATTGAATCACAAATTCAAGGGATTAACGATCAAAACTTATTTAACAAAATACCTTTAGCAAAGATAACGGAATACCTCACCGAAATCCAAGTCCCTCTTTTAATGACTGCAGAACAAGTAAAAGCTTGTCCGGAGAAATTTATTGATAGATTAAGGGGACAACAGCTGAAATATATTAAACCTGAATGGGCACCTCGTGTGGCTGATGCAGAAGTGCGCAATATCACTGATCCGTTGGTTATTAAACACCTAGACGACTCGCAACTGAAGCATATTACTCTTGATTATTTGATTAGATTAATTCCTAAAGATAAAGTGCAGCATTTAGTTAATTCCCAACTGAGCAATATTACAAATGAACAAGTGGAGGGGTTAATTGGATCACAAATTGCAGGAATTAACGATCGAGATTTATTTAATGAAATACCTGTAGAAAAGTTATCGGAAAATCTCACTGAAATGCAAGTCCCTCTTTTGTTCTCTAGAGAACAGGTAATGGCTTGTCCGGAGAAGTTAATTGATAAATTAAGGGGACAACAACTGAAATATATTAAACCCGAATGGGCTCCTCTTGTAGCTGACACAGAAGTGAAATACATCAAAGATCGGTTGGCTATTCAACACTTAGAGAAGCGTCAATTTGCTTATACAAGTGAGTGGAGTGTTTTTCTCGCATCTCAACTGCAAACATTGGATTCATCGGAGGAACTCAATCAAGTACCTAATGGGCGACTGTCCGATCTGAATGAAGATCAAGTTAAATTGATCACAGATCGAGCGCTGATCACATATATGCCTCTAGATATGATTAAGTATCTTATCCCTCAACAAATTCAGTATCTTTCAAAATGGAAAGCAGAACGCTTGACTCAGGATCAAATTAGCCAATTAAATACTGTGGAACAGTTGAAGGTGTTAAATCCTTTTCAGCATAAGCTCCTTTCACCTGAACAAGAAGTTCTTCTTGGTTTAATACCAGCACCTCAACCAATCCCTCAACCAGAGCCAGAGCCGCAGCCTATAATTGAGCCAGTTGAGCCGGCTCCTATTAAACCGACTGATCTACCTCCTTTCATCATAGACGAACCTGTAATCGCTCCACAACCAGCTCCTCCAACACCAGTTGTAATACCAGCACCTCAGCCAGAACCTATGCCACAGCCTGTAGTTGTACCTGTAATCGCTCCACAACCAGCCCCTCCAATACCAGTTGTAATACCAGCACCTCAACCAGAGCCTGTAGTTGAACCAGTGACCACTCTAGAACTCACCGATGAAAACATCATCGATATTTTAGTCAAACATGATAAAACGACTGAAGAGCTTATTCATGGAAAAGCCCTTCTGGGACGCATCACTGTTTCAAATGCGTCACTACTCCTACCCTTAATTGACGATGTAGAATTTTTTGCTAAGATCCAGTCCGCCACAATAGCAGCAGTTGACCCCAAGGTTTATAATGGATTAAAAGCTGGACATCCCCTTTGGAAATGCGTTTCCTATGAGAAATTAAAAAGCATCAGCAAAGATAGATGGAAGGATGTGGATAGAACCGAAACACTCGACAAGGTTCCAATGCGCCAATACGTCCATCTGAAAACAGATCAATTGGCCAAAGAGAAACGATGGTTTGTTCCCTATCTTTTTGGCTGTATGACTTTAGGCATCCTTGCCACAGTATTTGCTGTCTTGTCCTATGTATTTGTATATCCCTTCTTTAAAGGGTTTGGCTCTAAGGAAAAGCAAAAGCAATTTAGGGCCACAGTGGATCCCAATATTAGGAGGTTATCTCACTTGTTTACGGACTATTGTCCAGCATTAATACGTTAATCATTAACGATAAGATGAGGTGTTATGGGAATTCGTTTAAAATTCAATCCAGAAGACCGTGCGACTTATATAGAGGTTACATTACCAACCGATATTCCTAAGGAAAAAATTACTGCGATTTGGCAACGGATGTGTGAACCTGGAGATGATCCTGAAGGATTTGAAATTTCTGATTCTTCTCAGAAACAACTTAACGAAAGAAGAATTTTTGTTAGAAAATATGATGCAGAGTCTCTTAATGAGGATGATCAGGCGATTGGTCCTGATGGAAGCCTTAGAAATGATGGATATTCCATCAATCAAGTCTATCAACGTGCTATTAAAATACTCTCCTCATCATTACCTGGAAAATCAATTGAATTCGATACAACGAAATTGAGAGCTTATAGAGAAGAGCGATTAAGAGTAGATCCTGATAATCGACCTTTTGTTATTCCGGCACATCTACGTCTGGAACACATTGATGAGGCTCTTGAACTCATAAAAGATACTGAGTTAGCCCAAATGCCTCCAACGGCTAAGAAGAAATCAGTGTGGTCGACCTTAGCTTCCCCCTTTATCGCGTTCTGGAACTGGTTTAAAAAATTATTTAAATGATATAATTAATCTATTGTTGTAAACAACGGGGTTCATATGGCATTAGAAGATATTTCGGCAAAAGAACTGTCCAAGTGTTATATACCAGACTTTAAGGATACTAAGGGCGTAAGCACGTTAGGAAAAACATTCTTAGGACGTTGTATTATTTGGTTGAGAAACACAGTATCAGGTAATTGGAATAGACATAAATTAGATATACAAGCCGGGCGCCCCATCGAAAATGATCTCATTCTAGAAAGGTTCCAAGTGATGTGCATTTCCAAAGCCGCCGATCTCACTCCCTTGGCACAGCGGCTTATCAAATACCATACCTTTGACAATCTCAAAACCAATACAACTATGGAACTGACCGCTGATGTTGTTATCGATCACTTTGCTATAGCAAAAGACATCGCTTTAGCTACTTGTTCAAATGAAGAATCTCAAAACATCCTTGCTAAGACAGGCTTCATCAAGCATGCGGAAACGTGGAAAGGACGTGTTCAGCCTACCACAATCACTCCTGAATTTGTTCAACAAGCCGGTCTTGGCCCCACTTTTAAATTAAAAGATATACCGGGTCTTCCCGAAGAATGTTATCTTTCCAAAGCATTTCAGGCATATCAAATTTCTGATAGTAGTCCGCCTGCATTTCAAATGGCTGCAATTGCCTATGTAAAAGATGGTGGTTCCTATAAGCCAAGATTAATATATCTTTCTGGCGTAGATAATTTGTGGAGGGTATCACCCATAAAAGATGGAACGAGACATGGTAAGGGATTAGAGTTATCACCAGAAAACCCTGTAAAAGCGAGTACAAATGTGCTGTTTGATGTTGGGGTGGCTTTATTTCGGATGTTCCAGCAAGGCGATGATTCCACCTTGGTTAAACGTACAGATAAAAACAGTAAGCAGCTGGAAACTATATTTAATATGATTCCTGACAACACCCTAAATCATATGGCTGGGCATAAATGTACACTGAAGAGCAAAAATGCGCCAGATGACTTCAGCGTGATTCATCATCTCGAGCCACTCCAACTTATTGACAGTATGACCCCAGAAAGTCAACCCGATTTCAGCACTGTGAAGAAATTTTCTATTCCTGGAACATTTTCAGGACCGGTTACCGTATACAGAGTTGCTAGCCAGGATAAGCAGTATGAGTATGTGTTCTATGAAGCAAAATCTCATGGGGAGAAGAATCAATGGAAAGATGATAAGCCTCATGTTTGGTTATCTTCTGTATCGAAACAACCGCAAGAATCTAGTTCGTACCTGACATGTAAGACCTCCATTAACCCACTAGGAGCTGATATCTCTGGATCTGAAATGTTTGGTTACGTTAATAATCTCAATCTGAGTGATCAACAAAAGAAGACTATCTCCGATTCGACAAAGACCAAATATGAACTAATCGGTGATCAAGCCTTTGTGCCTACATGGGGCGTACGGAAAGAATTTGAAATCCTCAAGTCATTCGAAAAATGGAAGAAGTCTTCCTAATTTACCCGTGTTTTCGAGTCCGAGCCTGCGAGGACGACTGCATAACAACAAATACAATTTTAACACAGAGGCACAGAGAACACAGAGAGGGCATTAGCTTAAAATGAGAGGGATTCTAGGAGACACATAGTCATGTTTTCGAGTCCGAGCCTGCGAGGACGACTGCATAACAGCCCACAGTGACCGAGTCCGAGCTTGCGAGGACGACAGAACTGTGGGTAAGATCCCCGACATATGGAGCCCAGAGCGAAGCGACGGGCGACAATTTCAATCCCGAAGCCAGGTAGTCCCCCATTTTTCATTCAATTCATTAACCTCAGCTTCAAAGGAATGTTTTTTGTGATGTTCCTTTTGGCGTGCAATGTATTTTACAACATTTTCTACATGAGATTTTGAACATGAAAATCCACCATAGCCTTCTTGCCAAGAAAATTGTGGATAACCTTTTCTCTTCATCCAACCTGTGCTATATGATTTTAATTCTTTCATCAATGTTGCTAAGGCTACAGCGGGATGAAGTATCACTAACATATGAATATGGTCATCTACCCCATTGATTTTTTGAATAATTACCTTTTTCTTATTGGCAATTGCAACTAAATAAGCATATAGATCGTTTTCAATTTCAGGAGCGATTAGAGAATCCCTGCCTCGAGTTGCAAAGATTATGTGTAGATAATTCCTTACAGAACTGTGTGACATGATAAAAACCATTTTTTTGTGTTAAATTGACACGTTTATAATAAATTTTTTGGTATAATACAAGTTTTTTTATTGAATAATCTGGTTGGGGTCGCCCGTTGCTTCGCTCTGGGCTCCATATGTCGGGGATCTTACCCACAGTTCGGTCGTCCTCGCAAGCTCGGACTCGGTCACTGTGGGCTGTTATGCAGTCGTCCTCGCAGGCTCGGACTCAAAAACACGGTTATCTGTCTCTTGAAAGCTCCCTCATTTCAAAGCGAAGCCCTCTCTGTGTTCTCTGTGCCTCTGTGTTAAAGTTGTATTTGTTGTTATGCAGTCGTCCTCGCAGGCTCGGACTCGAAAACATGATTAGCTATCGCCTGAAATTCCCCTTTCAGCATCCTCTTATTGACATCACAAGATTGAAAACCGTAGATTATTATATAAAAAAGCTCTATGGTTCCGAGAAATGCCCAAACAACCTGAAAATTTATTTTATGACAAATGAAGAATTGGTTTTATTACTCCTCGCTTGTTCTTTTGGTGCCGGGCTTTTAGGCTCCTTATCAGGTTTGGGTGGGGGAATGATCATTGTTCCGCTCCTCACATTAGGACTCGGTGTAGACATCCATTATGCGATTGGAGCGAGTTTAGTTACTGTGATTGCCACCTCAACAGGATCATCTGTGGCCTATGTAAGGGAAGGGTATTCGAATATAAGAGTGGGACTCTTATTGGAAACGGCCACCTGTTTAGGTGCTTTAGGTGGGGTGATTTTGGGAACCCATCTTCCAGCGCACCTCTTATTCCTTCTTTTTGGTGCAGTGTTGACATATTGCGCTATTTCCAGTTTTTTCAATAATGGGATAGAAACCCAAGCCGTTGAATCTGATACAATCGCCACAATTTTTAAACTCGATAGTACATATCCTGTTAATGGTGCCCTTTCTAGATATCATGTGCAGCATGTGCCGCTAGGCTATGCTATTATGATTCTTGCAGGTGCTTTGTCGGGAATTTTAGGGATCGGTTCAGGAGCATTTAAAGTGATTGCATTGGACCGCGTGATGCAGATCCCTTTTAAAGTTTCCACGACCACAAGTAATTTTATGATGGGGGTGACGGCAGCGGTCAGTGCTGCTGTCTATTTTAATTTGGGATATCTAGATCCCGTTTTGATTATGCCAATTATTTTTGGCGTGGTATTTGGATCGATTGTAGGGGCGCGGTTACTTCCAAAAATGAGAATAAAGTTACTACGACGCATATTTGCTTCGATGCTTCTCCTGATTGCAATACAAATGATTTATAGCGGATTGTGAAGTAATGAATACAACTGATTCAAAAAAAGAACAAATGGAAATCACTCTTAGCAATATTTTGAGAGGAGGATTGATTCTATCAATGCTCTGTCTCGGGATTGGAGCAATCATATTCCTATGGCAATCAGGGAGTCAACCAGAGAATCTTGAAATCATCGTTGGAGAGCATAACCATTTAAATAGTCTGCAAATAGTTCTCAGAAGTATTATTTCTGGAGATAGCTATGCTATCCTCCAGCTCGGAATTATTATTTTAATTCTAACACCTGTGTTGCGCGTTGCGACCTGCCTATGGATGTTTTGTTTGCAGCGTGATTTGTTGTATATTCTCGTTTCATCTGTCGTGTTGCTCATCTTGCTCACCTCTCTCTTTATAAATGCTAATTTTGGAGGACAATAACATGTCTGATTTTATCCGTGATGATCTTGTGATTGAAGAGGGGATTCGAAAACTCATAGAAAATTATGGGGGGGATCCAAATTCTTTCGAAGGGGAACTCGTCAAGCAAATCATCGAAACAGGATTGAAATTGTCCCTAGGAGGATATGATTCCGGACAACTCAAAGTGATCACCCGTTCTATTAAAGAAATGCGCTATGCCTATCATGTGTTTAATGAATATAAAAATGGACCCTGTGTGAGCATTTTTGGTTCGGCTCGTACCCCTGAAAACCACCCCGACTATATAACAGCAAAAGCGTTTAGTGTGGCGATTGCTAAGCAAGGATGGATGTGCATGACGGGAGGGGCGAATGGAATTATGAAAGCCGGACTGGAAGGTCCGGATAAAGCGCATAGTTTTGGTCTTTCCATCCGCCTTCCATTTGAGTCGGTGAGTAATACCGTGATTGAAGG
>Ga0207012_1092_pt1 | contig 19950 bp, 22 predicted proteins | sample Alteio_BWMinCont_80_FD_153471 | JGI IMG/M metagenome (GOLD analysis project Ga0207012, IMG submission 153471) | Enriched cells from forest soil in Barre Woods Harvard Forest LTER site, Petersham, Massachusetts, United States -... | ecosystem: Environmental > Terrestrial > Soil > Temperate forest >...
CAAGCACATGTTAGCGGCAAGATAGGAGATAACACTTACGCACGTGCGTACACAAAAGTTTCTCATCAAGATCCTGCCAGTAATACACCGTATAATGATAGCGCACAAATGATTCAGTCAGGTTTTCGTGCTGACAGGTATTCCTCATCGATGGGTGATATGACTTTATCGGGAGATGTGTTTCAAGGGAGCGTTGGACGACAGCTGAATGGCCTGACTAGCCTTACTCAAGTTAGTCCTATCGCCGAGGCTTATGATGGCCATAATTTATTGTTCAATTGGACTTACAACGGAAATCCAGAGCATACTCATAAAATATTTGCTTATACTGATTATGCTTCTATCAATGCGCTAGGTGCTTTGATTGACCATCGCACAACTAATAATCTTTCGTATCAATTAGTACAACGTTGGAACTCGCAAGAAATGACTTATGGTCTTGGTTATCGTCGAGTGAATGATGATATTCCTGTTATTGCGCCATTACAATTTGTGCCGCAAAGAAAAATAGATAACACGTATAGCACCTTCTTCCAAGATGATATTACGCTGCTAAATGATAAAGCGCATTTTATTTTTGGGACAAAGTACGAACATAATAACTACACAGGATCAGAGTGGCAACCTAGTGTTCGAGGTACTTATGACATTGACGATTCTTTGCTCTGGGCAGCTTGGTCTAGAGCTGTGCGCGTTCCAACGAGATTAGAAGAAGATCTTTCTATCCCACCACTGTTTATTGAAAATACCCACTTATTGTCTGAGGTTGCATCGGTGGCTGAAGTCGGTTGGCGTAAAACATGGCAAGGAGGTTTACAATTTGATATTACTGGGTACACGGGCAAATATAGAGATCTGGTCACTATTGAGGGAGCATCGGATAGTAATAAAATGTTTGGGCGTGTTACCGGAGTAGAACTCAGTCCTAGTGTTCAGATAAAACCAAATTGGTTGGTGCGGGTCAATTATAGTCATGCCGTCGCAAGTATGGGTGTTTCGCAATCTAGCGTAGATCAAGCCGCAGCAATAGCAATAGAAAATACGCTGCCAAGAAATATGTCACAAATAGTCTCCATGTGGGACATCAATGACCGATGGCAGTTTAACACATTCCTGCGTTATGTAGATTCGATACGAGCGCAACAAGTATCTCCTTATGTTGTTGCAGATGCTTCCATGGTTTGGAAACAAACAAAAGAAGTATCATGGGAATTAGTGGGAAGAAATCTCGGTCAAAAACACTATGAATGGGGAGGAGTAACAGCTCCTAAAGTGGTCCCCTCAATAGCACTATATGTGACGGTGAAATTAATATGATGAGGGCAATTTGGTGTAAAGGCATATTGCGTTTACGTAAGTTTATGGTGGGGTTGTATCTTTTTTTTATTTTTCTCACCCAAGCTTATGCTGCAGATATTGTTTATCAAATTAAAGCTTCGTATATATATAATTTCCTTCAATTTGTATCTTTCCCCGAAGATGCAATTTTACAATCGAAAATAAAGGTCTGTATTTTAGGTAGGAATTATTTTGGAAGCACCCTGGATCAAATTGATGGAGCTAGTACGCCACAAGCTACAATTCAAGTTGTTTATTTAGGAAATTATACAAGTGCGGCTACATTATCTTTGTGCAATGTTCTATACCTAACACAATCAGAAAAATCTAACACGCGATCAATTCTCAGAAATGTCGATATTAAAAATGTATTTACGATTGCGGAATATTCTCCATTTATTTCATTAGGCGGATTGGTTGAGTTATATATCGAAGAAGAGAAAGTGCGTTTTCGTATTAACAGGTCTTTGGCAAAAAATGTCCGCTTTCAAATATCATCACAATTACTTCAGCTTGGAACTGGGTAATGGAACACTCCATGAAAAATGAAGATAAGCGAAGTATTTCTATACGTAATAAGCTGAAATTGACTATTATAGGATTTTCTCTCCTAATATTAGTCATTTTCACGCTAGCGATTACGTTCACGTCGTATTTTTATTTTCATAAAAAAACACAAGTAGATTTGAAAATACTTGCGGAAGTGTTTTCTCATAATGTTAGTGCATCAGTCATATTTAACGATCCACCATCGGCAATGAAAATCTTATCAACCCTCAAAGAGAATCCACATATTCTCAAGGCTATCATATTAAAAGATGGTAAAGATTTTGCTAGTTATCCAGGCAATCAAAGTATAGATAAAAATGAACAAAAAAATACAGGTATTTGGCTTTTAAATGGTAATTATTATATTTCTGTTCCAATCGTCGTAACAAATCAAATCATTGGTAACCTGATATTAGTTTCGGATCTAAAAGAATGGAATAACATCGAAAAAAATCTGTATAGATTTTTTATTGTTATGGTAATCATACTGATATTAATGACTTATGCTATTTCGCGATGGCTTGAATTTCAGATTACGAAACCTTTGCAGGAAATCTCCGATTGGGCAAAGCATATAACAAAAACCCATAATTTTTCTACAAGAGTCTATAAGAATAATTTTGATGAAATTGGAAGCTTAGTTGATAGCCTTAATGCCATGTTAAGCGATCTAGTAAAACAAGAATCTATTCTTGCTTTAAATAAAAAACTGACTAAAGAAGTTAATGAGAGAGGAAAAGTTGAAATGGCATTGGTCGCAATGCGTGATCAGGCTGACATTGCAAATAAAGCAAAAAGTTTATTCCTTGCCAACATGAGCCATGAAATTCGCACGCCGTTAAATGGCATTATTGGAATGACGCATTTCCTCTCACGTACCAAGCTAGATTCAGTACAAAGTGAATATACGAGAACTATCCAGCAATCGGGTCAGGCATTATTGGTTATTATCAATGAAATATTAGATTTTTCTAAAATTGAATCCGGGAGTATCCATTTAGAAAAAATCGATTTTAATTTACGTTTGTTGGTCGAAGAAACGATTGAAATGCTTGCTCCTTTGGCTTATGACAAAGGATTAGCAATAGGTGCTCTTGTTCAATTAAATGTTCCCATGTGGATTAACGGCGACCCCACTCGACTTCGCCAAATTCTGACTAATATATTAGGCAATGCAATCAAGTTCACAGACATTGGGGATGTGGGACTGAATGTCTCGTTAGTGAGCTCACAAAATAATGGGGAAGTGATTTTACGCTTTGAAATTATAGATAGTGGGATTGGTATCAAATCGAATGTCCGTTCACGTTTATTTAAAACATTTTCACAAGGTGATGCAACGACATCTCGAAAATATGGCGGTACAGGTCTTGGGCTCGTGATTTCTAAGCGGTTAGTTGAATTAATGGAAGGACAAATTGACGTTGAGAACGTCGAGCCTCGTGGAAGTAAATTTTGGTTTACGATACATGCAACACTTGCGTCCCCCAAAAAAACACACAAGGATGTGGTATCGCTACCGAATCTATACGGGTTGCGTGTATTGTGTGTTGATGACAATAGTATGAGTCGACGTAACGTTGTGCAGCAAGCAGAATCTTGGGGTATGAGCTGCGATACGACAGAGAATGGTTTTGAAGCAATTGCCAAGCTCAGGACAGCTTGTTCACTCAAAAATCCGTATGCTATATGTATCATTGAGTACGCGATACCCATGATAAGTGGCCTCCATTTGGTTGAGGAAATCCAAAAAAGTCCAGAGATCTCTCATACGCCTTTGATCATGATGATCCCTCTTGGATATACAATCCCAGAAGAGGAATCCCAACGTTTAGGGATTAAGTATTGTATAACCAAACCTGTTCGACAGTCCGTATTATTTGAAACTATAATGGCAATTCTAGGTTCTAATACCAAAGGACAGAAAGAAATTTCTGTTGAATCAAGTCAAACCCAAGGTGTTAGTGCTCATGAAGCAACAGCCTTGCATGAATACAAATCGGCACGAATATTATTGGCTGAAGATAATTCGGTTAACCAATACGTAGTGTTATGTATGTTGGAGGCCCTAGGTTGTAAAGCAGATGTTGTTGAGAGTGGCCTAGAAGTATTAGTGGCTGTTAAAAAAACTACTTATGATTTAATCCTGATGGATTGTCAAATGCCAGAAATGGATGGATATGCTGCTACTCACGAAATTAGAAAGTTGGAGCAAGCAAACCATACAAAACGCGCAACAATTATCGCGATGACAGCAAACGCCGTCATGGGGGATAGAGAAAAATGTGTAGAGGCAGGGATGGATGACTATATTAGCAAACCTTTTGATATGACGCGGTTTGAACAAATGTTAAAGCATTGGCTGAAGCAGATTTAATCGTTGCAACAATAATTAATAGGATACAACCTAATGGTAGCACATCAACACAGTGATTCCGTTATTGATATGGCGCAGATACAGTCTATATGTGGCAATGATACAGACCGTATTAAAAAATATTTTAGCTATGTTATTGCAGAAACATCTGAGCTTTTAAATGAAATAGAAACAGCTATCAATAATAATAATAGTCAATTATCAAGAGATCTCTTCCATTCCTTAAAGGGTTCTGCTGGGATGAGTGGCATTTTACAAATACCGGATTTATGCATCCAGGCGGAAGAAAAATCTTTGCAATCGGATTGGGATGCAGTACATAAAATTTATGCCGCTATAGAAATAATATTTAAAAAATTGCAAGTAGAAGTCGAAGAAAACTTTTGAAGAGAATCAAATGGATGCAATGCCGCGCTTAACACATTTGGTCATTCCTCTAGGGCTCTGCTCTATATACGGCTTAGCTGTAGCTGCGACTGCGACTACTACTCTACCTGTTAGTGCATCTGTCATAAGCGTTTGTATAGGCTTGACTGCAACTTCATTAACTTTTGGCAACTATGATCCTACGTCTGCGTCACCAACATATGGTTCAAACTCGATTTCTATGCAATGCACTTTAAATAACTCTTACACAATTGCATTGAATGGTGGCACAACGTCGGGTGGAACTGTTGCTCTGCGCAAAATGACTACCGGAATGCAGACTCTTAACTACAATCTCTATACCACATCGGCCCATACAGTGATTTGGGGAGATGGGTCGTCAGGAACCAGTACTGTAGCAGGAACAGGGACCGGCCTTACGCAAACATATAATGTCTATGGTGGTATTCCTGTGAGGCAAACTTCTCCTGCGGGTGTGTATTCTGACGTTATAACTGTAACGGTAACTTACTGATGAAATATTTTATTTTACAACTGAATATGTTTTTCTTATTAATCATCTTCGCCATGTGTTCACAGGCAGCAGCTATTCAAGTGACGCCGACGCGTATTAATCTTGCTAATGACGCGCCTATTGCGACGTTAAACTTGAGTAATAAGGCAAGTACATCAACAATGTTGCAAATACAAACGACACATTGGTCGCAGACTGACGGGCAAGATGTTTATGTCACATCAAATGACTTGATTGTATCTCCACCGATTATGACAATTGATCCCGGAAAATCACAATTGATTAGAATAGCGCTCCGAAAAAATGGCGTACCGCATTCAGAAGAAGAAACATTTCGAATTTTCGTCCAAGAAATTCCAAAGTATCATCCTGCTAATACTCCTGGTGTGGAGTTTGCGTTACGCTTTGGTATTCCAGTATTTATATCACCAACTGTTTCAGTGACGCATACGCTGCAATGGAAAACAAAACGATTGTCAGATAATAATCTACAACTTAGCGTGATTAACCTAAGCAACACACATATACAAGTTACACATTTAAATATTATTAATCCCGATACACACAAAACATTAGCATCACAAGATGTGTTTGTTTATCTGTTACCACATCAGAGTAAAAAATGGGCCTTTAAACTCAATGCAACCCCAAATAAAAATGCTGAGGTCAGTGCTAATACGGATTGGGGAGTGTTATCTACAAATATATCACTATGAATTATATCCGTATCTATTATTTTATTTTCCTGGCAATAGGTTTAGCAATTGGAAAAACTGCTATTGCATCAACAGAAAATTCTGTTCCTATTTATTCAGAATTACTCTTAGCAGTCACTTTTAATCACGAAGATCTAAATCGAATAGCGATTTTTATGGAAACTTCTAGTGGTGAGCTGTTTGCGGATCGTGATGAAATCCAGCTGTGGCATTTGCGATTGCCTTTAATCAAACCAGTGTTTTATCAAGATCACTATTTTTATCCTTTGTCTGCATTTCAGGGTATCAAATATCAAATTGATAAATTACATATGACGATACAGATTCAAGTTCCTGCTGATATCTTGCTTGAAACAAAAATAACAGCAGAAAATGCGAAATTTGTTACACCAGAGACGTCTGCTCCAGGCGGTTTTTTAAATTATAATGCCACTGCACAGAAAGCCCCAGGGCAGTCACAAATTAGTAGTATATTTGAAGCGGGGTATTTTAATGCATATGGCATTGGAACGTATGATGAGCTAACAAGTATTGCGGGGCCTACGCATAAATCTACGCGTTTATCCACTACGTGGACTAAAGATATGCCACAAACGATGAATAGTTTACGTTTAGGTGACTCATTTACAGTTCCTGGGATGTGGGGGCAATCTGTCGGTTTTGGCGGCATACAGTGGGTAACGAATTTCGCAACTCAACCTTATTTTATTCCATTTCCGTTGCCATCATTGCGAGGTGAGGCGGCGATTCCTTCGACTGTTGATCTGTTTGTGAATAATACTTTAATTTCAAAAAGTAATATTCCATCAGGACCATTTAGTGTAACGAATATCCCAACATTGACAGGGCAGGGTAATGTCAATTTGGTTGTCACCGATCTTTTAGGGCATCAACAAGTTATCAATTTACCATTCTATAGTAGTAGTAATTTGTTAAAAAAAGGCTTGCATAATTATACTTATGAGTTAGGTTTTATTCGTAATAACTATGGTATCCAGAGCAATAATTACGGGCGAGCAGTTCTTGCCGGAACAGATGATTTGGGGATCACCGATAATTTTACTAGAGAATGGTCAGTAGAGATGTTGCGCAATGAACAAACTCTCGGGTTAGGTGGGAGTTATTTGTGGAATAACCGAGGTGTATTTAGTGTCGCAACGGCTGCGAGTCATTCATCGTTGGGCATGGGAAGTTTATTATTACTTGGTTTTCAACGCCAAACATTGAACCAGATTAGTTTTGGTTTCAATACGCAATTAACTACTAGCCGATTTATGCGACTGGGTGTACAGCTTGGCACACAATCAGAGACATTATCACCCAGTCTACAAACGCAAATGTTTGTTAGCATACCTTTAACGAATGCTTCTCTAGGTGCCAGTTATACACAACAAAATAATCGCGGACAAGTCAGCGCAAGTTTTTTAACTGTGACGTACAATAAAAATATTACACGTACTTTATCACTGAATGTAACAGCATTAACAAATATAGGCGGAACCAGCAATAAATCAATATTTTTTACTTTAACGCATCCAATAGATGAACGCACTTCATTTGCTACCAATGCGATCGGTCAAGAGGGCGGTAGTCAAGCGGCAGTCAACTTGCAACGTTCTCTACCAACGGATGCAGGTTACGGTTATAATCTTTATGCTGCACAAGGATCACAAACTAATTATCAAGCGACCTTTAACGCGCAAAGCTATGTTGGTAATTATTCTTCTGTGGTGGCACATCAAGCTCGCCAAACGGGATATCAACTTAACGCGAGTGGTGCAATAGCAAGGTTAGGCGGACAGACTTATTTATCGCGTCAATTGACGGATAGTTTTGGCTTGGTGCAGGTTCCTGGTTATTCTAATGTGAATGTCTATCTAAACAATCAAGTTATTGCACAAACAGATAAGAAAGGTAACGCATTGATTCCGCATTTGCTAGCCTACAATAAAAATTCTATTCGTATCAATCCGCGTGATTTGCCTTTAACTGCAGAAATTAATACGGATCAATTAAATGCAGTTCCTTATTATCGTAGTGGTTTAGTCATACCTTTTCCTGTTTATCCCGCACAAGACGCATTGCTAAAAGTATTATTATCATCGGGTAAACCTTTACCGACAGGTGCGCTGATCTCTTTGCAAGGACAAACAAAACTATTTCCAGTAGCAGAAGACGGAATAACTTATATTACTGGATTAAACGCACAAAACCACCTTCACGCAGAGTGGGGTGAGGAGCATTGTGAATTTGATGTGGCATATAGTGGATCGCAAGAATCATTACCTAACTTGGGGACATATGTGTGCAAGCAAATAACGTAAAAATTACAAGGATTTTCACAGCAATTATTTTAGCTATGCATGGCGTATTTTATGAAAATACCGCATTCTCTGCATTGGCTACTTGTACTGTTTCGACAACGACTCCAGTCGGTTTTGGAAATTATAATCCTTTTAATTCATCACCAGTTGATACGACAGGAGTTTTAAACGTGAGTTGCACTTCGCTTATTATAGGTGCTCTCGTCAACTACACAGTTAGTTTAGACTCTGGGTCATACGGTTCATTTGCTACGCGAAAAATGGGTAATGGAGCTTATCGGTTAGATTATAATATTTATACTGATGCAACCTATACAACAATCTGGGGAGATGGTACTTCTGGTACTTCAACTAACTCTGGTTCATGTACTATTGTTCTAGGTGGTAATTGCAATCAAAATTTTACTGCCTATGCTAGCGTTCCGGCACGACAAAACGCTGCTGTAGGAAACTACAGCGATACAATCACGGTGACAGTGAATTATTAAAAATTCACTGTCACTTTAACATGAGTGGTACTCTTTGTAGCAGGATGTGGTTTTGGTGTGGGAATAATTGGGATAGGATTAAATGCATCACTAAATTCCGATGAATTTTGCAGTATCCCTGGTGTAATAATATTTTTTATGTCTTGTGATGCATAAAGAGGGTAATGCAACGCTAGTCCATTAGCTGTATTTTCTGGAGGGCTTGCTTTGTTATTACTAGCCGTTTGTTTTTCCATAATGACCGTATAGGGAGTGCCTAAGGCGCACGTAACTACAACCGCCTTTGAATCTTCCTGTCTGGTGTCAAAATTGGTGGTGCTCAATGGATTAGTTCGATAGAGAGCTGTGTCATCCCCTACTAGGCAAAAACTAATGACTTTCGCGTTAACTTGGAATGTGGTCGTGGTTGTATACGCAAAAGCAAGCGAAGATGCTGTAAGGGTAAATCCCACTGAGAGAGTCGTTATTAAAAGACCTTTCGAATTTGTCTTCATAAGCCACCTCCTAACTAATTTATTCCTGTAGCAGACTACTAGAACGACAAGTTAAAAAGAGATAGTTGTTGTAATGGTATCCGTGTAACTACCAGCTGGTGCAGTCTGAGCATGTGTTATTTCACCATAAGCCGTATAATTCTGTGCGGCTCCCGAACCTGTTCCATTTTCTGTTGTTCCTGTTGTTCCATCTCCCCACAAAGTTATGTGCCCTGAGTCTTGGTAAATATTATAATTCAACGTATTGCTTGCGCCGTTGGTCATCTTGCGCTGGGAAATGGTGCCACCGCTTGTGGTCCCTCCATTCAAAGCAATGGTATAAGCATCAGCATCAGTGCAGGTGACCGTAATCGTGTTGGTTCCTGTGGTATTGCTGGCAGAGGTTGGGTCGTAATTACCATAAGCCAACGGAGTCGCACTGACAGTACAGTTATTGATGACTGTTGCGCTGACCGCAAAGGTGGTTGTTGTTGTTCCTGCCCATGCAGGCCCACACAGTAGCAGTAAGGCGACTGTAGCGCTTATCACTGTCAGTAGATTTTTCACGATCATCTGTTATTACTCCCTTCCCTAGGTGAGATGTCTTTTTGCTTTCCTCAGATAATCATTATACTCCCAGTTGTGCATAATGTGGTAGTGTGTTGCTAGATATGGTATTGAAATCGTCCTAAATATAATAATATGTTTATATAATTATCAACAAAGGCGGTAAATGAATTAAATTTAATTGAGATCATTTCCGCTTAGGTATGGGCATATTAGCAGTAATGCCACATTGGTTGTTGCAGCATAAAATCCCATGAACGGCTACAGTAAAAGTAGTGGAAAAGAGCAGGGGACATCTTTTAGCTTATATCTTATCGCTTCCTTATATAATGCCGACTTACTGATATGTAGATAAGTTTGTATTTTTGTTGGTAGTAGTCGGTGCCGACTTATTTATGTTCAAAGCTTCGTCATCTAGTAAGTTAATTAGTGCGATTAGCAATCCACCCGATGTCAACTTTGCCTTTGCCTCCATTAATTTGTGTCTCAAGCTCTCTATTGCGAGTATATTTTCCGCAAAATTAGCAGGATCGGGAGTTAAGCTGTTGCAATGCTGTTGTATTTCTTCAGCCAATGGTCTTTGATGTCTCATTATGCCACCTAATCCCCAAATGCCTGGGCAAATGTATTGAGTCATTGACTGAAGTACTTTATCTTTTACTGCAATATAACTGATTGGTTTTGCTGAATTCACAACAGCAGAAGAAGATGAGCTTAGATTAAGGCTGAAAAGTGATGGTGTCGATACGACGGTAACGGATGTAGAAGCAGGTGTAGAAGCGGATGTAGGTGCTACTATTGATGTAATATTATCTGGAAGTGAGTTAGCACGACGGAGGCGAGCTCGTTGTTCTTTTCCAGAAACCACCGTGATATTTTTCGAACGATTGCGCATATTTTCATACATGGTATTAACATAATTCATATCTATTTGTTGATTGCTATAAACATCTCTCATTGTCTCTTTTCGGCGAATATCACTCGCAATTTTTTTCAAGCTTTTGTCATTTTTATTGAGTAACTCAAATTGTAAGCGCACTTCCTCTCGTTGTTGTTGTAATTGTTTTTCTTTCGATTTGCTCAGATTGCAATTATATTTTTCGTCGATGACCGGTGGCGAAGCGTATTGAAATGCCTTCATTTCCTCCGTTGAGGAATTAGTCAATTTTGATAATAAGCTGCTATTCATCTCAGAAATATTTATGCTGTGTTCGTTCAGGCTCGCTAGCTCTTCTTCAATCAAAGCAACTTGCTTCTCATATTGCTCATTCTGCAGTGTGAAGTTTTCTGTGATCCGATTGAATATCACTTCGCCATGCTGTGACATAAATTCTGAGAATTCAGGCATGCTAAACAATATATCTTTGAAATTTTGAATACGTTTCGCTTGAAATTGTGCAAGCGTATCAATCATAAATTTATGTTGGAATTTACATTCTATTCGCATATGCAACAATGTAATATGACGATACATATCTCCATTGGTAAGAATATATTTCAGCAGGGTTGCAAACTTGTGATAGACAAAAACGGGATTTTTTTCTAACTTCCGATAAATTGAGTTTGCCTGTGCTGGATAGGCGTTGGTTGACATTGACACGGGAATGATTTTTTTCAGTATCGCCATTGCGGATTCAGGAATAATAGGCGCGGGATTTGTTGGCCAATAAAATGGAACGACATCTTTGAGATTCGGAAAATGGATAATATCATGTTGAGTCACATCTAAAGCCGTTTTTCCCGGACTTCTGAATGCCCAGTCAATTACACCATTCTTTTTAAGTTCATAAAGAATTGGCCATAAAGACATATCGAAATCAATTCTTTTCCCATCTTTGCTAATATTATTTTGATGAAGATCATCTTCAGCAAAGATATAGCTCGATGTCATGCCAATTGCCAAGCCTTTCACTGTTCGATATCGTTCGAACTCGACTTTTGTGACATTATTTGTCTTGAAAAGATTTGTATACAATGCGTGTTGCATATTAATATTTTTGGCAGATGCATTCGAAATGTTGTCCAATTGGAGAGATAAGGCATCGAGTTCATCGAGTTCTTTGAGGTTGGCAGCAGAACCTACCGCACGTTTTTGTTGGATTCTAATTTGCAATTGCTTTTCGTCGTCTACTAATTTTTTCTTTCTGCGCTCAAATTCATAGAATTCTTTTTCTAACTCTCTGAGTTTGCCATCAAAATCATCCAGTAAAGCAAATAAATTTCTTTCTGCAAGATGCGAGATATTGAGATCTTCTTCTTGTAACGGATCAACAGCAACCGGCTGAAAATTTTGGACTTCACTGGAGACTAGACCGCGGTAGGTGATGGCTCCATCTTTTTCTTCATACACTGCGCGGGTAGATGGAACATGATCAGGTGCTATAAAGCGATAAAATGCGGCACATACCGTCTCTAGTTCAGACAGCGGAGAGTTTGGTGTGTTCTCTTTGAAATAGACAACGCGTAATTCATCTTGGTTTTTCTCTATTGCGCTACATACCACATGAAAAGTAGGTTTGGGTAGGCGTTCTTGTATGATGAAATCATTTATAGATCTATTTTCGACTGGTGGCCCCATCGTTGAAATAAGAGAATAATCTAAACTATGTAGCTCGAAATCCGATGCCGTTGGCATGCTTGGCACCCGCAAAGGAGATAGCGTCGGTGTTTTTGTAGGCTGATTTGTAACACCATTTTTAGCCGCAAGATCACCAGATGATTGCGCCGTCGATTTTGTATCATGCTCTTTCTGTGGAGCAGCATGAATCAAATGCGACATTGCTAAAGTGGTGCTATCACCAAGGCTACCGCTTGGATTAGAAAAAGACGAAGTCGAATGTTTTCGAGGGTGCTCATTAAGTGTTAATGAATCCACAAGACTTGGGTTTGCGTCATCGTTTTTTGTGCCAGCTATACTATCTGCTCTCGAATCAGTCATTATCAAATCTCTAAGGTTCGATCAATACTATTAGAGAAATGTTAAGAAAACCTTATGGAACTACGTGCGCTGGTAAATAAAACGATGATTTGGGTAAGATTAGATCAAGCTATTGTCTTATTAAAAGACAATCTAGTCGCTTGCATTCCGATCACATTATCTAGGACAATGCAATGCGATAAGGAGTAGCGTGTATGTACAAATGGATGTTGAGACTAAGCTTCGCCGCAATAAGTAAAGGGGTCAAGTATTCATTTGACACAGCTCCAATCTAAAGAAGTGTCAAATGAATACTTGACCCCTTTACTTAATACTTAATATTAAGATGTTATACGACAATTATACTTCGATCCCTCAGCAGCTATATAGTGATTTCCAGAGACGTTGGCACTGCTTAGCAGTCAATTTAAATAAAAGGTTTTTCTTGTGATTACAGATCACCAAACAGAGAGTGACAATTAACAATATGTTAAGAAAAAGTATGGTCAAAACAGAAATGGCTAAACCTATATGCAAAGAGTTCCAGTAAAATGCCAACATTACAAGGCCAGAGAACCAGGTAGAGGACAATAGAGTTGCCACTAAAAAAGAAAAAGTAACAATACCAAGCAATCTTTTTTTTGCTAATTGTACTTTTCGGTGTGCTAAGCTTGCTACATCGTGGATACCACCAAAAAAATTCAAAATCATCATCAAGAGATCCACGATGCATTGACTGGTATCAGACTTTTTTTTATGATTCATATCAGCCTTTAATCTCTAAGATATTTTGGAAACTATTTACGGAGAATATATCCTACCAAAGCCCCAGCCAGCAAAGCTAAGCCTAACGACTTAAATGTATGTTCTGCAACATAATCACTGATATTTTCTTCCATAGCAGCGGATTTGTTTCTGGCATCCTCCATTGATTGAGTGAATAATTCACTAGCCCTTCCTTTTACATCTTCATTAGCTTCGGATAATGCAGCTTTTATTTTTTCAATATCACCATACAAATCATAATCGGAGTGATGTAGGTTTTTTTTTCTGGCATGTGTCTTATACATAACATTATCTCCTTAGAATCCAAGTTGTTATTTACAGTATACTACTATTTAATTAGACCAATTGGATTTTGTAATAAGCTAATGTATACAATAATTTTTTTATTTTTATGTAGGGTTAGTACTGATAATAGAGAGTAGATTACCTACTTTACTTCCCTTGCGCTAAACTCCAAGATCTAGTGATGCTCATAAAAATCTAAGAAAAAACAAATATATCTCATGCTCTATCAAATTTTTGATCTGTCATTTAATTTTATTAAAAATAATAACAGCAATGGGAGAGAGCAAACCATGAGAAAATCTATTAGACATTCTGATCATCATCTCTGCAACGATTTAGAAAAAATAATTAACAAACTTTGCGAGACCAGAGATTCAATTCAAGATGCTGTGGGTGATGCCAAAGATTCTGCGGAAAATGCATTATTTGAATCTGTTGAAGAACTTAAAGAAAAAGGTTCAGAAATGCAAGAAGGTACCATCGACTATATTAAAGAAAATCCACTGAAATCAATTGTGGTTGCATTACTAGCAGGTATGATTATTAGCCGATTTATTCGTAAATAATAACAATCAAGGGCGTCTCAACATGAAAAAAAGGCATGTTATGCGTACCATTTTGAGCGTTGCACTACGCAGCATGACTATTTATATTTTAGCAAAAAAAATGACTGCGCTAATAAAATGGGAAGCTAATCTAGCAGAGAAAAGTCTGGCGCAAATAATAACATGCCTATTTCTGCTGGTATCTTTGGTTACTTTCAGCTGGCTTTGTGTGTGCACTTTGGTTTTTTTGTACCTGAATTGTTTGCATTTTAGTGCCATTTCGTCATTATTAATTATTTTGCTTGTAAATATATTAGTAGTTGTGGGATGTTGCGCCATAGCCTGTCATTGCAAAAAAAATTATACATTACGAATGCACTCTAATGATTTAGGTCACAGCCAATGATAAATAAAGGGGTCAAGTATTCATTTGACACAGCTCCAATTTAAAGAAGTATCAAATGAATACTTGACCCCTTTACACTTGATGCAGTTTTACCATTCGCAAACGTCTATGCCGTTATCGGCCAGTGCTGCCGTGGAGCCGCGCGAGTACAAAAGGGTTGGCTTGACGATGTAAAAGTGGTGATTCTAGTTAACTGTGACCGGACGCCGATAAAGTCGGTGTTGAAGCTGTGACTGAAGCGTGGGTTTGATTTTCAGTAGCCGGAGGTTCCACTACGCTCTGATAGACATTGGTATTTTCTTGACTCGTTCTTTGTCTGGGTTTTCGGCATGTTGAAAATAAACAACATAATAAACCTAGGCCGGCAAGTCCGCCCACAACACCACCAAAGATTATAAGTCCTTTGGTGGTGTTTTCATCACAAACAGATTTACAATCATTGCGGACTGTTGTGGTTATGCAATCTAATGACTCTTTTAATTGAGAAGTTGTGTTCCCACAGGAGTAAGCGAGAAATCTGCTATTGACCTGTACTGTTCCAGTTGATGGAACCTGAGTTCCTGCCGCTAAAATTGGATTACAAGGGTTGCAACTCCCTGAATCTAACACCCACTGAGATTGATCACAGTCCGGGTTTTTGCTGGCTGTTAGATTACAGTTTTGACCAGCATCATTGGCAATAGCGGCTAAAGTATCAATATCACTGGCGGCAAGTTCGATGGTATTACCATAGGGATCTTGCGCCAAGAGCGATGGATAACTTGCTTGTCTTAACTGAGCCTGAACTTTTTTATTTTGTGGGAGGTTTTGGTGTTTGTTTAATAACTTATTGATATGTTTAGTTTTCATGATACTTCCTGTTATCCAGCTTCCATAATAAGCGGAACAAACTACCACAAATTTTTTATCAAGCCAATCTCTTACTAACTAAATAAAAAATAAAGAAATAAAGGGGTCAAGTATTCATTTGATACAGATCCAATCAAAGAAGTATCAAATGAATACTTGACCCCTTTATTTTGATAGCAATTTACAAAGGTTAGATAATTTTACTAAAAATATGCTAATACTAGAATATATTCTAATTTTAGCATATACTTAATAATACGATATGGAAGCAACACATGAATTGTTTAAAACAACTAGTCTGGATAGGATCAACTCGTGATGATTTAAAAGCTCTACCGGCTGAGGTACAAGATGACGTTGGATATGCCCTGCATCAAGCACAAGCGGGTGATTTCCCTGACCACGCCAAACCATTAACTGGATTTTGCAAACAGCGAAAGAAATTTATAAAAGAGGTGAAGCATGAGCACATCACAACCGGATAAAGTTAAAGACAGTTGGGAAATGGGATCTACAAATGTATTTGCTGACCTTGACATGCCTGACGCTGACGAAAAATTAGCAAAAGCAGAACTTACACTTAAAATAAACAAGATTATTAAACAAAGAAAACTAAAACAAACCCAAGCTGCAAAACTACTTGGTATTGATCAATCAAAAATATCTTTACTTAATCGTGGGCGGTTGTCAGATTTTTCTATTGAACGTCTTGTTAAGTATCTTACTCTGCTTGACCAAGACATCGAAATCGTTATTAAAAAATCGAGGCGTAAACACGCTCAACACGGAAGGTTAAGTGTTGTATATGCCTAAGCCATAAAATAAAGAATACGTGGCGTAACCACTCCTTCGGGGGATGTTAAATGATTATCGATGGTGTTCGTGATCTTCCTCCACTGCTATATACAAATTTGCCTGAAAATTTGCAACACACTGGCAGTATGTGTATAATTTGCGCTTTAATTCAATCTTATTGAGGTTAAGTTATGCGCAACTCCATGAAAAAAATTACGTTTATCGTTGCCGCTGTAGTATCAAGCGCGACCTTTGCAGCAGAATCTACTAATGCTTTGTTTGTAAATAACAACACTATTGAAAATGGTTCATATAAAACAATTAATTACAAAATCTGCACTAACGCCCAGTCGGGTGTGAGCTGTTCATCTTTGCAGAGCATAGACATTAAAGATGCTTCATCAGGAAGCTCTCGAGTCATTGCAAAAGTTGCTCTTAAGGCAGGCGAGTTTGTAGAAGTTGTGAGCGCTTTAGAAAAAGATAACACGGGTCATGAGATTGCTAGCGGTAGTTACCTTATGGATTATCAGCTTTCTCATTGTGAAGCGGGCTTGCGTGAAATTACTGTGTTTGATAACTATAAAACGGGCAACACGAATGCAGAATCTGCTGTAACTTGCCAAGAGGTTTATCGCTAAATCTCTTTCATATAACAATACCGTACATTTTTGTTCGGTATTGTTTTCCTTCTGTTCTTATGTGAAATCGACGTAACTTAAATCTCTTGAAAAAAGTATTCTGCTTAGATAGCTGTCTGGTGTGAGCATAGTTACCAGCAGTTACTGGTTTGCAATACAGAATAAAAAAATGCCGCATAATAATATGCGATATTTTTTCAGCAGGTCGATGTATGCTGATGTAAATCCCTCTGTGCCAGGGAAAGTGAGACAAAATTTAGGTAGAATGAAATAGCTGAGAGGAGCGATAAGGAAATTGGTTTCATGTCTAAAAACAAAGCACAATGTAGTACAGTTCTAGAAAATAGTTTAAGTTCAATAGTAAGTGAGTCTGGTCAAGATGTTCTCAGTAATAAAAAATCTATACCTGTTGATCCGCAGGTAAAACCAAAAAGGCAATACACGCCACGTCGATTATTTGATACCGCCTACAAAACACGCATATTAGCCGCGTATGACGCTTGCAGCGATGCTACAGCACGAGGAGCTCTATTGCGTAGAGAAGGTCTGTATTATGCGCGTATTGCAGCTTGGCGGCACCAGCAAGCCAATGGAAAAGCAAACGTAGTCAAAGGAAAAAAGAATGCAGCTAGAATAGATCACCTGATTCGCGAAAATGAGCAACTAAAAAAGAAGATGGCTCAAGTGGAAGCAATTATCGATCTTCAAAAAAAAGTCTCCGATCTGCTTGGGATGCAAATCCTCTCACCCGAGAACAGCGAGGTGAAATCATGAGTATCATCACGCAGATTAACCAAGAGCATAACATTGCAATAGATGCTTTATGCGATGCGGTAGCTATACCTCGTGCAACCTATTATCGCAATCAGCAGGATGACGAAAAAAATAGTTCTGAAATCGTTATTACACCCAAAAATTCACTTCGAGATGAAGAAAAACAGGTGATTCTGAATCTTTTACGTAGTGAAAGATTTATCGATAAAACGCCTTATCAAATGTTTCATACACTGCTGGATGAAGGCGAATATCTTTGTTCACCACGCACTATGTATCGCCTTCTGGAAAGCCAAGGAGAAAGCGGAGAAAGACGAGTGCAGCGTAATCACCGCGATGCGGTCAAACCAGAGTTAATGGCTACTCGTCCTAATGAAGTATGGTCGTGGGACATAACCAAGCTTCTTAGCCCTAAAAAATGGGTCTATTTTTATTTGTATGTCATCCTTGATATTTATAGCCGTTACGTTGTTGGATGGCTTATTGCAGACTGTGAGTCAAAAGAGCTCGCGCGAAAATTAATTCAGGAAAGCGCTTTAAAACACGATATTCAAGATGATCAGCTCACACTGCATTCCGACAATGGGCCCAGCATGATTTCGCACACTGTCGCGCAGCTATTAGACGACCTTGGTATTGCTAAAACACATAATCGACCTTACACAAGTAACGACAATCCATTTTCAGAATCGCAGTTTAAAACTTTAAAATATTGCCCAGAATTTCCAGGCCGATTCCTGGATATAAATTCTTCCGAAGCATTTTGTAGGAAATTTTTCTCCTGGTACAACAAAAATCATTATCATTCTGGTATTGCTTGGCTAACGCCAGAATGTGTTCACTATGGGCGTGGCGCTGAGATACTTGAGAAGCGTTATCAAGCTATTTCAAAGGCTTATTTTGAAAATCCGATACGATTCAATAATAAAATACCACAGCTAAAACAGCTACCTGCAGCTGTTTACATAAACCCGCCACAGGTAGTAGAAATAAATTTAAAAAATTAAAAAAACAGAAAAAAAATAAAATAAAAAACGAAAATAAAAAACGAAAATAAAAAATAATTATGGACAAAAAAATATTATTTTGGCACTATGAATTACGAACTATCTAAACAACAAATTTGTCTCAAATCCCCTGACACATTCCGAATTAAAGTTTTGCTCTTGGTGTTGATTCTTCCAGCAAAGGAAATTCACATTTTGATAATTGACTTAGCGTAGTATGGCAGAAACCTCTAGCATTGTTTATATCAACCTCCGCAGCGTCCCTGTTAACCTCGAGGTTGGTAAAATCGAAGTTTTCGCCTTTTCGTCTAATTCGAAGATTAAAATTCTGTCCAACCAGTGGTACTATTGAAGAATAAAGGCAACGTATACCAGCTGTGCTCACATGCACTGCGGCCTCTGTATTTGGAGGAAGTGATGTTAAGAGGTACCTGCTATTGTGACCATCTCTATATTTAAAATGCCAGCCTGCAGATTTGAATGCATCGTCTAAAATCCATGGTTCATTTATTGTTGGATGAGACAAGGCAGTGGCAGGAGGGCATTGTCTCGTGGCTGCACGAGTAAATGTGTTTTTTGTTGTTGAAAAAAACGCGACTCCTGCTGTTGGATGTCCAATATCAGGATTTGTTACAGAGGGCATCATAGTGTCACCAGTGGGTGATACCGTAACACTAGCTGTTATATTGTTGTTTGTGGTAGCTAAATCAGACAAGCGCGGATTAATGCGTCGTGCGCGGGTTGGTACAGTTGCTTCGGCAGATGATGGTACCAGTGCGCTGATTGCTGCAAAAGCTAGCAGAGTAGCGACAAATTTATGCGAGCCCGTTTCAATTCTCAATGTGTTACTTGGCTGAGGTTCTTCTAGCCCTAATTTTGCCGATGCTAAGTATTCCTTATCTTTTTTTCTTAGATAGCGCGCTTGGTTTGGGGGTAGTTGATTTTTGCGGGTTTTCATCGTGGTTCCTCAATCTGAGCTCTAATTGATCATATTATACGCAAATGATATATAATGAGCAATAGGTTTGGGCGCATAGGTTTGGGCGCATTTTTTGCATTTCGCAGAATGACATTATCTCATGTTTGGTGAATGTGTTCAAAATCATGTAGTTAAGCTTCAGCTTTGTTAATAATGCATCAATAGCTAATCTTAAAAATAGCCTATACTGATAGATATACGCACTATGTTTGCGCTGTCGCTAGTGCAGAGATAAA
>Ga0207012_1093_pt1 | contig 19879 bp, 23 predicted proteins | sample Alteio_BWMinCont_80_FD_153471 | JGI IMG/M metagenome (GOLD analysis project Ga0207012, IMG submission 153471) | Enriched cells from forest soil in Barre Woods Harvard Forest LTER site, Petersham, Massachusetts, United States -... | ecosystem: Environmental > Terrestrial > Soil > Temperate forest >...
ACAATCACTGCTGGTTCAGGTGGCGGGGGCAATGTTGGAGGAAATAATGCAGGAGGTGGCGGTGGGGGTGCCGGTGTGCCTTCAGGAGGTGGCGGTGGGGGAAGCTCTGGGGCAGATGGAGTGCCAGCTCAAGGATTAACACCTCCAGGAGGCAGCGCTATGCCTTCGGGAGGCTACGGTGGTGATGGCGCCGGAGCCGGAGGTGGAGGGGTCGTCATAACGACCACTTCAAACACAGTGGACGGAGCAGCAGGAAGTGGTGGTTATGGAGGTGGTGGTGGTGGCGGCGCTGGCATAGGCGCGACTGATTCTAATTATACAGTACAGGGTGGATCTGGAGGAGTCGGTGGAGGTGGTGGCGGCGGCGGCGTTAACCAGTCTGGTATGACACCTGCAGAGGGTGGTAATTCTCTTGGCGGTGGTGGCGGCGGCGGAGGAGGCCCCTCTAGCACTTCAGATACACCGGCAGGTGGAAACGATGCAGGACATCTAGGTGCAGGGTCTGGAGGAAATGGCTCCGACAGCTCTGGATCAGGAGGGGGTGGTGGTGGCGGAGGAAGTGGCCTTGGAGCCGCCATCTTTGTAGATAGCAATGTAAATTTCACTATACAAGCACTTCCAGGGATTCCCACAACATTTAATTCATCAAGTAATACAACACAAGCCGGATCTCCGGGAACTGGCGGCACTGACAGTTCGGTAGCCACTGGTGGTGCTGCCCTCGGAAATAGTATTTTCCTGCGAGCAAATTCTTCTCTCTCATTCATGGTGCCCAATCCCGATGATCTATTGACCCTCGGTCCAGGAGTCGAATTTGTTGATGATACCGATTTCAGTGCAGGAGGAACTAATGTCTTTGTTAGTGGAAACGGAACTGTTGTTTACAACGGAACAACTGATTATCAAGGGTCTATCAGTATCAACAATGCGAATTTCAAAGTAAATGGACTAATTGATCAAGCCTCGATTTCCGTCTGTAGAAACATCAGCTCAGGTACGCAAAGAGGTACGCTCAGTGGAAGTGGGACTCTGACCGGAAATGTCTTTGTCAATTCTGGAACTATTTTCCCCGATCCAGGACAAAGACTTACCCTTGGTGGTTTGACTCTAAGTTCAGCAGATCCAGTTGACGGCACACTCGGAAGTCTTGTACGTATCACAATTGATTCCAACAGCGTGGCTTCAGGCGTTACTGTTACTGGCCCTACAACGTTAGCAGGTATCTTGGAAATTGACATCTCACCAAATGCTCAACTTGGGACGTACAATTTTCTCCTTTTACCTGTCGGCACGATTGGTATCTTTGATTCTGTCACCTTCACTGGAGGAACCCCAGGTTATTCACTCTCTTATGTAACGATCGGAGGTGTTCTATTTGTGCAATTTAATTATTTAGCGCCGCCACCACCACCAAATACTTTGCAACCCCCATCGAAGCTTAAAGGTAAACAAAAGAAAAATGACTTTGGATTGCAATATGAACTCTATAATCAATTGACATGGACACCTAGTCCATCTGTCGATACCGTCGGTTATTTTATTTATCGTGATGGAGAGAAAATCGCAACAGTAAATGCCTCCACATTTATATATGAGGATCATAACAGAAAAAAGGGAGCCTCTTATCTTTACACCGTTACCGCATTTAACTCAGCTGTCAGCGAAAGCTCACCAGTCACTATCTTAGTCAGACCTTAAACTAAAGGACAGAAAATGATAAATCCATTTTTCAAACTAACATTTTTTCTGTCCTTACTCGTTATCACAGCAACAGGACTAGCTAACCAAGAGGCTTGCAGCGAATTTTCGGAAGAGCCCACACTTTGCTGCTTCCCTCAGCCATTAATTGAAGTCAAAGGGGGTTATTTCCGTTTCTCTAGTTCCAAAATACGCCAAATCTATGATACGGGTGGATTGGATGTTCAGCTATGTGCCTCATACCCCTTCCAAAACATTAATAGTAGATGGACTCTTAATACATATGGTGCAGTAGAATATTTTCACAGATCAGGCAAATCCATTAATGGAAATGAAAAAACAGAATTATGGTCGATTCCAATCAATATCGGCCTTAAGCCTGTCTACTCGATTAATTCCAATACACAGTATTATTTTGCAATTGGACCCCGCTATCTCTATATTCACCAACACAACGACTCTCCTTACGTCTATAAAAACAAATCGGGAAATGGATTTGGTATTTTTGTAAATACAGGCTTCAACTATGCTCCTTGGGATCATTTTGTGATCGATATTTTCGGTGAATACTCCTACGCTAAAATAAACTCTCACAGTGGAAGAGCTGGTGTCTATGCAACAAGCATGCAAATAGGAGGTCTTACGCTTGGCGGAGGACTTGGGTATGAATTTTAAATGGATCAATCCTATTTTATGTATAAACATGTTTTGAATGAAGACGTCCTTTAATAGGCACAAATCGAATTTCCACTCGCTTATCAAGAGCGGCCGCAATACGATTAAGCATAGCCAATGAATGTCCATCATAATCAGCGTCTTCCAGCCGGCAAATAACAGAGGCAGTAGTTCCAACTAGTTTGGCTAGAGCTCTCTGAGAAAGCTGAGCTTTCGTACGTAAGTCATAAATTTTTTTTGCTACAGCGTTATCAGCACGAATTCTCTCTAATTCGGCCATTTTATCTGGATCATCATTAACAATGCGGCGATGCAAAATTTCAACCGCATCATCTGTTGGTTTATTTTTTTCCTTAGACATATTATTTCTCCTCGTACGTATGTACTTTTGGATTCATCTCAAAATTCTTCCTGCGGTTTATTGCTCTATCAATCTCTATCGGAGGAACACAATCCTCTTTTATGATTCCATGAGATTACACAGCAGCCATATTACCGTGAAAAAAATAAAGTATTCTATAATGGACCCCTTGCAAACTTGCCCTCAGTTCATAAATTTTATCTCTAAGTAAATCAGCTTCTGGCCTTCGCAACTGATGCCCTTCCTCCTTGAGTCGTTCAATTCTTGTTAGACATTTTAGACGAGCTTTTAGTGGGATAGTATCTAACCATTCGAGTACTGGAGCTATTGTTTCACTCTGCTCCTTGTAAAAAACAACTTTTGTTTGAGCCATACAATCCCCAATCCCTTTACATTATGTTACCAAATTTGCGAACAAATGGCAAGGGATCAATTTTTTGAAAATGTCAGATGGGGCCCAGAACGAAGTGGCGGACGACCTCTATTCGGATTATTCAATGGAAAATTGATATCACAACAAAAAAACCGCAAATTCCCTAAAAATTCATCAATTGGTTCTGAAATTGATATGTCGTCCGTCAATACTTAAAATCAAGCATGTGGAGAGACACTAGCAGACCAAATACCCCCTAATTTTATAGGTCTGATCGCAAAAAGACCCCCTAATTTCATAGACTTAATAAAATAAAATAGATATACTGGAAATTTATAAGCGAAAAGAAAAGCACTCTAGCAATTAGAATAAATTCAGATAAACCTAGCCTCCATAACATTCAGACAACAGATGCCGCTGGGTTACAGGTTAACTATCAATTACTTTCATTTCCATTTTATCTATTGGGACAAATTCATCGCTTGATTAAAAGCTCAGAAAACAAATCCATTTAGGAGGCTTCACTAATTAGCGAAAGTCACCCGTTATAACTAGTGTTTCACTTGTTATCCATTCTGAATCATCGGAAGCTAAAAATATTGCAGCATTAGCTATATCTTTAGGAGAACCAATTCTCCCAAGAGGGATAATGTATGTGAGATTTAATTACGGTGAACACGTAGAGCCAACCATCCATATTTCTTGAATTTTTTTATGATCGAATTTTACCAAATATGCAGCATGATTAACGATGCTTTTTCCAGCATCATTTACAGCTACTTCAAGCATCATTAATATTTGATCAGGGACTAAGGATACCATTTGGACAATGTTCATTTGAATTTCTCTAGGTCTATCTATTGCAGAAAATCGCTGAATGTAAGCTGTTTTGCCTTCCAACTTATCAACTTCTCCTTTGCTGTTTGTAAGATAAGCCACAAGATCATCTGAAAGAAGGTCTTTCATTTCCGGATAATCAGCCATTTTCATTAACTCTATAAAGCGAACTAATGTACTTTCATTTTTACTTTTCATTACACCTCTCCCAAAGCTCCTTAAATCCTAATTTAAATTTTGTACTCTTCATGCACATAAACATAAAATTTCTTCTTTCAACCACTTAATTTCTAATGCAATCTGAGCCATCCCATATCTTAGCGCTTTGAGACGAACTGCTTTCATAGAAAAATTCGGTAGATTCTCCAATCGCGCTTCAATTTTTTTGTATTCATCATAAATCTTTTCGATTTTTTCCAACCTTTCCCGAAATAACCCAAGCATTTCCGTTTGATCTACAACAAAAAAAAGTTTGAGAAGAAATTCATTGCGTGGGGTTTCTGATCCCGTTGGACTTTCAAGCCATGCCTTAAATTCTGCTCGGCCTGATTCAGTAATCGAAAAGACTTCCTTCTTTTTTTTTCCAACATAAAGAGTTTTCGATAGAGCTTTTCCTTCCTCTGCCAAAAGTTTTAACATTGGATAAATCGTCGAGTCCGACTCACGCCAGAAATAGGCCGTTGATCTTCCCATAAGAGATTTGATCTCATATCCCGTACAAGGTCCATCAAGGAGCATTCCTAAAATTGCATATCTTGTTTTATTGATTAATCTCATAAAAATACCTAGTTACTGGGTATTTTACAAGATGAGATATTTTTTGTAAAGTGAAGAAAATGTCAAAATGGCAGGATCTGCCCCCAAACACGATCGATCATAAGCAAATTTATCTAAATACTTACCCTTCTATCAAATAGATAAGAATGCTTGTTTTTGAAATAAGGAAGACTATATCATTTTAGGAAGCTCCCAGCGGAGATTAAATTAAAACTAAAATCAATTTATTTTTAGGAAAAAATGTCATCACAAGATAATTATGTTCAGGCCAAATTTGGTATCGATGAAATTTACATTCACGAGGGACTCTCCGACGACTTGTTAGAAAAACTGCATCAACGTGCTGTGTTTAGTCTGGATGCCGAAGATTCTATCATTCAAAAACATGTTTCTCACGATACCGTCTTAATTTTCCACAAAGTTGTTCCTTCTCAAAGTCTAATCTATCGCTTTGTTAAGTTTTTGGATCAAGACAAGAACAGAGAGAATTTTATCAAATCCAACACCTTGATCAATGAAGAGGAGCTTTTTTCAGCTATCAAGCATAAAAATTTTGTTCTAATTACTCATAGAAATCTTGTAAAAGAAACATACACTCCGGAGTAACCTGAAAATGAAAAAATTTGATTTTAACGATCCAGATATACAACAACGCCTAGTAGCAGAAAATAATCTGTGTTTTGCATTTCTTAATAAAATGCCTATTGTTCCAGGGCATGTTCTGATTTGTCCAAAACGACCTGTTACAACGAGCAATGAATTAACATTTGATGAATGGAAAGATTTACTAGCACTTAAGGAAATCGTATGTACCAAGCTAAAGCAGGCTCTCGAGGCAAAAGGTTTCAATTTTGCTTGGAATGAAGACCTAATCGCAGGACAAACAGTTCCTCATTTTCATTTGCATATTGTTCCTAGGAAAGAAAATGATGCCGGCATCATCGAATATGAGCCTCGCGTTTTTTTATATCGACCAGGAAGTAGAGCTGATTCTCCGAAGGAAGAGCTAATCGCTTTTGCAAACACTCTTAGACATCAAAAGAATCCATTTTATAATGATCTTGACAAACAAATGTAACTGAGTTACTTTAAAAACAAAAGGACTAAAATTCTTGTCATTGCAAAAACCGAAAAAGATTGAAAATCTTATTGATCGTATTAAAAACTGCATTAGCACAGGGTCATATCGAGATACTTTTCATGCCCTTGAAAGAAAAAACGAGCGGAACCTAAACCTCCCTGAAATTATCCATGTGCTGACTACAGGAAGACATGAAAAAAGCAAAGATCGTTATGAAGAGGTTTTCAATTCTTGGAATTATGCAGTTCGAGGACACACAATAGATGGGTTAGACTTAAGAGTGATCGTCTCATTTGATGAGGAGAGAGAGCTTTTGATTATAACGGCCTTTTACATTGAAAGGAGGCATTGAAATTATGAAAAAACAAAAAGTTGAAAAGGAAATGGTTTACAACGGATTAGGATTTCCTGTGATTCTCCACAATGTTCCGATGATAGAACTTCGCGGAATCTGGACGCTAGATATTAACCTCAATATCTTTCAAAAAGCTGTCCTTCTTGCTCTTGCCCATCAGCGATCTGATCTGACTGGAAATCAAATTCGGTTCATTCGTAATTGGCTTAGCTTGACTCAAACGGAATTTGGTAAACTATTTGGTGTCACTCATCCTGCTATCGTCAAATGGGAAAAAGCTGGCAATAAAGGTTCTAAAATGACCTTGACAACACAAAGGGATTTAAGGCTATTGCTTCTTGATCAGTTATTAGCTAAGGATGATGATTTCCGCAGAGCATTCAAAATCATTCATACAACCGATTATTCTCACTCAATAGAACCTCTTGAATTTGATGTTCCGATTGATCTTGTGGCTGTATAATATGAGATAAATAGCTATTTTGATTTCATAACACCATTTTTTTACTTTATGAGGCAGTTTTCGATCGTTCAACCGCGGAAGCTTTCAAACAGCCAAAAACGATCAATAATAACCTTACAGTTTACTAGGGTGTGGTGGCTTGTCCACCCACACCCTCAATTTTTTAGACGTCGAGGAGTAAAGGACCTTTATCGCTAATGCGACCACGGAAGAGCATGGTATCTCCATCCATAATCAGATATGCATATGCACGATCCATGTGAAATGTTATGGGTTCTGGGCGCACCATAGCCGATTCTGTTATCATACCAACAGCTGTAACGGCGGCAGCCTCCGTTCCTTTTTCATCATTGGATACAAATGTCTTATGTGTAATTTCATCGATTCTGCCTTTGGGGAGAATAGACTGATCGAACGCATCGAGAGGTAATCCCATTTCTTTTAAAAGATCTAACAATTCAAATGTTGCTTCAGCCTTTGTTTTAGGCATTTTAAGGCTCACATCTTTGCAATCTGAATTTTCACGTAGAAATTTGATTTGAGCAGCTGTTAAGCGGCTTTCAATTTCACTTAAATCTTCTGGTTTGTTCGGTAGGAAAATGACTTGTGAGAGATTTCTCCCTTCCGGAGATTTGTAGGGTATTTCTAGCATTTTAAAAGATTCCCCTTTAGCATATTTGAAATAATTTTCCTGATGCATCATAGTGACTTGGTGTTTGGTTCCATCTGCGCACGTAAAGTCTTCATTTGTCCACCCGCTTGATGGCTTTTCGAATGCTGTCGTCCACTTGAAGGCTAAATAGATAGCATTTAAGAGAACGCAATCATTCAAATTATCATCTAATATTGTTTTGATTTTGTCGTTAGTATTGCTTACTACCCATTTATTCACTTCTTCTTGTAAGTTCTCGGAGATAATCACCTTAGCATTATACTTATCGACTGCAAGTTTTTGTAAAGATGGGTTAATTTTAATACTAGGTTTTACAGCAAAGCCTTGAGCAACGGCGATCTCTCCATCTTCAAAATCGTCAGGAAGTAAAATTTTATCAAGTGCTGTTGCAATGGCATTGTGAGCCTGTTCTACGCTCAATCCATTAAGTCCGATTTTCTCTAGGAACTGATCTTGATTTTCTTTTTTAATAACATGTAAGGTCATCCCAAGAGCTGCGACAATGCTAACAGGGGAGATTGCAAAGCTGCTTGTATTATTTGCTGCGATTTTGGCACAAAGTTCATGTGCAAAAGTTGTAATTGCTGACTGAACTTGTTTTTGATGAGCTGCAGATACTGTTGGAAGAGGAATCTCTCTTATTTTCCTTTGCGTAGGTGATGATACTCCTATTAGCCTCGACAATTCTTGAATTTTAGCAGCTACACGGAGAGTTCTGTCTTCAAATCCGAAGAAACGACGTATTTTTTCAAATAAAATTTGGATGAAGTTAACTTTTTGGAGTTTATCTTTTTCAACAATTAAGGAAAGTGAAGTGTCATATTTGTTTTTGTTGAATAATAATTGTGTAAACGTTGCTTTTCCTACATCTAATTTTGCAGGACCAGACGATGGTTTTCCTGTGAGGGTTGTATAGAGTCTCCCGCCGAATTCTTTACTGGTTTCTTGGTCTTTGGAGGGTGTTTTCTGCAGAAGGGAACTAGAGACATATTTACTTGCCCAATCTTGGATTGGATTTAAATCAGTTGTGCTACCCATAAATTTCCTTTTTTTATATAACATAATTAATTCAAAAGTAAAATTTTATCAATTAATTAGATAAAAATCAAGCCTTTACGATAGATATAGTATCGTCCATTGCTCAAAAGGCTAGGACAAACAGAAATTTAAAACCCTTGCAGTATTCTCAGCGTTAGATAAAAATCAAATCATTATGGAAATAGAATACGAAATTCGACATAAAAATTTATAGGGACTTTATGTTTTTGCTTAAATTTATTTTACCGCTTCTTTTAATTATCAACCCACTTTTTGCTAAGTGCCAATCCAAAACGGATATTTACGATGTCATTATTGTAGGTGGAGGGGTCTCAGGATTATCTGCAGCCAGTACCTTACGAAAAAATGGTGTTGATAAGATTTTGGTTTTGGAGGCTGCGGATCGAATAGGAGGGCGTGTTTGGACAATAGATCCTTGGGGAAGCAAATTGGAACTCGGAGCCTCATGGATTCATGGAATCGAAAATAGTCCCACTTTCCAGATCATCAAAGATATGAATATCACTATCGAACCAACAATATACAATGGCTCATGCCCTGCATGTAAAATGAATTCGATGGCTCTATATGATGAAAATGGACACCGTCTAACTAAAGAAGAAATAGCTCAATTGCAAGACTATGTAGAGAAATTCGGAAAGTATTCTACCGATTATGATGAAAAAAATGGCAACAACGCTCTTACAATGCGCGATGCCCTGAATAATTTTTCCAAAGAAAATAACCTATCCAAAGTGATGTCCAATAGACTTCATTACACTCTTGATCTTTTAGTTACCCATGAAGTAGCACTCGATTTAGATAAAATTGCTCTCTCTACAACAAAAATATATGGCCAGTCTCAAGTATCTGGAACAAATGCCATCATCCCTTTAGGCTACAATCTTCTCGCAGCAAAACTAGCGAAAAACATATCTTTGGAACTTAATTGCTCAGTGACAGGGATTTTATACGATAAAGAAATCATTGAATGCACAACATCCAAAGGGACGTATCGCACGAAAAATTGCATCGTTACAGTGCCACTTGGAGTCTTAAAAAAAGACAAAATCGCTTTTTCTCCTTCTTTACCAAATATCACCCAGGAAGCGATTAGCAAACTCGACGTGGGAATTTTCAACAAAATCTATCTATTATTCCCATGTGTATTTTGGGACCATGACGTAGAATGGATCGAACAGATCTCTTCTTCCGAAAAGCCAAATCATATTTACGATATCTTGAATTTTGGGAAATACTGCAAACAGCCCATCCTCCTGGCATTCACTGCCGGAACGTTTGGACAAGAAGTGGAAAAGTGGAGCGATACAAAAACTGTTGACTCTGTTATGGCAATGCTAAAAAAAATATACGGAAATGAGATCCCTTCACCCACTTCATATCGCATTACACGCTGGGGACAAGATCCGCTTACTTTCTGTTCATATTCTTCTCCAGGACTATATGCAAATGCACAAACCTATGCAAATTTTGCTACTCCTGTGAAGGATCGTCTTTACTTTGCAGGGGAAGCAACATCTAAAACTGACCCAAGCACTGTTCTGGGGGCTTTTACATCAGGTGAAAGAGCTGCAAAACAAATACTAAATAAAATGGGTATTCAACCACGCCAGGAGGATTAAGTGAACTTAGCAAATGGTATTCATCCTGTTCAATTAAGAGAACAAGGAGGTGCGGATAATGAATTACAACCTCCAGATATCTGGAACTCAAGAGTTAGTAGAGCATTGAGCTGCTTATCTACAGCTTGCGCTGCCCCTGCAAATAGTTGTATCTATGGTTTGGGAAGAATTGCTCGAGCAATTTCTCACATTACAGGAATGGGTGATTGTATACCCAAAAGCCTTTTGGGGGCTTCAGCAATTGGAATTGCTGTCGATTGTATTCTTGTTGTTACACGTTCAATAAATAATAAAATATGGAATACTGCCGATCAGAGGGTTCTTGCGCTGGGGACAATCGTTCCCTATTTAATCAGCACAAACATGCTAGATATTCTTAAAAGCAATCGAAATGAACTTCAAGCCTTGCATAATTTAAAATTTATTTCAAAATTTTACTTAACCGTTAACCTTGCAACATCTGTTGCTTGTATCATATACGCCTCTCAGAGCAGTCAAAATTCAAATCCTGATTTAGTTCCTGCAACAGGAAATGTTATCGTTTCCGCAGTTAATTTAGCTCTCGCTTCCGTCATTGCTGCAGGTGGGGTTTTATTGGTAGAAAGTCACCTTGAGGACCCAGAAGAGGAAGCTGATCCCCTATTGGAAATGGAAGTTTAACAAGATTTTTTGCTTCCACTCGGTTAACAGATAGTGGATTTGACCTTAGTTGTGTTGAATTGCTTGCCGCAATGAGGACAATGAATAACCTCAAGATCAGGAAGAATTGCATTAAAATCGCCTATTGTCCACCAAAGATTGCATCCGTTATGACATTGAAAATGATAGAGCTGTTCAATACTGTACTTAGCATCATCCATTTGATTCAACCTTGTTAAGTAAAGATTCAAAATAAAATTCATTTAGGATAGCAGAGGTACCATCCAAAAGATTGTCCATTTGAAGGATCCTATTTGGCTCTACCCATAGATGTGCATCATTTTCATCTGGTTTTAACTGAACAGACTGCTGATCAGAAAAACAATGATACACTAAAATAAAAGTCTGTTGTGTTGTGTTCTCTAATTGCCAAAAATGGGTATAAACGCCCAACAACTGCGGATCTCTTATTGTCAGATTCGTTTCCTCAAGAATTTCTCGTCGTAAGGCTTCAACAGGTATTTCCTGAGGTTGAATCTTCCCACCTGGAAAATTCCACCGCTGGTGCCATTGTGGATGGGTAGGATGAAAACGCCGAGTTAAAAGAATTCGATCTTCATACTGAATAAGTCCTACAGCTACAACTAATTGACGATTCATATTTTTCCTATCTTGAAATGAGATTTGAATTTACTAATCGATTATCAAGACTAGACAATCACTGCAATTTACTCAAGTCTAAAATAATTCTTAACTTAATGACACTGGGGTCACCAGAGTATTCACAAGCAATTGGGCCAACCATTTCTCATATTCTCCAGATGACCAACCTTGTTCTACCACTAACATGCGGTATAAATCACGTCCAGTAAAAGCCCACAAAATGTCTCGAGCCTTATTTTTACTAAGATTTACAGAAAGAGATTTTTCCTTTACCATGGCCTTTATGGTGACCTCCTGTCGAGTATATCGACGCATCTCCCTTTCCCTTTCGAGCTCCTTAAACTCAGGTGCTAAGACGGCAGCACCCCGAAGAACTTCCATCTGAGCTCTTTCTGCATCGTACATTTGGCGGGCAATCTTAGCTGAATAAAGAAGACGTTCCTCTGGGGATACTGCCTCATTACTCTTTTCAACAAGAGCATCAAACTCATCCTTCGGAAAAACTTCATCCATTAAAGCTCGAAGCACACCACGCTTAGATTGAAAAATCGAATAAATAGTAGGTATTGAAACATCAGCAAACTGAGCGATCTTCTCAATCGTCACATATTCGAAACCTTCTGATTCGAAAAGATTTTTTGCAGCATCTAAAATGCGCGCTCTCGTTTGCGCTGCCTGCGTATTTCTGAAGGTTGAGTTGTAGGCTCTTTTTTTTGTATTTGACATAATGGATATAGTTTACTATAATCAATTCGAATTGTCAAAATAAAAAGGAGATTATCATGAAAGATACAGTCACAACAGCTGTAGCCTATTACACAGCGCTTGGAAAGAAAAATCTAGAGGAAGTAAAAAAATATTTGCATCCTGATATTCAATTTTCAGACCCACAAGAAAAAGTAATTGGAAAAGAGGCTGTTCTCAAAGCAGCACAAGGCTTCACTAACATTTTTAAGACCTTAACAATTCACGCGAAATTTGGTTCAGAAGATCAAGCCATGATTGTTTATGATGTAGAAATCCCTAATTTTTCTAAAAATTTACGAGCGGCTTCACTTTTAAGTTTTCAAGAGGGGCTCATTTCAAAAATTGAACTGATCTATGACACACGCTGTTTGATGAAAGATAAATAGAAACTGAGCAAGACTGCCTTAGGGTAGTCTTGTGTTATGATTCGGCAAAGGTTTTGGAAACAAACAGTAACTCTGGTATATTGAAAGAGGTTTCAGGAGTTTTAAATGGGGATGGATTTCAACTACCCCACTTGAAGCAAGACCTGAAAACTAAATTTAACCAAGATTGAATCATGCAACCCCTCCATCTATTACTCGCTCTACTAGTCGTTGTGGTTTGGGGTTTCAATTTCGTTGTGATTAAAATTGGGCTCGAAGAAATCCCTCCCTTGCTCCTTGCGTTTGCACGGTTCTTTTTAACAAGCATCCCGGCTGTATTCTTTATTAAACGACCTACAGCACCATTTAAGATGGTGGTGTATTATGGGCTTATCATGTTTTCATTACAATTTTCTCTACTTTTTACAGGAATATATGCTGGCGTTCCTCCCGGATTAGCTTCATTATTGTTGCAATTCCAAGTATTTTTTACGGTGTTTTTAGCCATGATATTTTTAGGTGAAAGATTACGCTCATGGCAGATTGCAGGGGCATTGGTGTCTTTTTTAGGAATTGTCCTTGTTGCAATGAACTTGGATAGCAACTTTGTTTTTTCTGGTTTTGTGCTGGTTATTGCTGCAGCGGCATCTTGGGGATCTGGTAATCTTATTTCTAAAAAAATAGGAAAAGTGAATATGATTTCATTAGTGGTATGGGGAAGTCTTATTGCATGGCCACCCCTCCTGCTACTTTCCCTCTTCACAGAGGGCTATGATCAAATTCTTGACACCATTCAACACCTTAATTGGTTATCAAGCGGAGCTGTTCTCTACATTACCTATCTAGCCACTTTTTTTTGTTTTTGTGCTTGGAACTGGTTACTCCATCATTATCCTGTTGGAATAATCGCCCCTTTTACCCTTCTCGTACCAGTTGGGGGGATCCTAAGCTCAGTTTTGGTCTTAGACGAACCACTTCAATCATGGAAGATATCTGCGGCATTGTTAGTCATTGGTGGAGTTTGTGTGAATTTATTAGGCTCTCGAATAGCAATGAGAAGGGCAAAAAATAAAATCAATCCAGTGTAAACAATTCTATTTTTCTTCTTTCATGTCTAACCACACTTTCCAGGGGCAGATCAATGGCCAATTCTCCCACTGCTCTTTATATAGATTGTATTGGTTATCGGGAATCCAATGAAGAGTGCCATTTGGACCAATCCGATCCGGAAAACAAACCCCTTGAAGATGATCCACCTCGTGCTGAAAGATTCTGGCAGTAAATCCCGAAACAGATAGTTGAATGATATTCCCTTGACGATCAAAAGCTTCCAGCTCGATCGAATTCGATCTAGGTACTTTTCCGTCCAAATGGTCATCCACGGAATAACAGCCTTCGATTCCATAGATGATATCATCAGAATACCAAGTAATTCTCGGATTGATATAGGCACATAACCCACCTAGATTGTTCCAACTTGAATCTACCTGCATATCGACGATAATAATGCTCAAAGGGATTCCAATTTGGGGAGCTGCTAATCCAACCATGACCCCATTACCTCTATTCTCCCTGAAATTCCCAGCAACTTCCATCATTTTTTTAATAGCGGATTGGACTTCTTCAGAAGTAATGTGTTCAACCGGTACTTCTAAAGCTTTATTTTTCAGTAATGGATCATAGTGTTGAACAAAAGACGGTAGAGTCATAAGTAAAATCAATCCTGAAATATACATCCTAAAAACATTAGAAACTAAAGGCTTTTTTGAATTTCAAGTCCCTTTTCAAGATGCGTGGAAACCATTTGACGGAATTGTGCAACAGACGCCTTTAATTCCGGATTTTTGGTTTCAGGAACAAGTTTGCTGTCAATTAGTTTTAAACCACCTTGATGTCCCTTAACCATCGCATCGATAAATGCTTTATCAAACGCCTTGCCTTGCAATTCACCTAAAGCTTTGAGGCCATTCTTTCCATCGGCAATCAGTGAATTAGAAATCGCAGATTCTTTAGGTTCCAATTTTAATTCTTCACTCAATTGAGAAAGATGTTCGAGATTGCTTTGATGCTGTTCGATCAGATATTTTGCATACCCACTGACTATAGGACTCACTGCCTTTTTTGTCGCTTCTTGTGCAGCCGCGATTTCTCCACGATCCACTGTCATCATGATATTGAGGATTTGATTATCTCCCAATTGTTGTTCTTCCACAACCGCACTAGGTTTTGATTGAGAACTATTTGAACAACTAGAAACTACCAACAATAAACTACTAACAATGACAAATATGCTAAATTTTGACTTCATTTTTACCCCCTATTGATTCATGTATCATTCTTATGATGAAATGTTTAATGTCAATATGAATATCTTTAAACGAGATCACATGCATCTGCAGGCATCCAATGAGCGTCTTTCCCTTCCCATTTAACATTGCAACCAATCGGGTTTGTCAAAGCAACTGAAATCGGTTTACCTGATAGATGTTCATTGAGGGCATTTTCAAGATCGTTAACTGTCATTTTTGAAGTATTTCGCGGAGAATCCACCCCTCTTCCAGTGTATATCAAAACGCGTTCCTTATTAAAAACATAAAAATGAGGGGTTCGAAGCGCTCCATAACTTCTTGCAACATCTTGAGATTTATCGTAGAGGTAGGTCCATGGAAATCGATTGTTCTTCATTCTTTCAACCATGTGATCAAAAGAATCTTCGGGATACGTCTTTTCACTATTAGAATTAATCGCCACAAAGCCTACGTTTTTTGAAACAAACTTTTCAGCTGTTTTACGTGTGACTTCGTCTGAACCGATGACATAGGGACAGTGATTACAAGTAAAGAAAATGACTAATGTGTCGTAAGTCTTAAAATTATTTAACCCATACACCTTCCCATCAGTCGCAGGTAAGTGAAAATCGGGCGCCTTTTGGCCAAGCTTCAAAGTAAATGACATATTGATCTCCCTTCTATGTTCAAAGGATTAATGATAAACAATTTCACTTTTATCTTCTATTTTAAAATATTCGCTGATATACTGATATCAATCAAATCCCCCAAAATCACTTATTCAAGATAATTTCTCAATTTTCTAACAACAAGATAACCTCATGCATGCAATACAAAAACAGCCTTTAAGTGATCACACCCCAGCATTTGAATTAAAATCTTTGCGAAAATTGAAAAGAACACAAGAGAAAAGAATCGCTGCTTGTGAGAATCAAATTAGAACCCTCAATATAAGGCTTAAGCCTAAAATGGGGGAATTAAATAGACTTAAAATTACTCATACTCAGTATGAAAAAAGTCTACAGAAAACAATTCATAAAATTTTCAACATCTGTAAAGCTAAAAATAAGCACCTTTAATATTGGAGATAATACTATGTACTTTAAAAAATCCCGTGGAAGCGTTTCTCATGTACTCGCATTTTCATTACCTGTGATGATTTCACAAGCATGTGATAGCCTGATGATGCTCACAGACCGTTATCTGCTCTCACAGGTAGATCCCATCTTTGCTGCAGCATCCATGTCAGGAGGGATGACAGCATTTCTATTTTGGATTTTTGGTGCCGGTCTTTTGGGATTTGTCTCTGCGCTCGCTTCCCAGTATATGGGAGCAAATGAACCAGCTAAAGCAAAAGCTGTCGTAGCACAATCTTTAATTCTTTCGGTCATTCTATCTATCCCCTTACTACTCTTCGGTGAACCCCTAGCGCGCTTTTACTTTAGCTTTTTGAAGATGCCTATTGAGGAACTACCTTTAGCGTTGACCTATTTTTCACTCATCATCCAGTGCTGTTTCTTTGTTTTTCTAAAGGTGAGCTTCTCTAGCTATTTTTCTGGAATTGGAAAGACTAAAATCGTCATGTACGTCAATATAATTGGATTAATCCTCAATATACCCTTGAGCTATTTTTTAATTCATGGTGGATTTGGAGAGGCTTGGAGTGGTGTAAAAGGGGCCGCACTTGGAACGATATGTGCTGAAGTATTCATGACACTCCTTTATATCGGAATTTTCCTCCGTCATTACTCAAAAAACATGAAATGGTCCTTCAATTCAGATATCTGCAAAAAACTGTTGAAATATGGTTCTCCAATGGGAATGGAATTTTTTGTTTTGACATTCGCATTCAATACATTTCTCACGATGTTTCATTCATTTGGTATCGATGCGGCAAAGGCAATATCTGTAACTTCTTCTTGGAGTTGGCTTACTGTTCTACCTTTTTTTGGCCTCAATGTGGGTGTGATGAGCCTTGTCGGACACGCCATGGGGGAAGGCAATCCAACCCTAGCAACTCAAATCACCAGATCAGCACTGAAAATTGCATTCGGGATCGTAGCAATTGCCACCGTTTGTTTTATAGGATTCACTGAACCCTTGGTTTCAACTTTCGGAATTGCAAATGGATCAAAAGCTTACGAATTAGCCAAGTTTATGGTGCTAACTCTTCCCCTATATTGTATCTTTGATGCCCTCGAGTTCGTGTTGACTGCCACTCTTAGGGCTAGTGGTGATACATTTTTTTGTCTTAAAGTAAGTACTTTAAGTCAGTGGACATGTGTGACCATTTGTTTCTATGGCACTTACTATGGTCACTTTTCACCAAAAATGATTTGGTGTATCTTCATTGTCGCTTTATTTATTCAATCCTGCATCTTTGGATATCGCTATCTCCAAGGTTCATGGAAATTGCTAAAGGTAACCGATTCCGATTTTGCTCATTAATTTTGAACTCTTTCTAGGCTTTAGTAATAAATTTAAAAACAATATTGATTAAAATCATATATTAATATATAATCTGTTCATATTAAAAATTAACTAAGGTTTTTTATGCATGAAACTTCAAATCTACTACATAATTCACACAATTCACACGGTAACCATGATGAATATGTACTCAAAACATTATCCCCCTTTTTTGGAAACAAACAAGTTAAAAGTATATTAGAAAAACGACACAGCCCACATCAGTTTAAAAATTATTGTTCGCCACCTCCTGTCCAATCGATGAACTGTCAAAATCCTGAACCTCCCCCAATCGATAATCAAGCAATCCTCCTGCCATATTTACTCTATACCAAGGCGATCGTGCAACTTAAACAACAACGTAGTCAAATGGTTCAAGAGCAGTGCTACAACGAATGGTGGAGATGTGGCATACGATCGCCTTGCTATTTTGCTATGGGATATGGAGTTGTTCAACTCGCTCTTATAAACCCTCCTGCTGCTGCAGCAGTAGTTGGTTGCTTGGCATCAACAGAATGTGGAACACTTCCCTCAGAAATTCCAGCTTGGGCCTGTGCCTTATGTGTCGGTGCAACGAACGATGCGGCTTTCACCCATCATTCTTCAGCTGCTATACCACACCATGCAACTGTATCACACCATGAAGCTCCATCACACCATGCAACTGTATCACACCATGAAGCTCCATCACACCATGAAGATCCATCACACCAAAACTTCTCACCCATTATTTATCCTATCACATTTCCTCATCAAGACGCAGCAGCTAAACCACATGCTCATCATCATTCAGACTTAGAAATTGCAGGAGAAGTAGTTGAAGGGACTCATAAAGTTGCTGAGTCTCTCGAGGAATGTGCCTGCTGTCATCAAGTATTCCAAATAATTGCCACAACCGTTGATGCAGTAGCTGATCGTATTATGGCATATCTCACATGCCATGATTATCCAGGAGCTGTTGCTAATAGACCTTTGTATAGTAAGGGAACTCGTTGCTTAGCTGATCGGCGCTGTGGTATACCACCCCTCACGTCCGAGCCGTGCATTCCAGCTTTATATGAATTTTTTCCTGACGTTTGTGAATGTCGAGGCCCTTCATTTGCAAAACGATTTATGGATTATAAAATTGAAACACTGGAACTGAAAAGAAAAGCCATTCTAAAGAAAGTTCCTGTAGCTTTCTTTCAAGCGGGTGATGCATTGACCTATACTCAATTAGAACGATTATGCGATGACACTGGATTTAAGGAAAGGCGCCAGGTACCCCATATGTACGCACCAGCTAATCGATTCTAAGACGAATTGAGGAAAGATATATCAGAAAAGTGCCATCAACCTCACTGTAGCTGCCCAGGTCTGCGGAAGACCTGTGACAGCTCCTGGTCGAGGAATATAACTGATGACGGGTTCTAGGTAAATCGAATCATATAAACAACATTGGTAATAAGTTTGAAACATCCATTCATTCGGATATGGCTCGCTGTTCTCATTGAGTCCTGCATAGCTAAGGCCCACCCCAAATGAATCATCAAGTCGATCTGGAACAAGTCCATAAGCAGTGAGCCCCCAACCTAAAAACTTATTGATCGGAAGCGTTTTCGTATTATTGATTCCAAGTTGCAAATATGTGACAACACCACTATTTACATTTTCTCTATCTACCCACCACAAACGCTGAGAACCATAAAGATAAATTCCTGATACACCTTGCTGTGTAATCGTCTCGTCATCAGTGTCAAGGGTAAGTTTTCCTGTCTGTCTCCACGCTCCAACGGCAATTCTTCCGGGCAATTCAGCATTAGCCCACGAATATCCAGACTCAGTGATCAGGAAATAATATCCATTAAATTGAGGCCCTCTAAGTCCTGTCTGCTCCCCACGAGCCCTATTCCCATCATATCCCCCAAGAGAAACATAAAAATCGTTAACAGGAAAATAGAACACGCTAGCCCCAAAGGCTGAATTGTAGTAGTTAGGTAAAAACGAGGAGAGAGATCCTTGAGTGAAAATGGTGCCATAAATTACCCCACTAGCATCTGGTGATTCTCGCTTATCATTCATCGGAAATAACCGATTAACGCTGTTAAAATCTGCGTTTGGAGTCGATTTTCCAATTCGTATAATTAAATTACCGTCTAATAACTCTTGACGGTACCACCACGCATAAAATTCGGTTCGACTCAATGGGGTTGGTCCTACGAGCCCTTCAAACCCCTGTACTAGCCCAGCATTTCCATTGGTGTCTGCTCCATTGAGCTGGAGGAGCTCGACAGCAAACAGAGCTCCTTCCCAACAACTGACTTTGCTAGGATCGAAAAGTAACTCTAACTGGAACAAGTTATTGACTGTTCCCTTCCTTTTACAAGATTGACCGCCCGAAAGAAGTTGATTTCCGTCTAGAATCCATAACCCCTCTAAAGAAAGGCCTGTTTCTTCTGTGATCCCCACGACATGGTCAAACAACTCTCCCGTTCCTATACGATCACCAGGACTTGGGTTACTCGATACACCTACTCTATCATCGAGAGGATGAATAGGGGGTTGCTGCATCTCATCAGAATGGACAACGTGTGTGAAGAGTAAGGAAGTTAAATAGAGCCCTAAGATTGATTTTGAGACCATTTTGCCTTTAATCTACGGGATTAATTTTATTATCACATAAAGATCTTTTGAATTTAACATACCCAAATGCTTTGTGCAAGACGATAACATCGAGGCCTCTTCATACAATTGA
>Ga0207012_1097_pt1 | contig 19334 bp, 22 predicted proteins | sample Alteio_BWMinCont_80_FD_153471 | JGI IMG/M metagenome (GOLD analysis project Ga0207012, IMG submission 153471) | Enriched cells from forest soil in Barre Woods Harvard Forest LTER site, Petersham, Massachusetts, United States -... | ecosystem: Environmental > Terrestrial > Soil > Temperate forest >...
TCCGGGCTCGCGCCGCGAACTTTTCACTGGCAACGCGCACCTGCGTTTCCGGATGCGCTTGCAGATTCTGCAGCCAGTGCGATGCCGGGTATTCTGCAATCAGGTAGAAGCGTCCGTCGCGGTGCGTAAACCAGATCTCGATTTCGCGGGGCAGACCACTCTTGCGGCCCCGAGTGGTCAGATAGAGGTAGGGCTCGCGGTCGAAGCTATTGTTCTTTGAGCTTGAGTTTGGATTTGTTGTCTTCAAGGAATTCGCGAAGCTTGTCGGCGGTGTCCAGCAGGCGCGTCCACTGTTCGTAGTAGAGCGTCACCGGAAAGCGGCCAAGACCGTAGACGCTGACTCCGCCCTTTTCGCTGACCCGGAATTCCAGACTGCCGGTGCGGCGAGGACCTTGCTTTTCGAGTTCAGCCAAGCGGGCTTTCAGTTCTTCATAGGTTGGTTCAGCCATTTTTCTTACCTCGAACAAATGTGATGAGTCCATGATAGGGATTACGCGGGAATTCGTCGAGGGGCTATTCAATAAATGCCTTCATACAAAACACACTTCCTCCCGATTTTTCGAATTCCGAGGTATCGACCACTACCGGAATCAAGTGCTCCCGAGCCAGTATCTGCTCAAGGTTTTGGGATAGACGCGGAGTGATGAATCGACCGTTGGCGACGATCCCGTTCCCCATGAATTGCAGGGCTTCGTCCCGCTTGAGTTCGTGGATTCGTTTCCAGCTGGCGCGAACCGTCTGGAGCGACTCGGACGAGAACGCGCCGGGATAAATCAGGGCAGCATCGTCGTTCAGCGGGCAGAGGCAGGTATCGAGGTGGTAGCAGTGCTCATCCACGAGTTGCAGGGGAATCACGGGGAAGCCCAATTCCTGCATGGCCGCGGCAAACTTCTCGACGCCGCCTCGGGTGGAGCGGAAGCCGTAAGCCGCCCAGATGCGCGAGCGGTCGGGATGCCAGATCAGATCGCCGTGGCCCTCAAGATACTCTCCGCTCAAATCGAGGTCGATGATCTGGTAGCCGCGGCGGCGGAACCAGTCCACGAAGAAGGTTACCTCCTGGTGACGAGAGGCATAACGCATGCGGCTGGGGACGATGAAGTTCCCGAGCCGGTCATGGTGTCCGACGAATACCTGGTTGGCAGCAAACACCATGTCGTCGAGGTCCTCTACAGGATCGATGACTTCGACAGTCAGCCCTGCGTCTTCGAGTGCGCGGCGCAACTCCTCCCACTGTTGCTGCGCCTTTGCTCGATCGATGGGACGACCCATGTAAGGATTTTTGGGTTCGCGAACGTCGAAGAATGTGGGCGGGCACATCAATGCGGTCTTGGGCATGAGCCATCATCATAACGGCTTGTGGGGGGTGGTTCCAACGTGGGATTCGGGGCTGGACCAGAGCCGAGATTTCGTCACTGGCGACTGCGATTAGGCATTCCGGTTTCGGGAAAAGCAAGAGACCAGAATGCATCCGCCGTATTTCAAACTGGTTCCATGAAACTCGCCGGTCCACACCATCGGTCCTTGACGTGCATCCGCAATGCTCGCTCTGGTTCAGAACTGCACTTTAGGAGGTATCGCGTGCTGCACAAATGCGCTAATCCATCTTGCCTCATCCCCTTCCGCAAGCTCAGCCAGGGGAAACTTTTTCTGGTAGAAACGGAGTCTCTCAAAGGGTCGGAGTTGAGAAGGGCCCACTGGAGAGGCCAGCTCTCTCACCGTATCGAGTACTACTGGCTGTGCGAACAGTGTGCGTTTGCGCTGACTCTCTCGTACGAAAAGGGGCGAGGTGTGGTGACGGTTCCTCGGCCTGGAGTTGCCAAGAAGAGGCCCGCGACGGCCCCGCATGCAGCCGAAGTGCCGATCCGAGACGGGGGCCGGGAACAACAGACCGCCTAGGAAGGATATGTGAGCGTCATGAAAAGTCCAAAGATGCCGGAGTGCACGATCTGCGGTGAAGAGCGATCAGCGGGACAGGTGTGGTTTCTGGTGGCGGAAATCCATTGGGAAGACAAGCTCAAAGTTCTTGAATGGGACGATGAACTAGCCAGGCGCCGAGGGATCTATGCCGCGTGCAGCGCAGGACACGTGGAGGAGTTGGTCGTGCACTGGATGACGACGGGGAGTCTCGACTATCCTTTCGCCACGGTTGGACACAAGCCGGAGGGACGAAAACAGCGACTGGGCTGGGCTCTGCCTACGATTGAGGAACCGGATACCGGGGGCGCGCGGTTGATTGGCGAATTAGCGGTTGACCGGGAGTGCGTCCGGCGGACGCTCCGAGAGGACCCCGAATCGCTGCAGGTGATCCTGGACGAACTGTTCCATGCGTTGGAACGTGAGACCAGCGGAACCACCGCGCGGCTGGAGTCGGCGGATTCAATGTCTTACGGGTTTCCTCGGGAGACTTGAGATCGACGAGAAAACCTAATTAGAAGTCTCCGGACTTCTTCCAGGTGTGCCAGTCGCTGGCAACCGCATTCTGCATGTCCCTGGCGGCGGCGAACAGCCAGTTTGGTTTGAGGCGGTTGAGGTCCCGGCGCACATTTTTTTGGGCCTCTTCCGTACCGAGGTGAATGTTAGCCGTCTCCCATCCCATAGCGGAAAGCAGTCGCAGTTCATCGCGGTTGGTCGGGAGAACGCTTAGTTCGATGCGCGAACAATGTGGCGACAAGCGGCGCACGATCCAGCGTCCACGCAATTGCACAAAGGGATCAGGGCAGCGCACAGCTCGGCTGATAATAGCCTGATACATAATCTCCGACGGGCCTTGTTCACCGCGGGCCCAGCAAACCGAAGAAGGTACGAGCGCCTTGGCTTCGCGGGCAATTTTGGCGCCGTGGCACAGCGCAATCGCGACCACGCGAACGTGTCCCAGACTACCCAGACCAGCGACGCGCCGGACTGTCCTGTAGGTGAGCCCGCGTTCCGGCATCAGGTGCTCAAGAGCTTCGCGCGCGCTGACGGGGATTTCGCCAAACCTCGGCAAACTGTCCATCTTTTGCCAAAAATGAACCGGATCGCGCAACACACCGGTCGCGATCTGGCGCAGCCAGGTGTTTTCCTCTTCCAGCACAAAAGGGCGGCCGTGGCTGGCGAGAGATTCTTTGTAGCCTTCCAGGATCGAGGCGCAGGCGTCTTTCGGCTTCAATGCCAGGTGGCCATCTGCGATGGCCAACATCGCGCTGGTAGCTAACCGGACCAGATCGATGGTGTAGGGCAGGACGGCACCCTCGTCGAAATCATTGACCCCCCAAACCAAGCGACCCTCGAGGTCACGCCAGGTGCCAAAATTCTCGACATGGAGATCGCCCACCGCGAGAACCCGGGGAGCTTTCGCGAGGTCAGGGCAGACCTCAGGCCAGATCTCCATCCAGCGATAGAAGGTTGCACGCAGAAAGGGGAATAGCGCTTCCGCCATGCGTTGGTGTTTCAGGCGAAGATCAGGCTTGACCAGCGTCGTGTGACGACCGAGCCACTCTTCAAAACGGTGGGTTGCCTTGACAATATTCATTGCTGTCCGGTTGGCACAATAGAGCCGGCTCCGCCAAATGTCAACGCGCCAAGAGCAGGGGACACCCTAGCCGCGCAGTCGCACCGGATCGTTGCCAAACGCGAACGTCCTTCGGATCAACTTAAGATTGGTCAAGCCGCTATTCAGGTTGCGAAATGCGCCGCATTCATGTCGACAAATTCCTACAACTCATCGGGCAGGTCGTCTACCGAGTCGATGGAATCCGAGGTACACACCGGGACACGGGCTCCGCAGTCGATGCAGACTGACGGGTCGACATATAACTGAGTCGCTGCCTCGAAACCCGGCTCATCTTTCTTGGGATGAATGAAATCGGTTGGACACCCGTCGGCACACAACAGGTCCTTGATGCAAGAACCAGTAATTACATAGGCCATGGGTCAGCTCCGAAGAATGACAGCCACGCGCAGAATACGGTGCGCAAACTTATTCTCGGTGATCCAAGTCTCACCCAAATATGTCCAACATCACAAACGCGAGCGAGGCTTACGCTCGATCTCACCGGGAATTCCATGTTCCGCTGGGACAGCCTAGTAAAAATTACATAGCCAGGCGGGTTCAGAAGTAACTAAGCTCACGCATCTACAGGGTTTTCTGATTTGGCAATGGTGGTGCTTTAGAGATCTCAAGGTCGAAGCGCGCTGCTTTAGTCCTCTCTGGCGACATATTTCCTTTGCAGATTCGGGTTGCCGTGCGTTCAGGTACGGGCAATCGACGGTAGTGGTTGGCGGTGTCTCGCCCAGCTTGGGGTCAACAACAGATTCCTAGGAGGTGTTCTGTGGGAGCATTTCGCATCTTGGTAGCTGACGATCACGAAGTCGTGCGCAAGGGTCTGATCGCCATCCTGGAGCAAACGCCAGAGTGGCAGGTGTGCGGGGAAGCGTGCAATGGACGTGAGGCAGCGGAAAAGGCCAAGCAGTTGATGCCTGACGTAGTGGTTATGGATGTCAGCATGCCTGGCCTGAACGGACTGGAGGCGACGCGCCAGGTCATGAGGGCGAATCCCGCCACCAAGGTTCTCATCCTCACTCTACATGATTCCGATCAAATCGTTCGTGACGTTCTGGACGCCGGCGCTCGTGGGTTGCTTCTGAAGTCTGATTCCGGGCGTGAACTCGTGGCTGCGGTCGATGCGTTGCGGCGGGACAAGACATATTTCACTGCGAGAGTCGCCGCCCTCGTGTTGGAGGGCTATCTCCGAGGGGGAGCACCATTTACGCCGGGGCGGAGCCCTCTGACTCCGCGGGAACGCGAAGTCGTGCAGTTGCTGGCAGAAGGAAGCAGCACCAAGGAAGTGGCGGTGACGCTGGGTTTGAGTGTCAAGACAGCGGAGACTCATCGCTCCAATATCATGAGAAAACTTCAACTACACTCCGTAAGCAGCTTGGTTCTCTATGCTGTGCGCAACAACATTGTTGACGTAACGCAGGCGGGGATGGACTAGGTTCAAACGCGGCGGGGTGTAGCCGCAACTTCACTCGGACGAACTACAATCCTGCATTGCCTGGCCGGACTCAAGCGTCGCGCTTTCGTCGCCTTGTTGCCTTCGCTGAGTCGGAACGTCTACCTTAAAGAAGAGACGTTGATACATCGCGGCCCGATGGCGTGTTTGCCTTTGCAGCCCTTACTCTTACGCATCGGGCCGTGCGTCATCGCGCAACATTGTTCCAGGGCCCGTGTTTACGAAGGACGACAGAGATTTTAAAATTGACCCCGGCTTTCGGGTCGAGAATTAGCGAGCAAAAGGAACCATGACACCAACTCGAAGCATTTCTCCCATGCTGTTCGGTTCGCTGTTTTTCGCAGTTGTGATGCTGGTGCCGGCGCTATCGGCACCGTTGTACGCGCAAATCGGTATCGGCCTATCGGTCACCATTGGGCCGCCCGCGCTGCCGGTGTACGAACAGCCTCCTTGTCCCACTGAAGGTTATATATGGACACCCGGGTATTGGGCCTACGGCCCGTACGGCTACTATTGGGTGCCGGGTACGTGGGTATTGGCTCCTGAACCCGGATTCCTGTGGACGCCGGGCTGGTGGGGTTGGGGCGGCGAAGCATTCATCTTCCATGAGGGCTATTGGGGTCCGCGGGTCGGGTTCTACGGCGGGATCAACTACGGGTTTGGCTACTTCGGCAATGGCTATGAAGGCGGGCGCTGGGAAGGCGGACACTTCTTCTACAACCGTTCGGTGAACAATGTGAACATCACCAACATTCACAATGTTTACAACACTACCGTGATCAATAACACCACGGTGAACCGCATAAGTTACAACGGCGGCAATGGTGGGATCAACGCGCGTCCGAGCCCCGAACAAGAAGCGGCGGCACGCGAGCGACACATTCCTCCGGTGGCGGCTCAGAGTCAACATGTCGAGGCGGCCCGCGCCAACCCGGAATTGCGGGCCTCCGCCAACCATGGTAAGCCACCCATCGCGGCGACTGCCCGCCCGGGGGCATTCAACGAGCGCGAGGCCGTACCCGCCAAAGAGGCGGGAGCCCCTTACAAGGCAGGCAACGAGCAGCCTGGACGTCCGGAGAACAATGTTCCCCGCCCTGGTAATAACGAGCAGGCGGGCCGTCCGGAGAATAATGTTCCCCGGCCACCTGCCCCATCCCACGCGAAGGATCTTCAACCGCACGAACATCCGGTTCCTCCAAACACTGGAAACACTAAACAGGACCAGAAATACCAGCAACAGCAGGACAAGCTGATCCAGAAGCAGAATCAGCAACACCAGCAACTCCAGCTGAAGCAGGAACAGGAACACCAGCGTCTAGCGCAACAAAACGCGAATGAAGCGCAGAAGCAGCAGGCAGAACAACGGCACCAGCAACAGACCCAGCAAATGGAGCAAAAACACACCCAGCAGCAACAGAAGATGCAGAGCAAACAGCAGCCCAAACAGGCCAAGTAGCATATTTCAACGAGGTCTGCCCCAGGCTTGTGGGGCATCCTGGTAGCGCCGGCATCTTGCCGGCGCTATTTTCGTATACGGGGTAGCAAGAAGGCTGGACGTGAACCGAGCGAGATGGCAGGTTTGGGAAAACTCTGATTCACTATAAGGTTGAACAGGCACGGCACAGCTGCGGACGCGCACGCCTGCATGGGCAAAGTCAATCAGAGAATGGCGCTGGAGAAACTCAGGCGGCGCGCCCGATCCACCACAGGATCTTGGCTACGATCCGCCACCCGTTTGCGGAAACCGCAGTCGAATCGTACTCCCTGTTCTCCGGGACCAAAACTTCGGTGTGATCGTAGCGTTGCAATCGAGACACGATGAGACCCTGCTCCTTATGGGCTGCCACCACGATCTGGCCATAAAGCTTGAGACGATTGGTCTGCGAAGTGTCGATCACGATGATGTAGCCGTCATGAATCAGCGGCATCATGGACCGTCCATGGACTCGCAGGCAACTGGTATGAGCCGGGTTTGGACACCAATCGCTGGGCGCGGCCAACATGGATTCCGGATGGACCTGGTCGAGAATGTCCACCGGGTCACCCTTGCCGCCATGGGTTGCAGCTACCACGGGCAGAACGGGAATCGCTACCAGGTTACTTGGTGGCTTGCGGCGCCGGTGCGCTCCGGCTTGGACCACCTGCAGACTGGGCACACGGTCCCTGCGAAGCCGCGAACGAACCGCCGGCAAAACGCGCATCAAATCTTCGCTGCTCAATCCCGCCCGCCCCCAGAAGTACCAGCATTCTGGATCTCCGGTGAGATTGCCCAGTTGAATATAGATATTGGCGGGCGGTTCCTGTACGCCGCGCTCCCAACGGGAAACCGCCATGGCAGAAGCGTTCATCTGCTTGCCCAGCTCAGATTGGCTGATTTCAAGGCGTTGGCGAAGAGCAAGGATCCGTTTTGCCCACTCGAGCTTTGGATCGCTTGTATTACCCATGGCGCGCCTGCTAGACTGATATTAACGCGAGAGTTATAACAATTGCGTTAGGCGGCACCCTGTCGCCAGTATTCATGAAAGGTTGTCATGCACCGTGACAATTCTAGCACAATCTCAAGTGCGGGAATACGATCGCCGCACACCCTGTATCGCGGCCTTTTCGGAAGGATTGCCCGCAAGCTTGGCGTGGATCCCTCCTACGTCAGTCGAGTCGCCCGCGGGGACCGACGTTCGAGCCAAATCGAGAACGCTTTGCGCGAGGCGCTGGAAGAGATCAACCGACACTTGGGGCGCACCGCATCCGCCGGAAACGGGATTTCGCGACCGGCAAGCGCGGGCAAGCGGCTCAAAATTCTGGTGAAGCAAAATCGCAGCCGGATTCGTAAGCAATGGCTGGCCCATAGCCAGGCGGATCCAAATCTGAAGGCGGTCAAAATAGCCCCTCAGAAACGAGCCGCGCCCATCCTGCCAGTGATTGAAGAGACCATGAAGGTGATGAAACTGAACGTGAGGGAGATGGCAACCACGTCCATGAAAGCAGCCGAGCAACACGGCAGGCTACGGCAGGCCCAAGGGTTCACCGCCATGGGGCTGATCGAGGAGTACAATCTGGTAAGGCGCTGCGTTTTCGCTTTAGCCCAGGAACATTGTCAACAGATGGACCCGCACCTCCTGATTCAAGACCTCACTCAGTTTGGCGAAGCCTTGGACCTTCAGACACAGCGGGCGGTGCGAGACTATCTCGCGGCGAATTAATCAAACCTGCCAATATAGACGCGGACGGCTGCGTCTACGTTGACTTCGGCAGGCGGTTCAGCAGAGCAGCGGCTTTGCGGAACCAGGGACGCTCGCGGCGACGTAAGTATCCCGGCATGGTCGGTTTCTTGTCCAGAATGCGCTGCGCCCATTCGCGAGCCTCGGGATTGCGTTGCTGATCTGCCAGGAAGCAGGCGTAATTGTAGTAAGTTTCGGACGAAGTGGAGATTTTGGTGACCTCGCGAAACAGGGCCTCGGCTTTGTCGGGCTGACCGGTGTTGGCGTAGGCGTGGGCTAGGAGGGCCGCGGCACGCTGAAAGTCGTACTTGGGATCCTGCGACACCACGCGCTCCAGATCGGGCACCGCTGCCCCGAAGTCGCCCATGAATGTGGCGGCCATCCCCCGGCGATAAAAAGGGTCGGGGGAGTCGGTACGCGAGGAGATTGCCTTGTCGTAACACTGGCGGGCGCGGGCATAGTTCCCTTCCTCCAGGTACAGATCGGCCAGTTCCTCATAATTCCCAGCGGAGGGATTGTCCAGAATGGCTGCTTCGAGTTCGTGAATCCGCCTGCGCCGGGGAAATACCTTAAACGACTGACGGGCTAAACCGGCGTCGGGGATGACTTCGGCGGCAATGTAGATCAGCGCCCCCAGCCCCCCGAAGAAAATAATGATCCACAGCCAGTAGCCGTCTGGGCGCCGGCGAATGAAGTGGACAATGGCCACGGCCTGGAGAATCAGCCCCCAGGGAAAGAATAAAAATATTAGCGATCCCATGCTGTGATCGGACTATAGCATGATGATGGATGCCGGGCGTGCTCGACGGGCTCGACGCCCGTCCTCCGTTCGTAGTGGAATGCTAGAATCTTCTGTGGTGAAACCTCCTATCCGCCTGCTGGCCGCCGATATCGACGGAACTTTGCTCAACCCAGAATTTCAGATCTCAGAAGTCGACCTGGCTGGGTTGCGCCGCGCTCACCGGGAGGGGGTCGAAGTCATACTGGTAACCGGGCGGCGGCACAAATTCGCCCTCCCGATCGCCGAGCAACTTGGCTTTGATCTCTGGCTGATTAGTTCGAACGGCGCGATTACCCGGTCTCTCTGTGGCGAAACTTTTCATCGAGATATGCTTCCGCTGGAGACTTGCCGCAAACTCTGCGCCACCATGCGCGAGTTCCGGGGGAACACGGTCCTGACTTTTGATATGGAAAGCAAAGGCGCGATCGTGCTCGAGCATATGCGCGAATTAAACACCAGCATTCAGCGCTGGCTGGAGGAGAACCTGCAATATATCGATTTCGTCATCCCGCTGGAAAAGTCTCTCATCACCGATCCGGTTCAAGCCATGTTCTGCGGGCGCATCGAGCGCATGCACGAGGCTCTCACGCTGCTGGCGGCCAGTGGACTGGAAAACGACATCACCGTCTTGCGTACCGAATATCCGGTGCGTGATCTTTCCATCGTCGATGTGCTGAGCCAGGGGTGTTCCAAGGGGCATGCTCTGGAGCGATGGGCCAAATATCGCGGCATCCCCCGCGAACAGGTCATGGCCATTGGTGATAACTACAATGACATCGAGATGCTTGCCTTCGCCGGACTGCCATTTATCATGGGGAATGCATCCGAAGAGCTGCGCGGCAGGGGCTGGGCAGTAACCCTGGCCAATGACCAGAACGGAGTGGCTGCGGCGATCGAGCAGGTGCTAGGGGCGCGGGTAGGGGTTTAGGGCGCAAGTTTGCCTGGTGACGTCGTTCAGATTTCATATGAGGCTATTGGCTCACATCATTTTCGCGGTTGGGCTTTTGGGGGGGCCGCTGTTTGCGGCCGCGGCGGACCTCGCGGTGTTGCGCAACGGCTTTTCCATTCGCCACGAGCGGCGGGAGGTAGTGGGTTCGGTAACGCGCCTTTACTTGAGCGCCGACCGCGACGGGTACGTGGATGTTCCTACCATCGAAATTGATCGCTTTGAGAAAGACTTGTCGGCTCCCGTTGCGGCGAAAGTGCATGCCAGTTCCCAGCCGATGGATGAAGTCATTAACGCCGTCAGCAGCCGGCACCACCTTGATCCGGATCTGATCAATAGCGTGATTCATGCTGAGAGCGGGTTCAACCCGAGAGCGGTGTCACCCAAGGGGGCGCAGGGGCTGATGCAACTGATGCCGCAAACCGCGTCCCGCCTGGGAGTGGTCAATGCGTTCGATCCCAACGCCAATGTCGAAGGCGGTACTCGATACTTGCGGGAACTGCTGGAACGCTACAACTTTGATTTGATCAAAGCGCTTGCCGCTTACAACGCAGGGCCGCAGCGCGTGGAGCAGTACCATGGAGTCCCGCCGTATTATGAGACCCAGGCTTATGTCGCGCGCATCGTCCGGGACTTCAATCGCAAGAAGCTGGCGGAACGAAAATCAGCTTCGGTGAAGGCGGCCAATTACCGCCAGAGTCCGTCGCATCGTGCGCCTACCGTAAAGCCAGCAACGCTCCCCGACACAACTCAGGAAGCTTCCCGCTGAATCTTGACGTTAATGGAGAACGGGCGTCTCGCCGTCTGCGTTTTGGCGGGCGGGCGATGACGCCCATCGCTCCATCGAAGCTAGAGCGCGTTGACCCCTGCGTCCGTGTCGTTTACCTTGGCATAGGGGATTCCTTGAATCGTTGCGCGTTCTCGGCTCCTAAGTTCGGAGCGCCTCAAGTAAATGGGTAACAAACGATACTTTGCCTACGCGATCGTCGCGGCGATTCTCACTGTCCTCGTTTACCTGCAGTTTCGAACGTGGAAAGACTTTGACTGGGCCACCTTCTGGAGTCAAGCCAGGCAACTCAGCCCACGCCATCTCGTTCAGGCGATCGCGCTTATTTACTTCAGCTATGTCCTGCGCGCAGTGCGTTGGAAAATCTTTCTTCGACCGGTACGCAAGGAAGCTTCCGCCATCGGGTTGATTCCCCCGACTCTGATCGGGTTCACCGGCCTGGCGCTGCTGGGACGTCCGGGGGAATTGATTCGCCCCTACCTAATCGCCCGCCGAACGAACCTCACCTTTTCCTCGCAAATGGCGGCCTGGGCGGTAGAACGCATTTTTGATATTGGGGGATTCACGGTTTTAATGGTCCTCGCCATATTCCTTCCGACGGATTTGCGCTTTCTACCGAACCCCGAGATCTATCCACGGCTGCGAGTGGGTGGTTTCCTGCTGGTCGGCCTGGTGGCCGGGTTAACCGTGGTGGCCTCTTTAGTCGCGAAATTCGGAGAAGCGGTAGCTGCCTGGATAGAAAGTCGCTTCGCTCACCTGGCCGCGAATTTTGGACATCGGGTGGCGCAAAGGGTGCGTGAATTCCACGGAGGACTCGACACTATCCACAGTCCGCTTTCCTTCCTGCAATTGTCCGGCGTGTCGGTGTTCACCTGGTGGATCATCGCGCTTGCCTACCGCGAGGTTGCCCTCGCGTACGGGGCGTCGCTCGAGCACATGACTGTATCCAAGGTTCTCCTGCTGATGGGCTCCAGCATGTTGGGGTCATTGATCCAGTTACCGGGAGTCGGTGGCGGCTCGCAGTTGGCGACCATCTCCGCTCTGCAACATATTTTCCACGCTTCGCATGAACTGGCCGCCAGTTGCGGGATTCTGCTCTGGCTGGTCACGTTTGTCACCGTGGTTCCCATCGGCTTGCTGCTGGCTCATCGCGAACGGCTGTCTTTGCGAAAGCTCTCGGAAGAAAGCGAACAGGCGGAGGCTCGCGCCGAGCTTTCGCCCTCGCCTCCAGCAGCGTGATGCGCCATCCATCCCTGCTACAATCAATCGGGTCACCGTTCCAAGCGCCATGAAGTGTCCTTTCTGCGGGTTCGCAAATGACAAAGTGGTGGATTCGCGCGAGAGCAAGGAAGCCGACTCCATCCGCCGCCGCCGCGAGTGCCTGAAGTGCGGCAAGCGCTTCACCACCTATGAGCGCATCGATGAAATCCCTTACATGGTGGTCAAGAAAGACGGCAGGCGCGAGAAATTCGACCGTCAGAAAGTGCTGAACGGGCTTTTGAGAGCCTGCGAAAAACGGCCTGTCCCCATCGGCAAGTTGGAACAGATTGTGAATGAGGCGGAGAGTTTTGTCATCGAATCGGCGGAGCGCGAGCGCAAGACCAGCGAACTCGGTGAACTCATCATGAATCGTCTGCGCCGGTACGACAAAGTGGCCTACGTTCGCTTTGCCTCGGTGTATCTGGACTTCAAGGATGTGCAGGAGTTCATGGTCGAGTTGAAAGACCTCCTGAAGACTAAAGAGCCGGAAGTTCGGGGCAAGCCCGCAGCGAAAGCTTGAGCAAACTGTAGAGTCGTAGCTCGCTACGTCTCTGCGCTGCTGAAAATTGTCCTCTCGTCATTCCGACGAGCGGAAGCGACGAGGAATCTGCAGTTTGCCTGAAGGGTAAGGACTGCAGATCCCTCGCTTCGCTCGGGATGACAAATCGGGAGGTCGACGCGGTCTGAGACGTTGCGAAGCAACGTTTCTACAGTTTGTTTGGCTTTTGACGATAGTTGCTCTTAGAGATATGGCATACAAAATTACCCTCATTCCCGGCGACGGCATCGGCCCCGAAGTGACGCAAGCCACCGTGCGAATCCTCGAGGCCACGGGCGTGAAGTTCGAGTGGGAAACCTTCATGGCCGGAGCTGAGGCCTTTGAAAAATACAAGGAATACATCCCGAAAGAGCTGACGGAATCCATCGAGCGCACCCACGTCGGACTCAAAGGCCCAGTAACGACTCCAATTGGCGGCGGCTTTGCCAGCATCAACGTTGCCTTGCGGCAAAAGTTCGAGCTCTACGCCAACTTCCGTCCCATTCGCAATCTGCCCCACATTCCCACGCGCTATCCCGGGGTGGACCTCATCATTGTGCGCGAGAATACGGAGAGTCTGTACTCGGGCATCGAACACGAAGTGGTCCCCGGCGTGGTCGAAAGCATAAAAGTCATCACCGAGAAAGCTTCCACTCGCATTGCGCGCTTCGCGTTCGAATATGCTCGCAAGAATAAGCGCAAGAAGATCCACGCGATTCACAAGGCCAATATCATGAAGCTGTCGGACGGGCTTTTCCTGCGCTGCGCCCGCGGCGTCGCCAAGGAGTATCCCGAGATCACCTATGGCGAACACATCGTGGACAACACCTGCATGCAATTGGTTATGAATCCGTACCAGTACGACATGCTGGTGATGGAGAACCTGTACGGCGACATCATTTCCGACCTGTGCGCCGCGTTTGTAGGCGGATTGGGATTCGTCCCCAGCGCCAACCTCGGGGATCACTGTGCCATCTTTGAGGCGGTGCATGGTTCGGCTCCGGATATTGCCGGCAAGAACCTGGCGAATCCAACCGCCATCTTACGTTCCTCATTGCTGATGCTGCGCCATCTCGGCGAATACGATGCGGCGCTCAAGATTCGCAACGCGTTGGAAAAGGTTTATCGAACTCGGGACAAGTTGACGCGTGACGTCGGCGGCAAGGCAGGTACCGCAGAGTTCGCCGATTTCATCATTGAGGCCATGCTCACTGATGATGGAGTTCAGGTCGCCGTCGAGTCGTCACGCGCGCCTATCTGAGTCTATGAACCTGGTATCGCAGCACCCGATCTATTGGATAAGAGTAGCCTCGTGCCTGGCGCTTGTGGGTACCCTGGCTGCTGTTTCCTACGCCCAAGAACTAAAGGTCACGCTTCTCGGCACGGGCAACCCGCGGCCCGTGATGTCTCGTTTCGGGCCGAGTATCATGGTTGAAGCTGGTAAGGAAAAGCTGCTCTTCGATTGCGGACGGGGTGCGACCCAGCGTCTGTACCAGCTCAAAATTCCTTTTTCCGAGATCACTGCTCTTTTCCTGACCCACCTGCACTCGGACCATACGGTCGGAATTCCAGACTTGTGGCTGACCGGATGGGTGATGGGCCGGAGTACTCCACTTCCGGTATGGGGTCCGGAGGGCACAAAGGCGATGATGGAGCATCTGCGGGAGGCGTACGCCTTCGATATTCACATCCGAGGGGACGTCGACACAAAACTGCCAAGCGCGGGTGCAGAGGTCGTTGCCAGGGATATTCAAGAAGGCGTTGTGTACGACCGCGCTGGCGTAAAAGTTACGGCGTTTCTGGTTGACCACGGAGAAATCAGACCAGCGTTCGGTTACCGCGTCGATTATGGCCGGCACTCGGTCACGTTGTCAGGCGATACTCGCCCTTCAGAAAACCTGATTAAGTTTGCTCAGGGAACTGACGTTCTGATTCACGAGGTGATCGATCCTGAGGCATTCGCAGAGGCGGTCAGCACGGACACGCAGGAGCAAAGGAAGAAAATAATCGAGCACCACACCACCCCCGAGCAGGCGGGGATCGTCTTTACCCGCGTAAAGCCAAAGCTTGCGGTCTACTCGCACATTGTGCCGCCTGATGTTCCCGAGGTGATTCCGCACACTCGGAAAACCTACGCCGGACCGCTGGAAGTCGGTGAGGACTTGATGACTATCGAGATTGGCGACAAGATCGAAGTACATCGCGCCGCCCCATAAATTAGAGCCAAGGCTTATGAGTTCCGCGTTGACTCCCTCGCGCAGATTGAGTAACATCCTTTTTCACCAAGGAACCCGGGGGAATGGCTTACACAACACGGCGGATTGGTGTGGTGCTCTTCCAGCTTGGCGGACCCGACACGCTGGAAGCGATTGAGCCTTTTCTTTTTAATCTGTTCTGCGACCCCGATATTATTGACTTCCCTTTCGCTCGCATCGGCCGCAAACCGCTGGCCAAGCTGATTTCCAGCACTCGCGCCCGGAAGGTCCAACATCATTACGCAACTATCGGCGGGGGCTCGCCCATACGCCGGTTTACCGAGCAGCAGGCCCGGACGCTGCAGTTGCAGCTGGTGGAATCTGGCTTGGACGCGCGTTGCTTCGTCGCCATGCGGTACTGGCATCCGTTCACTGCCGAGGCAATCGAGCAGATTCAAGCGGCGCAGTGCGACGAGGTTGTCTTGCTTCCTCTTTATCCGCACTATTCCAGTACTACCACGGGTAGCAGCCTGAATGAGTGGCGACGCCTGTTTCGGGAGGACATTCCAGTCCATTGCGTCGAGCCCTTCTATCGTCACGAGCTTTATTTGCGCGCATTGATGGAAAAGATTGACGAGGCGTTGGCAAGATTCGACAACCCTGATCGTCCGGAGATCGTTTTCAGCGCACATAGTGTTCCGCTTGCCGTAATCCAAAACGGAGATCCCTATCAGCGGCAGATTGAAGAGACCGTTGAACTGCTCATGCAGCGGGGAGGCTGGCCGAACAGTTACCGCCTCTGCTACCAGAGCAAAGTTGGAGCCAGCAAGTGGCTGCAGCCGTCGCTGCACGCGGCATTACGCCTGCTTGCGCTGGAAAAGGATCGCGAGGTTTGCATCGTGCCAATTTCATTTGTCTCCGATCACGTGGAGACGCTGGGAGAGATCGACCACGAAGCTCGCGCGGAAGCTGCCAAGCTCGGGATCAAACGATTTGAGATGACATCAGGATTAAACGATTCGCCGGAATTCATCGCAGCGTTAGCTGACTTGGTCGGCATGGCGATTGGAGTTGATTTGGGCAGAGAGCGTGGTGCGGAGTCGCTCACCGCCGCTGCAACCTAGAAAAAGAGAATTAGAATAGAAGCAGGGCCAAGTACAAAAAAGGGGTGAGGTCGGATGGCAGACGAGTCCGCCAAGGGTGGCATTCTGGGGCATCTTCCGCCGTGGCCGCGGAACGCGCTCAATAACTCGGTCATCGCAATGGAACAGGCCTACCGCCAGCGCAAAGGCCTGTCCCTGCTCAGCGATGCCGATATTGAAGCGCTGAAAGCTGGACAGCCGATGTCCTGGGAAAGTGGAGATGGGGGATCGGCACCGGTAGCAGCCGCACCTGCGCCGCCCGTAGCGGCACCCGCTACAACTCCTACAGCAACGCCCACAGCCGGGAGTGTCGGTCTCAGCGAGGATGTCGCCAAATGGGTTGCGGAAGGAAGGAAGTGGAGCAAGTCGACCATCGCAGCGGAACAGGCGCGGCGTGGCCGGAAGGGTCTGCCCGCTCTCAATGATGTCGAAATTGCTGCGCTGCTTGGAGAACCAATCGAATCTGCGGCGGCCACGGCGGCGGTTCCAGTTGCAGCGCCGCCATCGCCGATCGCCTCCGGGCCCATCAGCGCCGACGTCGCCAAATGGGTTGCGGAGGGAAAGAAGTGGAGTAAGTCGACCATCGCCGCGGAGCAGGCGCGGCGCGGCCGCAAAGGGTTGCCCACTCTTAACGATGCCGAGATTGCCGCTCTACTCGGCGAGCCGGTTGCTGCCGCCGCAACTCCCGCGGCTTCGGCTCCTGCGGCGACGGCAGCGTCCGTCCCCGCTGCTCCTCGGCCCGCAGGGGCCAAAGCCGCTACGGCTTCGGCGGCTGCTTCCGTATCCCGCAGCGGCGAATCCACAACCTATGTCGGCACTCCTGCGGTCGGAACCTCCAGAGCGGCAAAGGCCGGAGGCGTGGCAGCCATCGGCCCGGAGGATAGTGAAGTCAATCAGCAGCGCAGGCGACTAGCGTGGAGCGCCGTTGCCGCTTTCCTGGTGGCATGGTTCCTGGCATTCTTCCGCTTCTTCCTGCCGCGTACTCTGTTCGAGCCTGCGACCAGCTTCAAGATTGGCTATCCCGAGGAATACGGTTTAGGAGTAGACACAAAGTTTCAGCAAAAGTACCGCATCTGGGTGGACCGTACGCCGGATCGCATCTTCGTGATCTACGCGCGCTGCACTCACCTCGGCTGTACTCCCGACTGGAAACCGAGTGAGAACAAATTCAAGTGTCCCTGCCACGGCAGCGGATACGACAGCGAAGGAATTAACTTCGAAGGCCCAGCGCCGCGCCCCATGGATCGCGCGCGCGTGGAAGTTGCCCCCGACGGCCAGATTCTGGTGGATGTTTCAAAGCTTTACCAATGGCCCAAGGGCCAGCCCACTCAGTTCAACGACGATGGAGCGTTTCTACGGGCGTAGTCGATTTTGTGGCGCGGGCGCCCTCGCCCGTGTTGGGTCGTTAGGATCGAGAAGCATGACAAGAGGAAACAATGCCTGAAGAGAATGGAAACGGCAAGAACGGCAATCGCGTAGGCCTGCTGGAGCGCGTGAAGGCTGGCGTCAAGGAAGACGTCCAGTCGCTCAAGACCGACATGCCCGTGAAAGCCAAAGAGCAGATCGAAGGCCTGAAAGATCCCACCAAGACCCAGGTCTTCACTTCGATCTTCCGCCACAAGCATGACGACACGCCGCGCAACCGCGCGCTGGGCGTGCTGTCCAACGTCTTCCTGCACCTGCACCCGGCCAAGATCAATCGCGACGCGGTGCGCTACAGCTATACCTGGGGCATGGGCGGAATCACGTTCTACTTATTCATCGTGCTCACCTTTACCGGCGTGCTGCTGATGTTCTATTACCATCCCAGCAAAGTGCAGGCCTTCCGCGACGTCTTATATCTCGAGCACGATGTTCCCTTCGGCAAACTGCTTCGAAACATGCATCGCTGGGCAGCGCACTTAATGGTCATCGCGGTCTGGCTGCATATGTTCCGGGTTTTTCTGACCGGATCGTACAAGAAACCGCGTGAGTTCAACTGGAACATCGGCGTGCTTCTGTTGGTTTTCACGCTGCTGCTCTCGTTTACCAACTCGGATTCTGGGCAGTCACGGTGGGAACGAATATGGCTCGCGCCACGCCGCTGCTGGGCCACGAAGGCCCCTTCGGCAAGATGTTCGGGATGACGCCATACAATGACGTTCGCTTTGGCTTGCTGGGCGGCTCGATCGTGGATGCAAATGCACTGCTGCGATCCTACATCTGGCACTGCATCGGCATCCCAATCGTGGCTTCGGTTCTGATGATCGTGCATTTCTGGCGAGTCAGAAAAGACGGCGGCATTTCCGGCCCGGCGCCAGTGATGTTAACCGCGGAAGCGGACAAGCCGCGCCGCGGATAGACTCGGAGACTTTATGGATTGGCGACAACTTTGGGAGATCTGTTCCGCGCCTGACAACGTACCGATTGTGGGTTTGATCCCGCTGTTGATCTTTTATATCTATCTGGCGTGGAAGCAGGCGAAGGCCAACGATGAACTGATCGGCGAACTCGAAACCAATCCTGCGATGGCTAAGACTCATCATCGCAAGACCTGGCCGTTCCGCCCGGGATGGCAGAAAGAAATTCACGTCTGGCCGTTTCTCCTGCGCATTGAATTCCTCGCCGCGATCATCGTCACCATCATTTTAATGATCTGGTCCATCACGCTGAGCGCTCCGCTTGAAGAACCGTCGAATCCCAACCTGACGATGAACCCCGCGAAAGCGCCCTGGTACTTTCTCGGCTTGCAGGAAATGTTGGTGTACTTCGATCCCTGGATCGCTGGCGTGGTGATGCCGACCCTAATCATCATCGGACTCATGGTGATTCCGTACATCGACACCAATCCGCTGGGCAGCGGGTACTACACCTGGAAGCAGCGCAAGTTTGCCATTGGCACGTTCATGTTCGGCTTCGTCATTCTGTGGGTCGCGATGATCATTATTGGGACATTCATCCGCGGGCCCGGCTGGCAGTGGTTCTGGCCGGGTCAAACCTGGGATCACAATCGCCTTATTTACGAGGTGAATCGCGACTTGCCCGATCTGTTCGGGCTGACCTCGAACCTGGCCAAAGCAATCTTCGGCGCCATTGTGGTCGGAGGTTATTACCTGGCCGGCGGATTTCTGGTGCACGCGCTGTTCCGGCGTTACAACCCGAAAGATTATCAGCGCATGAGCCTGCTGCAGTATTCCATCATGATGTTCTTCTGGCTGACCATGGTGGGACTGCCGCTCAAAATGCTGCTGCGGCTTGCATTCAATATCAAGTATGTGTGGATAACGCCCTGGTTCAACGTGTGAAGTAAGAAACAATTGTCATTCCGAGCGAAGCGAGGAATCTGCAGTTTGCTTGCGGGAAAACCTACAGATCCCTCGTTTCACTCGGGATGACAATCTGATTTCGCTATTTGTCCAACGTCTGACTGGAGAATCTGGTGCCCGAACAACCAATCCCGGAGCAAGATCCGGTAGTCACGAAGTCGTACGCGC
>Ga0207012_1098_pt1 | contig 19328 bp, 10 predicted proteins | sample Alteio_BWMinCont_80_FD_153471 | JGI IMG/M metagenome (GOLD analysis project Ga0207012, IMG submission 153471) | Enriched cells from forest soil in Barre Woods Harvard Forest LTER site, Petersham, Massachusetts, United States -... | ecosystem: Environmental > Terrestrial > Soil > Temperate forest >...
CAAGTTTTTCTTTGTGGGTTATAAGAAATTTTTCACTCATTCAAAATAGGTTTATTGTGATTAGGACTAAGTTTATAAGTATTCTATTTGTTTCGGCCCTTATAACAGCTCTATCTAGCATGCCTGTTCAAGCCTCGAATTGGATTGCTCCTGTTACCGATAACGATCTTAATAACCCTGCTAATTGGGATCCTAATGCCGTTCCTGGAAGTAGCGACGTGGCCGTTTTTAGTCCCGGATATAATACCAATCCCGTCGAAAATTCTGCCCCCTTCTCTGTTTCTTCTTTTAGTTTTCCCTCCGGTGCGTCACTATTTAATTTTAATTTTAACAATGAAAGTCTGACTTTTAACGGAACTGGCATTACTGGCTCCAGTACGAATCCAACCATCACAGTTACCAACACTAATAATAGTTCTTTTCCTGGCGATCTCATTTCTTTTTTGGGGGGAACAGGGACTTCTGGTAGTGCTATCATCACAAGTTCAAATAGCGGTACATTAACAGGAAGTCACTCTAGCACCTCTCTTGGGTCATTCAATTCCAATTTGCATTCCACCGGAGCATTTACAGTTTCTAATGGTGGAAGCCTCACAGCAAGCAATACCGGTAATGATAGCACAAGTGGTACGGGCAACAATGGAACCGCCAATACAGGAAGCAGCCAATTGAGGTTTGATCAATCATTTACCGCTGGCAACAATGTTGTTGTCTCAGCGTCGAACAGCGGGACTTTTAGCGGTAATAACACTGCCCAAGGCGATGCCGTTGCGATCGTCAATGGCAGTCAATTTATATCTTCTGGGGCATTTCAGGTTGGAGACAATTTTAATTGCCAAATTCAAAATACTGGCAACGATAGCAGTCCAGGTTTTGGGCTCAGCAATGTAGGTCAACTTAATGCTGCACAGATGATCTTGCAAACGACTGCCATGATTGGCAATAACTGCACAATTGATCTTTCTAATACGGGGAATAATTCATCACAAACCATCAGTTTTCCTGATTTTCTTGGATACCTCAATGACCAACAATTTTTTGTAGGAAGTACCTTCCAAGCAGGTGATGGCTTTAACTTGGCGGTGACAAATACAGGAATAGATAGTAGCAACGGACACGGGGGTTACCAGGTTGCAGTCATTAACTCCAATTCTGGAACGACAGGCAATCAAATCCTCTTTCTCCAAGGGGGTACACTAGGTAACCAAGCAACCATTGGTGCTACTAACAATGGAACTTATAGTGGTGCTAATACCAGTGGAGGCTCTAATGTTTCAGGTATGAACCTTCAACAGATAGCCATCGGAGATAGTACAGCGCCTGGTTCATACGCCTTTGTTGCAGGTAATTATTTTAGTCTGAACGCCTCCAATAGCGGTCTTGATAGTAGCCATGGAGCTGGAGCGAATGCTGTAGGAGATGTTTCTACGGATCAGGTTACGTTCTTCGCTCCCGTTACTCTAGGTACAAATGCAAATATTACGATCTCTAACGGTGGAAATTTCAGTGGCCATGCATCTGCTACATATGTGAATGTTGGTTCCGCTGGTGGCAGTCAGTTAGATTGTGTAAGTAGTTTCGCAGTTGGCGATAATTTTACACTTGATGTTACTAATTCAGGAACCAACACAGGCAGTGGTATAGGTGGTTATTTTATTGGAGATCTCATAACTGGCCAACAGGTCAATTTTCAGAATAGTCTTATCATCGGAAACAATGCAACGATTACACTTTCAAATAGTGGATCCAACTCATCTAATACAACCAACAACAGCCAAATTGGTAGCTTTATGGGTTATGGCAAGCAGCTGAGGGCGAATAATCTATTTCAAGTCGGCAATGATTTTATTTTAAGAATTACAAATTCAGGGTTTGATGATAGTACAGGACCGGGAGGGAATTTTGTTGGTTTTATGAATAATAATACCGTTGATCATTCCGCTTCTCAAGTTCATCTCGCGAATGGCGGTACTATAGGAGATCGTGCATCGATCACATTATCGAATACAGGGACTTATCAAGGCAGCAATACGACATCTGGTAATTCAATCGGTGTTCTGGCAGGGCAGCAACTGTATTCGGTAGGAGATTTTCATGCTGGAAATAATTTCGGTTTAACAGTATCTAATTCAGGCATCGATAATGCATCTGCCCAAAACAACAATAGCATGGGAACACTCAACAGCTCTCAAGTCCAATTCGGCGGTGCTTGTGTGCTTGGCAATAATACTACGATAGCCCTCACAAATAGCGGGACTAATAACGACACAACAGGGACCTTTAACAATATCGGGGTAATCGGTGGTTTCCAGATGTTAGTGACTGGAGATTTTACCGCGGGAACAGGTTTGAATCTTAGTGCAACTAATGAAACGGTTGTTCAAGGAGATTCTAGCAATTTTGTGGGAGTCGTTAGCGGTTCTCAAATTGCATTTGCTCAAAACTGTACGCTCAATGATGGATCTACGATCAGCGCCTATAATTACGGTACTGTAAATCAGTCTCAGATTGTGTTTTTAGATGGATTGGATTTGATTAGTGGCCAAGCAACCATCCAAGCGATCAATCATGGAACTCTTGGTCAATTCGGAATTAACATTCAGGGAGGTTCTGTAGGAGGGAATATACACTTCGTGCTGGTTAACAGTTCGATTAATATTGCAACAACAGGTCCCTTCACTGTTGCCGGACTTAATGGTGGCAGTTCCAGTGTGATCCAATCTCAAGGACTCATCATTGTGAATACAGGTCCTGGTGTCAATGCTATTTTTGCTGGAGTTATCCAAAATTCTCCTTTTGGAATAGGTTCATTGACAAAGGCAGGATTTGGCACGCAAACTCTTTCTGGTTATAACACCTATACAGGACTTACAACTATTCAGGAAGGTATTCTTATTGTCAATGGAACGATCAGTGGAAGTATGGTGATCGACTCTTTGGGTATTCTTAAGGGGAATGGGACAATTTTAGGAGATGTGTCGAACAATGGGACAATCTCTCCTGGGGAAAGTATCGGACTTCTTACTATAGGAAGTCTCACTAATACAGGTGATTATGATGTTGAGGTCAGTTCGACTGACAGTGATTTAATCGTGGTGAATGAGGGTGTCACATTGAATGGAGGAACAGTAATTGTCAGTTCTGTCGATGGAACCTATAAATTTCAACAACCTTACGAGATTCTCACATCAGAAAGCTTAACAGGGACCTTTGCTAATTCTATTGCTGTTTCCCCCACATTGGGTACTTCATTAGATTATCACGATAATAATGTTTACCTCACTTTAGTGACAGCCTTCGAAAACGTCGCTCGTTCGAGTAACCAAAGGAACGTGGCGGTTCGCTTAGATGATATTATCGGACCCAATGCAAACCAAACAGCTCTCTTCAGTGCGCTCGTGAATCTATCTGTTGAAGATGCTCAAGAAGCGTTGGTGAGTTTGTCTGGTTACCAACATACAGAAGATCTTTGGTCCTTACAAATTCTCAATCGCCAATTCATAAGAAGATTGTACGATCCTATTCGCTCCATTGTGACAACGGATCCAAGCTGTAACTGTCAACCATGTGTCGATCAATCCTTATATAGCTGGTTGGAAGTGGAAGGGGCTTTCTTTAACGTACGTGGAAATCACGATGCGAATAGCTTTCGTGCTGATGGATTTAACGTCGCTATGGGTGTTCAACAAACATTTTGTGAGAGTTTGACAGGTGGATTGGCTGGAGCTTATGAATATGATCATCTTCATTATCACCACGGAGGATCTGGACAAAATATCACGTGGTTAGGTGGTCTCTATGGGCTTTATCGTCCTGAAGGTTATTATGCGTTAGCCGATTTTACCTTTGGGTACAGTACAAATAGGATCGATCGCGGTATTTTGGTTGGACCACTCCGTTATAATGCCCACAGTAAACCAAAAGTTAACGAATTTACTTTTTACGGCGAATGGGGATTTGATTATTGGGCAGAGGGTCTCCTTATACAACCCTTTGTTGGTTTTCAAGCAAGTCGATTTTTCCGTCATCATCTAACAGAAACAGAAGCGCACGGTTGGGCCCTCGTGATTGATAAGAAAGATTCTTTGATTACCCAATCGCGACTAGGCATTCATATGTCAACAGCAAATCAATTCAAATGTGTAGAATTTTCTTTAGATTTAGCTTGGAACGCGTTGCTATCGAGTCAAGGCAATCACATCCGCGGAAGCTTTGTCGATTTTGGGACAAGCTATGATATTAAAGGAATTCCTTTATCTGACAGCGTCGACTATGCGTTGACAGCTTCGACAAATATTTGTGCTGATCTCAGTGCTTATCTAGAGTTTTCTGGTGAGACTTGGACCCATGCCACGACCTATGATGTCGTAGGCGGAATCAAATGGTTCTGGTAGCAGGATATGTTCATCCTGTTGGGGTCGAGTTCTTGTTGACTTAAAAGTAGCAAATTGTTACAACTATCGATCAGATGTTAGGATTCTGTCATCTAAAAATCAATAATACAGACTACGAATAAGGAAAATTCGATGAGATTATATAAATACCTATTGCCATTAAGTTTGATCTGCCTGTTGGTGGCAAATAGTGTAATTGCTGCGCCGGGTGGACAAGACGATAATTCTTATGAACAAGAACTAAACGATCGTGATTTCGATGCTTTAAGGGACTTTCTTAAGGCGAGACGAACTGAGGATGTTCTGCAAAAGAAATCGAACTTAATCGTCAGTGGTGATTGCCACTTTGAATGGCGCCATCTTAATGAAACATGCTGTGGTAATAGAGAACGTGGTCATAAGCGTTTTGATGCTAAAGGAAGACCGATCTCTCGTAATGACTTTGACGTTGAGGCAAATCTTTATTTTAACTGCTTATATGAAAAATCATGGGCCGTTGTGCAAGTGCGTTATGATAACTCTGCAGGGGTTGATGATAACGACCATCCATGCATTGGACTACTAGACCCAGATGCAACAGGATCAAATTGTGGTAGTAGCTGTTTAAAGAGATCGATTGGTTGCAATGGAGATCCTGAAGGCTATCACGGAAGTGGTGTGTGCGATAAGGTTTGTTTAAAGAAAGCCTACTTTGGTTATAATTTTCTTGAGAATGACTGTGCGCGTGTCGACATTGAACTCGGTCGTCGAGGAAACTTATATAGCGTGCTCGAGTCTAACGTACAATTTTTGAGTCGTTTTGACGGGGTTTATTTAAAATATGACCAAGCATTTGAAGAAGTGGCTGACTGGTATCTTCATAGTTTAGCATTTGTGATCGATGAAAGAGTAAACCATTTTGGTTGGGCCGTAGAGACAGGTTTAATTGGAATTGCTGATACGAATTTTGAAGTTAAATACTCCTTTATTGATTGGATTAAAAATGGAAGAAATAGATGCCATGTTGATAATCCAGTTGGATTTAACTTCTTGAACTCCCAAGTGATTTTGGCTTACAACCTTGATCCTGCCTATTTGGGTAAGGGAGTACGATTCTATGCTGCGTATCTATACAACCATGCGGCAGATGATCTGATTGTTTATAGAAAACACGGTCCTTACAATGCAGGACGTCAAAACATGGCTTGGTATGCTGGGGTGTTTATTGGCAAAGTACGTAAAGAAGGGGATTGGGCGGTGGAGCTTCAGTATCAGTATGTAGAAGCTCAAGCAATGCCTGATCAGGATTCTGCGGGTATCGGCCGTGGTAACGTCCTTGATGAAAGCCTTACGACTTGTTCTCGTCGCGGAAATACGAACTTTAAGGGATGGAAGATCGAAGCGCTCTACGCCTTCACCGATAACATCACTTTAGATAGTATCTTCGAAGCTTCAGTGGCACTAGATCCTAAAATTGGTGGTGCGCACACTTATAACAAATTTGAGTGTGAAGCTGTCTATGCTTTCTAAAGCGTAACAATTCTTAGAGAATTAAAAAAGGGCTTTTGCAGTTTACCTGCAAAAGCCCTTTTGCTTTCTAACGGATCCTGCATCTATGTCCATTTGCCCCGTCCATAGTGTTTGTCTATGGCTGCTCGTCCATCGTCCATGTCCATTTTGGAAAATGCGGTTACCCTGCTATCTGGTATAAATTCCCTTGACTTTTCTCTAAGAAAGATTATGTTGAAGAACTATTTCAATATAAGGTTTTTTAGCAAATGAGATTAGGAAAAAAGACATTTGTGCAGATGATGCTCATTGCGACAGCTCTCATCATGCTGTTTTTCTTGATTATGCAACCCTTATCGGTTCTCCACTTTAAAGACTACATTGCGATCTTATTTCCTAAGGGGATCATTGCTCTTGAGGAACGCAATCTTCTTTTGATCCTGCAGGCCATCATGTTGCTGATTGTCATTCCTGTTTATATCCTGACATTTATTTTCTCTTGGAAGTATCGGGCGTTTAATACTAAAGCTAAATACGATCCCGATCTCGTCGATAACAAGCTAGCTGAATATATTTGGTGGGGAGTCCCATTAATTCTGACTGCTGCTGTAAGCGTTTTAACTTGGACTAAAACACATGAATTAGATCCGTTCAAACCAATTGCTTCTGACAAAAAAGCGATGACTATCCAAGTCGTGGCGCTGCAATGGAAATGGCTCTTTATCTATCCTGAGGAAAATATTGCCACGGTGAATTTCTTGCAGTTTCCTGTGGATACTCCGATTAAGTTTGAAATTACTGCAGACGCTCCGATGAATTCCTTTTGGATTCCGCATCTTGGGGGGCAGATCTATGCCATGCCCAATATGAAAACCGAACTCAATTTGATTGCTAATGAGAAAGGGGATTTTAGAGGGTCATCAGCAAACTTAAGTGGAGAGGGGTTTTCTGGTATGCACTTCATTGCTAGAGCTTCAACTGATGAGGACTATGCTCACTGGGTAGCCTCAGTGAAACAATCATCAAACTCTCTTGATTTGGAAGGGTATAATAAACTGGTTGCTCCAAGTCAGAATAATCCCGAAGTAGTCTATCAATTAAAGGAAAATAAGCTTTTTGATCACGTCCTGATGAAATATATGCATCCTCCAAAAGAAAAAGAAAAAAATGGGTAAGTAATGTTTGGCAATTTAACTTTAGAGGCATTCCATCATGAGGCCAGTCAAAATGGTGCTGTAGCAGGGATGTTATTGACTGGAATTGGTTTGATTGTTCTCATCACCTATATGGGACGTTGGAAATGGTTGTGGAATGAGTGGTTCACTTCTGTTGATCCTAAGCGGATCGGTCTGATGTATATCATTGTGGCTCTCCTCATGTTTTTTAAGGGATTTGCCGATGCTCTCATGATGCGTTTACAACAGGCACTGTCAGTAGGTGAGGCGCATGGATTTATCTCTTCAGGGCATTTTCAGGAGGTTTTTTCTGCACATGGAACCACGATGATTTTTTTTGTTGGAATGGGAATTGTGTTTGGCTTCATGAATCTGATTGTGCCTTTACAGATTGGGGCTCGAGATGTCGCTTATCCCTTCCTAAATGCATTAGGGTTTTGGTTGTTTGCTTCAGGAGCAGCACTGACCCTTGTTTCTCTTGCCATTGGCAAATTTTCAGCAGCAGGGTGGTTGGCTTATCCTCCACTTTCGGGGATTGAATATTCTCCAGGTGAGGGGGTGGACTACTGGATCTGGGCTGTGCAGATTGCAGGCATCGGAAGTACATTATCGGGGATTAATTTCCTAGTTACCATACTCAAGATGCGTTGTCCGGGGATGACATTCATGAGGATGCCCATCTTTGTGTGGAGCGGCTTGTGTGCAATGGTGCTCGTCATTTTTGCTTTTCCCATTTTGACAGCGACGCTTGTGCTATTGACATTGGATCGCTATATGGGAATGCACTTCTTCACACCAGGTGGAGGGGGTAATCCTATGATGTATGTCAACCTCATTTGGGCTTGGGGGCACCCTGAAGTCTATATTTTGATTTTACCAGCCTTTGGTATTTTTTCAGAAGTAGTGCCTACATTTTCTGAAAAAAGATTATTTGGCTATGTCTCGATGGTGTGGGCTTTGGTTGTGATTACATTTCTCTCGTTTATTGTATGGTTGCACCATTTCTTCACGATGGGCGCTAGTGCAAATGTGAATGCCTTTTTTGGGATTACGACCATGCTGATTGCGATCCCGACAGGAGTGAAAATTTTCAATTGGCTATTCACGAAATTTAGAGGACGGGTTCACTTTGATTCTCCGATGCTCTGGTTCTTTGCTTTTGTTCTCAATTTTACGATTGGAGGCATGACCGGTATTCTGCTTTCATCCCCTCCTGTTGATTTTCAGGTCCATAACAGTTTATTTCTGATTGCGCACTTTCACGGCATGGTTATCGGTGGGGTATTATTTGGTTTCTTCTGTGGATTTACCTACTGGTTTCCAAAAGTCACAGGCTTCTTTTTGAGTGAACGATTGAATCGTTATGCCTTCGGATGTTGGTTTGTCGGGTTCTTAATGGCCTTTATGCCCCTCTATATGCTTGGGTTTATGGGCGCTACAAGACGACTCGATCACTATGAGGCCTCGACTGGGTGGCAACCGTTGTTTATTGTGGTTGGGATTGGCGCTCTCATTATTCTGTGTGGGGTGATCATTCAAATGTATGGACTCTATAGAAGCATTAAAAATCGCAAACAAAATTTAGATACGACAGGTGATCCATGGAATGGAAGAACATTGGAATGGTCGATTCCGTCCCCACCACCTATCTATAACTTTGCCATTACACCCACAGTTGATCAGATCGATCCATTATGGGCGATTAAAAGAGGGTTGGCACCTAAACCTCGACTCGACTATGAAGACATTCATCTTCCAAGAAATACTCCAATGGGACTTTATATAGGAATACTCAGTTTAATTTTTGGTTTTGCGATGACCTGGCACATTATGTGGCTGGTCATTTTGAGTTTTATCGGGATTGTAGTGTGCGTTGTAATACGTCTTTCAGGGACCGATGAGCATGATCTTATTACTGCTGCTCAGGTTAAAGCGATGGAAGAGTCCCGTTCAAAAACTCAGGGGGGTACGCAATGGGTTCACTGACAATTCACCATACCTCGGATCCGCGAGCTGATACACGTCTTCCTGATCCACACCAAGATACTTTCTCTAAAACTGTTTTAGGGTTTTGGATGTATCTGATGACCGACTGCGTGTTGTTTGCAACTCTCTTTGCAACCTATGCAGTTCTCCATAACAACACGTTTGGAGGGCCCTCATCGCGCGATCTGTTTAGTCTTTCGACAGCTTTTGCTGAAACGATGATTTTGTTATTCAGTAGTGTGACGTGCGGGCTTGGAATGTTGTCTGCAGTGAAAAGTAAAAAGAAGCAACTGATCGGATGGTTTTTGATTTCCTTTTTACTAGGGGCCTCCTTTGTGGCGATGGAACTTCATGAATTTGGTCATTTGATACATGAAGGCCATAGCTGGGAGAAGAGTGCATTTTTATCGTCGTTCTTTACCTTGGTTGGAACACATGGACTCCATGTGTCGATTGGGTTATTTTGGATGGCAGTCGTAATGGTTCAGGTCTGGATTTGTGGAATCACTGTGAATACCTTTCGAAGACTAGTCGTGTTTAGTTTATTTTGGCATTTTTTGGATTTAGTGTGGATATTCATTTTCACTTTTGTATATCTGATGGGGGTAATCTAGATGAGTGAAGAACTCAGTTTAAAAGAAATTCAAAAAGAGTGGCATGGCACTATTCAGGCTTATGTAGTTGGATTTACCGCTTCGGTGTTATTGACGGCAATTTCCTTTGCTTTAGTGATCACACGGATACTTTCAGGGTGGTATTTAGTTCATACTTTGGTGGCACTTGCTCTTGTCCAGGCGTTTGTGCAGCTGCGCTTCTTTCTGCATGTCGGACAAGAAGCTAAGCCGAAATGGGAGAGCCTAGTGTTTTACTTTATGGTGATGGTACTGCTAATTATTGCGGGTGGTTCGTTATGGATTATGAGTGATCTCAATGACCGTGTCATGTCGAATATGCCCTAGTTGCTCACCATTGAGCCAGAAACTGAAAAATTTGGAGTGCGGTGACTTGTCACCGCTTTGTTTAGCTCGACTTGTCGAGCGTATAGGCAATCTAAAACGTGCCTTAATCAGGAAGAATGCGCAAACCGTACAATTAGGCATATCTTGGGTCGCTTATACGCTCGACAAGTCGAGCTAGACAAAGCGGTGACAAGTCACCGCACTCCAAATTCAATTGACTATTAGATTCTTAGTTTAATGCGCGATTTTTGAGGAACGTTATGATTAATTATTATTTAATAACCAAACCTGGGATTGTTTTTGGCAATCTCGTGACACTAGCGGCAGGGTTCATGCTGGCTTCCAAAGGATCTTTTAATATAAGACTATTCCTTATTACGTTACTTGGGCTCGCATTCGTGATGGCCTCAGCGTGTGTTTTTAATAATTATATTGATCGGAAAATGGATAAGAAGATGGAGCGTACAAAAAAACGTGCGCTAGTGACGGGGTTGATTTCTGGAAGTAGTGCACTTCTCTTTGGCACTGTTCTTGGAATTATCGGTGGGGCTATTTTGTTTTTCTATACCAATCTGCTAGCGTTTAGCGTCGCAGCATTTGGCTTTTTTGTTTATGTTTTCCTATATAGCATGTGGAAGGGGAAAACTGTGTATGGCACCGCCATTGGCAGTGTAGCAGGGGCTGTTCCCCCAGTTGTGGGTTACTGTGCGGTCAGCAATCAAGTGGATATGGGAGCCATTATTTTATTTTCGATGCTCGTGCTGTGGCAGATGCCCCATTTTTTTGCGATTGCGATGTCTCATTTTGACGATTACACCGCAGCAGGAGTTCCGGTGTTGCCTATTCTAAAAGGCAGCTTGAGGGCTAAAATCCATATGGTGTTCTATATTCTAGCTTTTATTATAGCGTCGGCGCTTCTGACTCTCTTTAATTATACGGGCATAGTCTATTTGACTATTTCAACTGGACTAGGTTGTGGCTGGCTTGTGTTGAGTTTAAAGGGATTTGGATGTCAGGACGACCAGCTTTGGGGTCGACGTATGTTTCAGGTATCTCTTGTCCTGATCATGGCCATTTGCTTGACCATCCCATTTGATTTGGTTATGTAGAATAGGCTTCTTAAAGCAGTGAAGGACAAGTTCATTCCAAAAACCACGGACTAAAGTCCGTGCCACAAATATCTCGTTACGAACTTATTGTGGCACGGACTTTAGTCCGTGGTTTTTGGAGTTGCTAGGCTTTGCTTTTGGCTAGGTCTGCAGGTGTTTTGATGGTTCCATCGGCAACTTGTTTCAATATGGCAATTCTGTCGCGCAAAAAGTTCTCTTGCTCGGGTGTAAAATTATTTGGAATTTGACCTTTACCACGAGCCATGTTTAGAAAGGCTTGAAGCTTTTGTTCTTGCTCAGGTTCTTTAAACATTTCAGTTAAAGCTTGTTTAGTTGCTGGGGTAAAGTCCCTTTTAGAAATTTCCAGATTACCCCATTTGTACTGATTACCAATGGAGGGTGTCTTTCTAATAGGAAATGCTTTGTCATAATCAAAGTTGACAGCACCGACAAGCATTCCTTTATCTACTTTTACAAAGGCATTTCCTTCATGTCCATCCATGTTTCCCGTTAGGAAGTCAAAGATTTTTGACATTTGCCATATATTGAGTTCATCGGGAAAGTAGTTTTTCCTTTTGTCGTCAAGAACATTGGTTTTTGATTTACTCAGACTGACTTTTTCTACGTGAGAGCCGACGAGATCTAGTCCTGGAAGAAAAGCACAAAAGCTTGCAGGTCGAGGATCATCATTTTTATTTGTAAACTCTAATGTCGTTGGGAATCCTATATTGTGTTGGTCAAAGCCAAAGATATGAAACATTTCATAAGCAAAGACTTCATTATGAACTCGTTGATTCATATCGTCTTTGTTCAAGTTTGCTGCCATTCCAACAGTATCTTTAACTCTTTCTCCCCATTGTGTGAGGTCTAATTTTCCCTTGAAATCCCTAACAGTATCGGGGTGAGGTTTAAATACTCCTAGGAATGAGATATGGGCTTCTTCATAAGGAAGAAGAGCTTCAGGTTTATTTAATCCCGATTCAAGATGCCTGAAGAAAACGGCCCCATTGACTCCACCACCAGCAGGCTTATATCGATTTCCGTTGAGATCACCCGCCAGGATTCCTCTCCAGTAGTTTCTAGTTAGTATTAGCTCATCTTTATTTTTTTGTGGTATTTCAGGATTCATTTTAGCAACTTCTTGCATTGCCTTTTTTAGTTCTTCTGAAATCATTTTCTGCAATTTCCATTTTCCACCAAACAACTGATTGGGGTGGTATCCATGAGCGATCATTTTCTCTAAGAATGGATTTCTGATCGGGTGGCTTTCGTTGATGTCCTTGTTGTGGATAGCTTGAATGAAGTTAGCAAAGAATGTTTTGACTAGAGCTTGATCATTGTGTGAGATAGTGTCACTTTCAGCTAATTCAACACAGTATTTCATTATCTGAATAAGTTTGCCTGGTGCCACTTCTTTAAGATTTTCAATGGGTTTTGCGCTTAGTAAGGTTAAGTCTGTTTTTCGGTTATCAATGACAATTCGTATAGGAGTAAAAATTGGCTGAGCAGCTGCGGCGGCTTTTGGAGAAGAAACTTTAGCGGGTGATTTTACTTTGTTAAAAAATGAAGGAGATTTGGCTTCGGCTTGCTGAAGCCTTTCTCTTTCGATTTGTTGAACTATAGACCGCAACAGATAAGCATTTTTCATTGATGCTTTGACCAAGTGTGCGTCGCCATATAAGTCACTTTGGTGTCCACCCAGTTGACTTGCACCTGGACGTCTAAATCCCTCAAAGGAAATGGTGTGATAAGCATCCTTAAAAGAAGTGCCTGGAAATCTGCCAAGTTCAAATCTGTTATCCTGGGAGTTTAAGAATCGAAGCGAAATGAAATTTGGTTGCTCTCGTAATTCTCTGGAGTGCTCCTTTGTTATAAAGCTTGGAGCACCAAATCCTATTGATTGTATTTGATTGTTTGCATACTTTTTGGAAAGAAAATATCCCAAGGCTGTTGCTACGGCTCCTTCAGAACCATGACCGGTTAGAACAATATCGACATCATTTGGGATAGGGTTTCCAATTAGCTTTTTTAATTGATTTAATATAATTTTTTCTAACTTTTCAGCTCTATCGATGATTAATGGATCTCCCTGCCCCAATATACTGGTAGGTGAACCTACAAAGATCGAAATATCATCACCTCCCTTGCAGCAAATAACAATTCTTTGCTTTTTATTTCGATCTTCAGGAGTAAACAAAGAGATATCATATTTGTTTTCAGAATCGTTACATAATTTCGATACATAAGAATCGCTTCCGATTTTATCTATATCTTTCACAGCAGTTTTAAATCCTAAGAATTCAAGAAACTGATCTTCATAACTGATTTTTCCCAACACATCTCTGCTGCCTCGTTTGTGTTTTGAATCGAATAGGGTCTCATTAAAATTGCCATTCAATTTCGTAGCTCTGACTGCTAGGTGAACCAGATGAGTATCATACTTTCCGACCAACCCCTGTACGATCTTGCCATTTGTTAATTTTAGTTCCTCTAGTCGACTATTGCTTAAATTTCTTATTTTGCTTAAAAGATCAACTATTTGTTGAGTTTTACCAATATTTCTATTGATTTCCGTATAGTTAATTATAAGAGTGTTAGTCGCAATTATCAAAGAAAAAATCTGATTTGGATTAAGTGTATTTATCCGAGGACTATTTAAATCGGCGATGATCTGTTGAAGACTGTATATCGTCTCTACCTCTTCCTCCCCACTTGTGGGAACAATATCTATGGGTCCTTCGATTGTGGTTCTATCAAATTTAAGGAATTTTTTATCATAAGTCGCAACAACTTTTTCCTTAAGTATATAGTCTCCAAGGCTAATCAAATCGGTAGTTCTTTTAATGATTTTTTGATTATCTGAAGAGGAAATCACATCGATGCCATCACAAGTCTCTTGGTATACTTCTCTTAATACGACTGGATTTCGCATTGCTGGATTAAAATTAGTTACATTTCCATATTCTGTTTTATTGTGTCCCTTAAAATCAAAAAAATTTTCATTTAAGCTAACTGATAAAGGAAAAGTGTTATAAACATCCTTGCTGAAATCGCCAATGTAATTACCACCGCTTCTGTCGACCAGTGTATCCTTCTCATATCTAAGTCTGATGGGTAAAAAGTTTGTCGCTTGACTCATGCTATAAGCCTCTTCAGTGGATACAGTGGTGGTTGAACCTGCAGCAATTGAGGTGACTTGAGTTTTTGGATAAAGTATAGCCATTCTGTTTGCTATAAGAGTAGCAGAAGATCCGCCACCGTCGAAGCCTGCGGCAATAATTTCTAATTTTCCTGCTTTCAGATCTTCTGAATAACCTTCTAGTATGTTTGTAGATGTTATATTACTCAAAATTTCTCGAGCGGCTGGAAGAATAGCGGAGTCTCCGAATAATCCAAGTTGATGATCCATACATTGGGCGGCTAGGGGGTTTTGGGAACACTTAGTTTCTTCTGTAACAAAGAGAAGCAGCTTGGGTTTTTCACTTTCTGACTGGGCTGAGTGAAAATAAATCTCGTAGCGAAGGCCGGGGGAAGAATTTTGAAACACAAGCAGATTGGATTCCTCAGGAGGACTATATTGTGAATTACCTATTTTCCTTCTAATTATTTCTGTAAGTGATGAATCATCCATATCCTTCATTTTTTTTGCTATCTTTGGATCTATCCAGAAATTTCTAGGATAGTTGGGTGTGTCTTCCATTTTTTCTTTTAATAAATTATAGAATGCTTGATTTTTTTCTTCTTTTCGAAGAATAGCAATTTCGTATCTCGTTCCATCGAGGTTCATTTGATCTCGAATTTTTGTTCGAATGCTGGTCAATTCATTAATAAGTGATCGGTTTATTATAGGATTTACAATATGTGTATACAAAGCAATCGAGGTAAAAGCTTCGAGAGCAAGAAGATCTTTTGCTGAGCAGGTATTTTCAGTCAAAATCTGATTAATTTCCGATAAAAAGTTTTCCACATGCTCTACAGAAGCTAGAGCTGTAGCTGTAGCTGTAAATTTAAGGCCTCCAGTTAGTTCTAAGTATTGATATTGATTAAAATCTTGCTGGGGTTTTAATAGGATTTGTTCTCCCAGTTTAATCACAAAATCTAATTTTTGCCTTTCGGTTGCTTCCAACAAATTTTCCATATGCCCGATAGCTATTACGGTTTGCTCATGTAGCTCCACATTTTGAAAGATTCTACCCTTTGCTTCATTAAGGAGTTGATAGGCCATTGTTGTGTGAGGTGTATGTTGGATCAATAGACGTTTAAGAAAAGGAGCATCGTCTATGTTCAGTGCGACAATTGTACCGAAGATTTGGTTGATTTCTTTTAAATTCTTAAGGAGTTTAGTTTCGTCTACAGGACTAGCTAACTTTGAAAGTTCTGCAAGAGGTATTGCGAGGTGTTTAATGGCTGTTTGGATCGTTGCCTCTGCTTGGTTGTCTTGTTGTAATTTTTGCTTGAATTCAGGGCTTGAGACTGGTATTTCTGATTTAAGAAGGTCAGTAAAAGCGGCAAAGCCTTCTTTTGCAGTTGAATTTTCACCTTCATTCGCTTTGTTTAAAAATTCTTCTAATGTGGCTGTTTGTTCTGTAAGAGGTAGAAGAGCCGTTATTTTTGCTTTAAGAGTTCCATTTTCGGGTGATTCGAGGGTTGAGATTTGTTGACTGATTTGAGAATTTTCTGTTTTAAGTAGATTGAAAACGAATTCATCCGTTTGTCGTTGAGTGGTTTTAGGAAGCTCCTCTTTGGAAGTATTTTTTAATTCTAATATTTTGTCTTGGAGGTCTGAATACTTTAAAATAAGCAGATCGTTATTGGTGAGTTTTATTTCATTTTTATCTCCAATTTTAGAGATGATTTCATTTAAAATTATGTAAAGGTCGGTTTGTTTAAGGATAGGATTTTTACTGGCCTGTTGTAACCAGTCAAGAATATTTGCGTGGTCAAGATCTCCTCGTTGAATAGTGAGTTCCATGGGTTTAGGCGCTTCTGGAATTTTTACTTCTATTGGTTTTTTAAGGGGATCGACGGGATTAGGTGTAGGATCTACTACAGGCTCAGGGATCACAATGGGATCGTCAGGTTTAGGGGTAGGGTCTACTATAGGTGTTATGATTCCTGCTTTCATCGCAATTTTTATCGTCTTTTGGGCTTCTTCAGGCACTTTACCTGCCTCTAGTCCTTTTATTAGTCGTTCACCAGATTTAAACTCCTCCCATGCTGTTTTTATTCCGCTCTGATAAATTCCAAGGGTAAAAATAGCAAAAACTATAGCTTTTACAAGCATGGCCCGTTGCCTGGAGGGGCTTAGTCTGACAAAGACGTTATAAGTTCCATTTAAATTTTCCGTGCCCTTGTTAAGGAATTCATACTTTATGTTATCTTTTATGATCCAGATAGGGGAAGAAGAAGTGTCATTGCTGGAATTATTAGCGCTAGATCCTGAAATTTTTGGTGGCATATTTATTTCTCCTTTGGAGATAAAATTACTAATATTTTATATAATCTTTCGTTTAGTTGTTTAATTCATATGTTCTTATTTGTTTATTATAGCTTAAAAACGTTTATGTTAGTACTTATTTCTATTTACATTTGGAGTTCTGTTTAAGTTTTTGATTATTAGTAGTATAAGGTGTGTGCTTTAGTCTAAGGGTATTTTAATGGACAAGCCGCCATAGACATCAATGGCATCAACTTGAAGAATTTTCAGTGTTTCGAATGGAGGGTGATCGGGGCGAAGCCCTCTATAGTTCGGACATTTTTAGAGATTGCCACGGCAGTGGCTTAAGAATTTAGCCCCGTGTGCAGGAGCCCTCCGGCGACAGAACGCGGGGTAGGGAAAGAAAAAAATCAAACCGCGGGAGCGGTGTAAGAGCTAGTAGCAAACCGGTTGTCATGTGAGATATTTTGGTAAAAAAAGTCTTATCAATATTCTACCATAACCCTCTTACGCCACTGCCGTGGCTTAATTTCTTTTTTCGTTTACCCCGCGTTCCGTCGCCGGAGGGCTCCTGCACACGGGGCTAGATTCTCAAGCCACTACCGTGGCGATTGCAGAACTCAACTAAGTCGTTGATAATCAGTGAATATTTATACTAATTTACAATCACTTACGAGACTTTTGCAAGTGTCTCTACCGTGGCGATTCTAATATGACCGGTACTCCACATTCTAAGGTGCTAACTTTTATCAGTTGGCCAGTTTTTTTCCTCGATTTCCTTGTTTAGATCAAGGTAGAGGGTAAGGAGGTAAGCAGCAAAACGGGAATATCTGATAGGTAATGTTCGGGAGCTTAGTGCATCAATAATCCGGTTCCTATTCTTAATGTAATCGCTTTTTGTGCACGAATCTTCTAAACCGTAAAGGACACCCACATACTTAGGATTATCTGGTGGACATGGTTTTTTGAGATCCTCTTTTGTTGCTTTGTAGGTACAGTAAGAAAGGTGAACTTGTTTGAAGCTATCATACATTTCTAACAAGCTATGGTGAATTTTGAGATTGAGTGTTTTCTTAAGTGAATTAGAGAACTGGAGATCTTCTTCCGTAAGTGAAGAGACGACAAACCTCGTAGTTAAAACGTGATGGGGAACGGTGCCTTTCAGTTCTTTCTTAGGCTCGATGGGGGCTAACGGGCTGGCTTGAGGTTGCACAATAGCTGCTGCTGCTTCATTAGTTCTAGCGATTTGGCTTTCCTCATCGAATGGGGTGCCTGGTCTCGATCCCATTTCAGATGAAAGAGGGGGGTGAAATCTACTTTGAGGTGTTAGTGGTCTTTCATGATTATTAAAAAGCATTATTACTCAATTATTGTGGTGTTTGCTACGTGTTTTTGTTTATTAATGTAATTATATTGATTTTTTTGTTTATGTCAATATAATTACAAAAATAAATAACGACAAAATTACAAGTCAAAAGCTAAAAGAGCGTTAGGGATTTGCTGGTCCTGCAGCACTCACTTCTTCATTCGCTGCAAAAGAATCAATATCCTTAGCAGGTTGAAAATACGCAGCTGCTATAGTAGAAGCGTCTGGCATCTTCAAACCTTTATCGTTGAGAAAGGGGGAATCCTTATGCCTCAGAATGTCTTCTATTGAAATCCCGGGACTTTCCTTTGAACATCGGTGTATTACAAATTGGAGTCCTTCTGCACACTCATTTTCTACAGCTTTTTGTAGGCCAAGTTCGGTCATGTTAAGCAGGATAGCTTTTGATCTATCTGCTGGATCTGCTGACCTCTGACCATAAGTTGCACCATTGCTTTGAATCATGACCAAAGCACGTTCATGAAGTGTTATTCCTGATATTGTTGGTTCGGAGCTGAGATAGTCACGTACTGAAAGGCCATGGTTTCCTAGGCTGCGCGTCGTGGCTAAACCGCTATTACCAGCTATTACATATGTGCAGGGAATTCTTGTAATGTAATTTGAAACCTTTATCCCTAGGTTCTTTGTTACCTCCTTTGAATATTGTATTATGTTACCCTCGAGATCACGAAGATGCCGATAAGTTTTTTCTTGTCCAAGTCTTAGACCCTGGGTAGCATATACAAAATGTGGGGGGTGACTGCCCTCAGCAGCCAGAATTCGCTGCTGTTCAGCAAGATTAGCAGCGCTATGGTCAGCAGAGAGGGAAATCAATCTGTTTGATTTCGGTAGAAATATAGAGATTGTCGTGCAACCCACATGTGCAGTACGTATTTTCATACTCCCCTTTTCTTCTAACATGAGGACTATTGAAGAAGTCGTTCCGCTAGTTCCAACTTGTCCTTTTGGATTAAGCCTAAGAGCGTCGTCCATCTGTTTAAAGAGTGTGGAAAACTTCAATTTCCATTCTTGGTCTTCCCAGTTCTGCATCTGAGAAAGCGATTGTGAGAAAAAAATGATTGTCTGTACGGCTGTGATTTCCGCGGCTACATGTCCCAATTTACGATGACCACCAAAAATAGCTAAACACGTTATCGTTAAATCATTAACGCGCGTACTGAGAGATAAAAAGCGGTCTTGTTTTGCTTTATTGCCTTGAATTGCACAGGCGGTGTGTTCGATACTGAATGAGGAAACTAGTCCTTCTTGCGGTGCGTCTGCTGCTGCAGGGGCTTCGAATGCTTGATTAAGTCCTGCTTGTACATCTGGATCATTGGACCAATATAATGGTGAGCCTGTTAATGGTACGCTTTGCATAAAATCTCCTTATTAATTAATAAAATAATATCAGGAT
>Ga0207012_1099_pt1 | contig 19271 bp, 20 predicted proteins | sample Alteio_BWMinCont_80_FD_153471 | JGI IMG/M metagenome (GOLD analysis project Ga0207012, IMG submission 153471) | Enriched cells from forest soil in Barre Woods Harvard Forest LTER site, Petersham, Massachusetts, United States -... | ecosystem: Environmental > Terrestrial > Soil > Temperate forest >...
CCTTCGGGGAAGTCGAACGCATAGGACGCGAACGCGTCCGTGTAGGGTTCGCCCTTGTAGTCGCTTGCCGCGGGATGGCCGAGAGGGTAATCGCGTTCCATGACTCAGACCTTGCGCACTGCCACAGTTACCTAGCGGGGTGGGCCACCTGTGCGGCGAACACCCCGCCCTTCGTGTGGAGTAAGTCGTTATCCGGTTTTCATCTTGCGCAATGCTTGCGCAACGATGGCCACACGGTTGAGGTTGCCAGGATCGCCCTTCGGACCACGCGCCGGTAGCGTGATGCCCGAAAGCACCTGCAGTACCGCGGTGATGCCGGTTTGGTAGTAGGGCTTCGCGGCGCCGACTCCTTGCGGATAGCGCTGGGCGCCTACGTTCGCAGCCTTGGCTTTCCACTTGGCGGTGCCCGCGGCGTTGACGCCCTTGGCAAAGCTGCCGTTGGCGGTGGCGGCGTTGACGCCCGCAGCCCATGCGCCAGCCGAGGCGGCGGTGTCCGATGCCCAATCTTTCGTGGTGCCGTTGACGCCCGCGGCGTAATCGCCAGCAGCGGCGCCCGCGCGGGTGGCCCACTTCTGGGCTACCGTGGCCGCGTCCTTCACCTGCAAGAAACAGGCGAGGGACGGCGGGTCAAACGGGGAATCAAAGAAACGTGCCAGTATTCGCATAGGAAGTAGCTCCTTGCCCTGCGAGGCCAGAGAACGCCCGAACGGGGGGCGAACGCAAGGAGAAAGTTACACGGAAACCCGCGCCAGTCCTGCCCGCGCAGCGGTATCCACAGCGTTATCAGAGATTTCGCTTGACAGGGTGGCGAGAAAGATGCACATTACGAGTGCCACGGGTGGTACGTTCTACGGCGGTCATACCCCCTATGGTGTCCAGTGCGCCATGAGTGCCCATGCCATCCCGTGTAAGGTCCACCGGCGCGGCGGATCGCTAGCGATTATGCTGGTGCGCGAGGTACGCCACTTGCTGAACTGGCGCGCGGGCGCTGTAGTGGGCGTGCGGGTGTGCGGGGACAAGCTGATCGTGGAGAAAATTCCGCTGGACAGGATCGCGGTCATTCGCACGGGGGAGCCTCAGCCTTATGCGGCCAATTTGGACGCGACGTAGTTTCTTGAATCTTGTGCGCGAGCGCGATGTAGTTCCCACTCTCGCCGGGTTTCGAACGCTTTGGTCGCAGCGCGGTACTTGTCCGGGTGTAGTCCGTACAGAAAGTAATGCGCAGCCACCCACGGATCGGGCCAGCCGTCCAGGGCGCGGCGAAGTATCTCACGGCACAGGTGCCAGTGGTCCTGCTCCGCGATAGTGGGCGCGCTGGCTTCAAAGCGGTAGAAACGGTTGACGACGCGGCGACGCCAGGCGGTTGCTTCACGGCTCAGCGACGCGGCGAAGGGCGCGGAGGTTGCAGGGGCGGGACGAATGGCAGAATGTTCTGGGCACTTTCAGGCCACCTGATTGCCCCCAGGACAGCCAGAGTCTCGGCAAAGCAGACACGGCCACCGAGTGAAGCATCAAGGCAGGTGCAAATGTACTCGACCAGAGTAAAGCGCACGATTATACCCCCAGCGAGGGGGGAAGCGGGGGGCGAAGGGAAGTCCGGGGGAGATTACCTATTATCGGACATTGATTCGGTGAAACACCGAGCCCACGCCGGGCTGGACGGCATCTGCGAGTGCCGGAATCCAGAGCCTACATCGCCTCCCGTTGCGCCAGCCGCGACTCGCCTGCCAGGACGATCTTTGCGTGGAACAGTGTGCCCGCGACGCGGGTCGCGATGGCGATGAGTTCCCTTTGGCCCACAAACACCTTCACAAGCCTAGCCTGGGAGAGTTCGGGTAAATTTACGGGGCGCCCGGTGCGGATGCGCGCTGCCATTTCCTCGTTGGCGGTGACGGACGGAAATTGAGGTAGGAGTTTCCGGGGGTGAATGAAGAGATCTTCCGTCTGACCCGTCTTCGCAGCTGCGTCCAGTTTTTCCAAGGTATGGGCACCGGCCAAATCGAATTCGCCGACTGCGGTCCGACGCAAGGACTCCAGGTGGGCGCCGCAGCCTATTAGTTGACCCATGTCGTGGGCTACGGACCGCATGTAGGTTCCGGAGGCGACGCGGGCGCGGAAACTGGCGCGGTCATTTTCGACCTGCAGAATGGTGAACTCTTTGATCTCAACTTGTACTGGCTTTAGCGAAACCTCGGCGTTCTTGCGAGCCAGCTTATAGGCCGGTACGCCTTGGATCTTCTTGGCCGAGAATGGCGGGGGCGTCTGTTCAATGATGCCCTCAAATCGGCTAGCGAGCTGGCGCACCTGGTCGGATGACAGGATAACCGCCTGAGCCGGGCCTGCGGGTTCGCCCTCGGCGTCGTAGGTGTCGGTGGCAAATCCGAAGCGGATCGTGCCCTCGTAGGTTTTTTCGGACGAGGCATAGAACTGCGCCAGACGGGTTAGATTGCCAATGACCAAGGGCAGTACTCCGGTGGCCAGCGGATCGAGGGTGCCCAGATGTCCCACCGAGCGCTCGTTCAGAATGCGGCGCACCCGGTTCACCACATCGTGCGAGGTCAGGTCCGGGGGCTTGTCGATGATGAGGACCGCATTCATGGAAGATTTGCTAATTCAGGGATCGAGTAATTTGATAACTTAGCAGCACGGGTATGCGAGCAGACTGTCATGACCTCCGGGACTGCTCAATTCTCAATCACTAAACTACCAGATTCCTTAATCTTCGATGATCCCCATCCGTGACGACCAGCCGCGTTTCAGCACGCCGTACCTGAATAACTTCTTGATCGGGCTGAATCTCCTTGTATTTTTGTTCGAGTCTGTGCTGGATCCGGCTAGCCTGAAGGCCTTGCTCTTCCAATTTGGGGTGATTCCTTCGCACGTCACAGCTCTGGTGGCCGGGACGGGCCGATACCAGCCCGCCGCGGTCCTGATTCCCTTTTTTACTTCCATGTTTCTCCATGGTTCGTGGATGCACGTGATCGGCAACATGTGGTTTTTGTGGATCTTCGGCGACAACATTGAGGACCATCTGGGGCATTTCACGTATCTACTCTTTTACCTGCTCAGCGGCGTGGTGGCGGCGATGACGCAGGTTGCCCTGGATCCCGGCTTGCGGGTGCCGACGGTAGGCGCGAGCGGGGCTATCGCCGGCGTGCTGGGCGCGTATTTCATCTTGTATCCCAAGGCTCGGGTTTTAACCTGGTTTCCGCCAATCTTCTTCTTTCACTTGCCAGCCTGGATCATGCTGGGCTACTGGTTCGTGCTGCAATTTCTGAGCGGGGCAGCAAGCTCGATCGCCTACTCCAGCCAGACCAGTGGCGGGATCGCGTTCTGGGCTCATGTAGGAGGCTTTGTGGCTGGCGTCGTTCTGATCAAAGTATTGCCAGAACGGCCACAACGGTACCGGTATGCGGCTTGGTAGGTCAAACCTTGCATGACCATTCCGACTCTTCATACCGATCGTCTCCTGCTGCGGCCACATACGCTGGCGGACGCGCCTGAACTTGCTCGACTCGCAGGCGCGCGTGAGGTCGCCGCTACTACGCTTCGCATTCCGCATCCCTATTCAGTGGCGGATGCCGAAGCGTTTATCGCGGAATGGCACGGGGGTGTCAACGAACGAGTTGCATTCGCCATCGTGCTCCGCGAGAACTCAGTCCTTTTGGGAGGCACCGGACTTCGACTGGAAAAGGAGCACCAGCGCGCAGAACTTGGCTACTGGATCGGTACGCCCTATTGGGGAAAGGGTTACGCCACCGAGGCGGCGCGTGCCGTATTGCGGTATGGATTCGAAGTATTGAACCTACACCGTATATTTGCATCGCACTTCTCGAACAATGCGGCATCGGGAAACATTTTGCGCAAGATCGGGATGAAACACGAAGGCCAGCTCCGGCATCACATCGTGAAATGGGGTCAGTACGTGGATTTGGAGCTTTACGCCATGCTCGAGTCGGATTTGCCGCGCTCCGCCTGACTCGGCGTCGGCCAGCAACGGTGTCTCTTGCAAGCCTTTACAATCTCGTGACCATAGCTCCGCCCAGCATCCCGCTATAATGTTGCTGTGAGTGCTCAGTCAGTTCACCAGATTGCGTCGGCCGACTTCCCTACCCGCTGGGGCAAGTTTCGTATTTTCGGATTTCAAGGAGAATTCGGCGAAGGCACGAATTCGCCGAAAGATGCCTGGCGCAAGGAAGAGGCCGTGGCCCTGGTGATGGGCGATGTGCGATCTGCGCCTCCCTTGGTACGTATCCACTCCCAATGCCTTACGGGAGATGTTTTCGGCTCGCTGCGCTGCGACTGCCGTCAGCAGTTGGAGATGGCGCTGGCCATGATCGCTGAGCAAGGCGCGGGCGTACTCATCTACGAACAGCAGGAGGGGCGCGGCATTGGGTTGATGGCGAAGTTGCAAGCCTATGAGTTGCAGGACGCTGGACTGGATACGGTCGAGGCCAACGAACGCCTGGGATTCGAAGCCGATCTGCGAGCGTTTGCGCTGCCGGCGGGAATCCTGAAGGCGCTCGGGGTGTCCAAAGTACGGTTGCTTTCAAACAATCCTGACAAAGTTGCGGCGCTGGAACGGGGCGGAATTGAAGTGGTTGAACGGGTCCCCTGCGAAGTAACGCCCAGCAGCCATGCGGAAGACTACCTGAAAACCAAGAAAGAAAAGATGGGACATCTGTTCACGTCGCGGTAGGCGTTTGCAAATCTTAAATCGCAGAGGTCGCAGAGCAAACCTCGCAGAGGTTGCTGAGTAACCATTGGACTAGGTTTGGTTTCTCCGCGAACTCGCCGAGGTTTTCTCTGCGTGCTCTGCGATCTAAGATCTTACGCGGCCGGCCAAATCCCTAGAGCTGTCTTGCTCAGGATCTGCTGTTGGGTATCTTGCGGCAACGGCAGTGCGCGAAACTCATCGAGGTTCTGCTTGATGTCGGGAACCCCTGGCCCTGGCCAGTCTGTGCCGAACAAAGTTTTGTGAGCGATCTCCTGCAGGCGTGGAAAGTATTTCAATAGCGTCTTAGGTGGAATTCCGCTGATATCGAGAAACACATTGGGGTGCCGGCGTATCAGAAAAAATGACGTGTGCATCCACAACGGGCGTCCGCCGTGGGCGAGCAGGATTTTCAGTTTGGGGAAGTCAACGGCGACGTCATCAACATAGATGGGATCGCCGTACTTGTTGCGGGCGCCGGGAAAGATCGAGGTTCCGGTGTGGAACATGACCGGAATTCCGTTGGCTTCAGCGGCGCGATAGATGATTTCCAGTTCCTTCACTCCGGTCAGATAATCGTTGGGAAAAAGAAGCTGGTGGGGCGGGTGGATCTTAATCATCTGGATCTTTAGCCTTAAAAGCTGTTCCACGTCAGCCATGATATTTGAGGTATGGCGAGGGTGCAGGCTGCCGCAAGAGAGGAGGCGCTTCGGATTCTCTTTGACATAGTCGGCGACGAACTGATTTACGCCGGAGGTGAAGCCGATGACCTCTGGAGCGACGTAATTGATGAGCATCGCCCGATCGATCCCGGACTTATCGAGATACTTGAGAAAGGCTTTCGGAGAGCGGCAGAACTCGGCGATTTCGTCGAAGTTGGCGCGCTTCTTCTTCATCAGTTCAAGGGCGTGAGGCTTGAACATTTCAAGCGGCTGGATGTGGATGTGGCAGTCCGTGATCAAGTTGGTCGTTGGTCTTTCGTCGTCGGCTCATTCTTTTCGAGCAGTAACTAGTGGCCAAGATTGAAATTCACAATTATCTTGACCGCTACGGCCTTGCCGTCGAGCGTAGCCGGTTTGAACTTCCAGTGCTCGGCAATGTACGTTGCTAGTTGCATACCTGCGGCGTTGTCGCTTGCCTTCCTAAGGTGAACCTGGCAAAGTCGACCTTCCGAATTCACAACTATCTCCAAAATAAAATGTCCTTTAACCTTCTCGGGCATCTGCTGTGCAGGCCGCGTATCTAGTTTTGGCGGTTCAACCCGTTTCTCGTCGGGTCCGTAAATAATTTCGTCTTTCGCAACGCAAGCGCCCGTAGTTGGAGCTGAATTCAGTTGGCTAAAAGCGGTAAGAGTGGCGAAACTCAACGACAAACACGCGGCGAATCCCAGGCGTTTTAGGACTCGCATATGCTAATTCCTTTCCTGAGCAGCCTGGAGGATAGCGCGCTTGGTGAACACCCGGATCATTTCCCGGCGATATTCCGGAGTCAGAGCTGATGTCGTCAGTGGCTTGGCGGTTTTTGCTGCGAGGTCACCCGCCGCCTGTGCCAAATCCTCATCCAAGACTCTTCCCTTTAGCAATTCACCGGCACCTTTCACCAAGAAAGGCGCAGGGTTAACAGCCGTAACCGCTACGCGCGCATCGGCGATGTGGCCGTTCGAACGCTTCATGACAACCGCGACTCCGGCCAGCGGATAATCAATCGACCCGCGAACGCGAAGCTTGCGATAAACGCCGCGATAGTCCGCGGACGACTCCGGCAGGAACACTCGCGTGACCAACTCGTTCGGCTGCAACTTGCGATAGTTGACGCCGTCGCCGGTGTAGAAGTCACGCAACGGCATACGCCGCAAGCCGGACGGGCTGGCAATTTCAATCTCGGCATTCAAACACAACAGTGCCGGGGGCGTGTCACCGGAGAACGCGGCCCAGCACTTGGCTCCACCCGGGGCTACGTGGCACAAGTTTCCGTCTTTCTTGATGCAGAAACCGCAACCCTTGCGCCATGTGAGCGACTGGTTGTACCAGAGGCAGCGGGTGTCTAGACAGATGTTTCCACCAATCGTGCCCATGTTGCGCAGCAGAGGCGAGGCAACCGTCGCGGCAGCTTCGGTCAGCACCGGGTAGCGTCGCCGCAGAAGATCGGAGTGCTCGATGGTCGTCAGCGAGGTCAGAGCTCCGATTTCGACGCCACTTCCCTGCTGCTCGCGAATGCCTTTTAATTCTGCTATCTGCCGAATGTCGAGCACGTACTGGGGCTCGAACAACTTTTGGCGCATGGATGGAATAAGGTCAGTGCCTCCGGCAACGATTCGGACGCCCGCGTCTGCGCGATCAACATGTTTCGCCAGCAGGGCGAGCGCTTCTTCCAGCGTGCGTGGCCGCAGCAGCTTGAATTGCGGGAGGCTCAATCGTCACCTCCCGCTGGAATGGGGGTTTCGCGTCGCGAGGGATCCAGCGGATGACGCTCCGGTCCTTTGCCGCGATACCACAGGGAGCCACCGTGTTCGCGAAATCTTGCGGGCGAAGTGGGATCGATGCCTTCGGTAAGATTGATGTACTTGGCTTTCTTCTTCGCGCGCAAGGCTGAGAGCACACGCTCCGGAGTGAATGGCGACTCGTGCAGGCGGACTCCCACGGCATCGTAGATCGCGTTCGCAATTGCCGGGATGGTCGCCGCGAGCGAACCCTCGCTGCACTCCTTCGCCCCGAATGGCCCCTCCGGGTCGATGCTTTCGACGATGATCGGTTCGACCTCGGGCGATTCTACCGACGAAGGGCTGCGGTATTCGAGCAGGCCGGGGTTCATGAGCATGCCATCTTTCCACACCATCTCTTCAGTGAGAGCCTGGCCCATGCCCATCCAGACTGACCCAATGATCTGACCTTCGACCGAGACGGGATTGAGTGCGCGGCCGCAGTCGTGTGCAGCCCAGACTTTGTGGACAGTCACTTCGCCTGTATCTTCGTCCACCGTGACTTCAGCGACCTGGGCGGAATAGGAGTACGCGGGCGAAGGGCCGACTCCGGCACCTTTGTGCTTGCCGCCGCGTGCGTCTGCAGGCGGCGCGTAGGAACCGGTTCCGGTGAGAGCGCCGTGAAAATCGATGGCGGCGACCACGGCTTCTTCGAACGTCATCCAGTCTTTCGGGCCTTCATCTTTGCGTTTTTGCTGCAAGGATCCCCGGAGGATCTGTCCTTCAACGCGGCCACTGACCGAGGCTCCAGACTGCGTAACATCGTCGTCTGCAGCCTTGACAACGGCGGGCGGAGCACTTCCCTTCTTGTAAACGATGTCTGCCCGAAAGATCAGATCCTCGGGCGAAGAGTTCATCTTGCGAGCCGCAGCCAAAGCAATCTGTTTCTTTACTTCTGCTGCGGCACGCAAGGTAGCGTTGCCGGCCATGAACGTCACGCGGCTGGAGTAGGATCCGATGTCGATGGGAGTGAGGTCGGTGTCGGCGGCGATGATCTTGATCCGTTCGAGAGAGCAGCCCAATACTTCGGCTGCGATCTGGGCCGTCATCGTGTCCGAACCCTGTCCTATTTCCGAAGCTCCGGTGTACACGACGACTCCCCCGTCGCGATCGATCTTGATGTTCACGGTGGAGTGGGGCATGTCAGAGCGGATGATCGAGTTCGCCGCGCCGCTCACATAGTGGCTGCAGGCAATGCCCAGGCCGCGGCCTTTGGGCAGCTTGCCCTTGCGTTGTTTCCAACCCGAGCGCTCAACAGTTTTTTCGATACACTCTGGCAATCCGTAGCTTTGTACGCGCAGGCCGTTCACCGTGATGCAGGGCGGTTGGAGCAGATTGCGCTGGCGAATCTCGGCAGAATCCATGCCCACCTTGGCTGCAAGTTCGTCGAGTTGCGACTCGAAAGCGAACCGGACGTTCACGGTGCCGTGACCGCGCATGGCTCCGCAAACTGGCTTGTTGGTCAGGACCCGGTAGCCGTCATATTGAATGTTGGGGATGTCGTAAAGCGCGCCCAGCAGCGCGCCGGAATAAAGAATGGTTACGACGCCGTAGGAGCAATAAGCTCCGCCGTCCTGGATTACGCGTGCCTTGACGGCGGTGATTCGTCCGTCATTTGTGATTCCGGTCTTCAGATCGATAATCGTGCGTGGGCGTCCGCGGTGGGCCCAGAAAACTTCCTCGCGGGTGTAGGTGATCTTCACCGGAGCCAGTGCTTTCCGTGCTGCAATCGCCGCGATGATTTCGAGCGGGATGACTTCACTCTTTCCGCCGAACCCGCCGCCCACCAGCGGCTTGATGACCCGAATCTGCGCCATTGGCATTTCGAGCACCAGCGAGAGCTTATGTTGCAGGTAGTAAGGAACCTGAGTCGACGACTGAACCGTCAGGCGTCCGCGGTTGCCAGTGTGCGGATCGATTTCGAACGCGGCCAGGGTCGAGTGCGGCTCCATGGCCGCATGGGTGACTTCATTGGCGATGAAGCGAGCTTCTGCGACTTGGTCGGCTTCGGCAAAACCTTTTTCGGGATCGCCAAAGATGTGGTGGTAATCCTTTTCGAGGTTGTGGGGCTTGTTGTCGTGGATGAGGTCGGTCTCGGCCTTCATCGATTCTTCGGGATCGAAATAGGCGGGCAGAAGATCGTATTCAACTTCAATGAGTTCTAGCGCTTGATCTGCCGTGGCTTCGTCGACCGCAGCGACGCATGCGACGTTGTCGCCGACATAGCGAACTTTATCCAGGGCAAGCGCGTATTCGTCGTGGCCGACGGGAAGAATGCCGTAGGGATTGGGCGCGTTTTTGCCGACGACCACCGCGACGACGCCTTCCAACTTCTCGGCACGGCTAGTGTCAATGCGCTTGATGCGGGCGTGCGGGTAAGGCGAATGCAAAATTCTGCCTACGAGCATTCCGGGCAGGCTGAGGTCGTCGGTATACTTGCCGGCACCGGTGGTCTTGCCGGCGGCGTCGACCATGGCGGTGGGCTTTCCGATAATGGAGAAGCCGTTGGTCTTGGGTCGTTGGTCGTGAGGCACTACAGATTCCTCGCTTCGCTCGGAATGACAAGAATAGAGATGGTCTTCACTTCGCCACCGCGATTCCCTTCTGTTCGGCATCGATCGCTGCCTTGATGGCCTGATACATCTGACTGTAGCCCGTACAGCGGCAGAGATTTCCGCTGAGCGCGCCGCGAATTTCTTGCTCTGTCGGTTCCGCGTTTTCAGCCAGCAGATGCTTGACGGTCATAATGAATCCCGGAGTGCAATAGCCGCACTGCGCTCCGCCCCAGTCGCCATAAGCTTTCTGAATGGCGGCCAGGCTTCCGTGCTCGCTCACCCCTTCAACCGTCGTGATCTCCTGTCCCTCGCAACTGGCAGCGAGCATGGTGCACGACATCATCGGGATGCCGTCCACGAGGACAGTGCAGGCACCGCAGGAAGAATCGTCACAGCCGCGCTTGGATCCGGTGAGGTCGAGATCCTGACGCAACACGTCGAGCAGCAGCTTGCTGGGCTCGAATGCGACCTCGTGAGAGCGGCCGTTGACGCGTAGTTCGACGAGTTCTTTTTTCATTCTCAAGTTCAGCTTCTTGCTTCTAGCTCCTAGCGAAGAATGAAGCTAGAAGCCAGGAGCTAGTAGCATTTCAGTATCCGAAGTCCGCCTGCGCGGCGTACGCGTGCTGCTTCACGCCCAACTCTTCCACGCGGCATGCGCCCAGTTGGTTCATATAAGCGCGCCGATCAGCCGCGCTGTATACCCAGCGATCGAGCCACTTGTCGCTGTCGGCCTTCGTCTTGGTCTGCTCGTGGTATTGGCGAAAGAACGCGTCGTCGCGCTTGTAATATCCCTGGACCGGCGAGGGATGCGCTCCATAGGGGCACTCGACAACGGCGTTTACGAGAAATCCGGGAATCACAGTGCGATTGGGGTCGCTGGCAATTACCTCGGGCTCGACGATTTCTTCCGCGACTACGATTACACGTTTGGCGGCTCGAACTCCTTCGATCATCACACCGAAATTGCCCCAGCAGTGGGCATTCCCTTCGCGATCGGCCCGCTGCACGTGGGCGATAGCGACGTCGGGATTCAGTGCGCGTACCGCGTGCAAAGATTCTTTCGGTTCGAAGGGCGAAAAAACCTGGTAGAAGAAATGATTGCCCTTCGCGACATCGCTACCCAGTGCGGTTCGAGTAGGGAGGAACGGCACACCCATAGCACCCGCCTGCAGAGCTAGCGCTACGGTGAAGTTGCTCATGTTGAAGACCTTCATTCCATCTTGTTCCACGGCGCGGCGGAAGTTGTAGGCTGATCCCATCATCACATTGCCCACCCATGCGGCGATCACTTGCTCGGCGCAGCCCGCAGCGATGATCTGGTCAAAGAGAATGTCAGAGATTGGTCCGATTAGCGTTAATCCGCGTCTCTTCTGACGAATAATCTCGTGCCCGGCGGCGAAGGGAATCATCTGCTCCATCTGCAGGCCGAGAGCGACCGACGCGCCATCAGGCACCAGTTCGGCAATCGCTTCGCGCATGGACCTGAGCTTCACCGCAGAACTCCTAATAGACTTAAAATTAAAGGAATCGCCGCAAGTCCAAGTATCAGGAGCAGTGCACAAGTTAACAATACAGACTTGTCTTTGAACCACTCCGATCGAGTCCAACGCCGCCTTGGCACGTCAGACTTTTGCACAGCGTCAATAAGGTGAGCGATATACGGCCAATCCCTCTTCTCACCGACATACTTGAGAGTATCTGCGAGCCTAAATTCGCGATCGAGCCTACCTGCGTTGGGCCGGGGCTCTCGCCGCATCACGTCGGAAATCAGGGTCATGACTCGCTTCTCGAATTGCTGCTCCGCAGGGTTGGGGAGGGTTTGAGATGCAAGCATACGCCTCTCACTCGACGTTAGAGGCAATCCCTGCTCGGCAGCTAGTTCCGACACTCGAACCATCATGATTTCCGTCATCGTGGAGCGCGTTCGCGGATCGCTCGAATAGATTCTCATAACTCAAAGCTTGAACCTGCTCGATCACTTGCCCTTCCACGCCGGAGGCCGTTTCTCGAGAAACGCGTCGATTCCTTCCCGTGCATCCTGCGTTTTCATTAACTCGTCCAGATAAATGCTCTCGGCCCGCGCCAGGCCCTTGTGAAAGTGGATTGAATCCCAAACATAGATCGCCTTCTTCGCAAGGGACAACGACACCGGGCTGAACTTCCTCAACTGATCGAGCGTTTGCTGTAGCACCGATTCCAGCTCGGCTTCAGGCGCGGCACGATTCGCCAAGCCCATATCGGCAGCTTCCCGACCGGTAATACTGCGGCCAGTCAGAATCAGTTCCGACGCCTGCTTTTGTCCAACGAGAACAGACAGCACCGTGGCCGCCACCGGTGGATAACATCCCAGCTTGATTTCCGGGAAGCCCCAGGCGGCCGATTCCGAGGTGTAGACCAGATCACAAACCGCCGCCAGTTCCGCGCCGCCGCCCAGGCAGTTCCCGTGCACACAGGCGATGCTGACTTTTCGCGAGTTGATTAAAGCGTGAATAACGCCGTGAAACTTGGCGAGCATCTCGCGAACCTTGTCGGGTGTGTGCGCCGCAACGTCCACCCCAACCGAGAACGCCTTTCGGGAACCAGACACGACTAAGCTTGCGACCTCGGGACGCGAGTCAATCTCGGCCAAGGCCGCGGCCAACTCCTCCATCATCGGAATGTCGATGACATTGAGCGGGGGATTGTTTAAAGCAATGCGTGCAACGGGCGGCTGCAAGTCGAGCGCGATCCGGGAAAACTTCGTGAGTGAATGTGTAGTCATCATGTCCAAAAACCATCTTTGTCGTATTCGCGAATCGCCTTCAACTCCTGAGCGCCGGGCTCGGGAGTCTGCGCCAACTTTTCGGTTACCCGCAAGTTCCAGCCTGTGTTGTTCACGACATCGTCGACTTCGATTCCGGGATGCACAGAAGCCAGATACGCTTCTCCGTCTTCGCCAAAACGCAGCACGCCTTTCGTTGTGATTACAGCGGAAGGGCCTCCGCGCGGAAGGCCGACACGTTTGCGCCAGCCGGGGCCATCTCCGTTACCGGGGCTGGTCATATACGACACTCGTTCGGGCAAGCGCTGCCTGCTGTGTTCCAGAAGAACTACAAATCGATACGCCAGCGATGCAATGTCGCAGGCGCCTCCGGATCCGGGCAGGCGGGTGTTGCCTTTCGTCCCACGAACCTCGGTGGAGTTGAGATTGCCGAAGCGGTCAACCTCGGCAGCTCCCAGGAATCCCAAATGAACCTGGCCGGATTGCAGCAAACTCATCACGCCGAGCATGTCCAGGCATTGTGTCGCGCCCAGAATATTGGGTGGGTCGGCCATTGTATAGATCAACTCCGGAGCGGGCGTAGTCCGAATCACGCCATTTTCAAATAGCCCTACGGCATTGGGTGCGTGGGCCTTCTTAGCCACGACAAATGCAATCAGCGGCAACCGCATGCCGACGAAGACAATTTCTCCGTCGTGGATTTCGCGGGCGGCGGTGGCGACCATCAGTTCACCCATCGAGTAAGGGCGGCTCGGCGCACTTTTCTGTTCCGTGATGTTGATCGCAGTCGTCAAAGAGTAAAACCCTTGCGGAGTCGCGCTCCGCTGGACAGCCGAGGGCGGCTGTCCCCACGCGGTCATGGATTAACTGCAATTCTGGCCCGCCGGTTATAAGTTGATCGCGGACTTACGGACTTCGCCGATCGACGAAAGCGGATCGCGTGCACCTTCTTTTGGAGCAATCCATTTCTTTTCATTAGCGATGATGTCCAGCAACAGTTTCTTATCTTCGGTCGTCGGCATGTAATCTTTTACGTGTTGTTCGTAGCCCTTGTCATCTACAGGCTCGCCGGTTTGAGCATGGAATTTCTGCCCGGCCCAGCGTCCAATGTTGCGATTGAACTTGATATTCGGCGCGTACAGCTTAGGCTCTCCCGACTTCAACACAGAATTGAAACGCTCGATCAGCCCTGCGACTTCGTCCCGATACAAATGCCGGTTGTAGTCGTTCAATTCGTCGACCTTGGCTTCTATCGGATTCTTCGGCTCGTCATAGCGGCCTTTGACTCCCCAAACGTAGGCCCAGTGTGCCGACGATGAATTGTCGGTGCCAAACAGATCGTAAGAGCTGGAAATCCACTTGTTCAGATATTTCTGGATCAGCCATGCCGGGATCACGCCCGCCTCCACAATCCGGCGGAGCCCGTCGTTCCCCGTTCCCATGTGGAAAGCCTCTTCCCGTAACATGTAGGACATGGATCGGCCGAGCGGAGCGAAGGCGGAGTACTTGAGCATTTGTAATTGGAATTTACCGTCGCGATCGACGAAGTCGGTGTAGGTGAAGAAATCCATCCAGTTGTCAACGTCGACGTTGAACGCGCCTAGCAAACGTTTGTTATCAAAGGCACGGCGCTCGAGCATCTTTTGCGCTTCGACTTTCCCGGAGTATCCGAAATGCTCGACCAGCAGTGCGCACATCTGCCAGCCGTGGCGCATTTCTTCGATCATCACGCGCGTGAGCGCTTTGCGATCCCAATCCGTCGGCGCCATCTGGAACAAATGCCGCTGCTGTTCTACGCTAGCGAACTCGGTGTCGCCCTGATAGACGATCAGGTTGATCAGGGCATCGCGCATCTGCTGGGTAGGCACCTGGCGCAGGTTTTCCCACTTGCGGCGGCCTTTAAAGGCACCGAACTGGATCTCATCGGTTTCGATTGCGCCGTAGAGAGTATCGAACTTGAAATCCGCGATCTCGTCGTGGTTGACGCCGATGTCTTTCCGCCAATCGTCAAACAACCCGACCCAGTCACTGAAGGTTCCGATTTTTGCAACTTTCCCTGGCATAAGACCTCTGTAAGATAAATGACCTTCCAGGTAGAGACGTTGCTAGCGACGTCTCTACGCCATGTTCAGCCAAACTGTTTTTATTTCCGTGTAGTGCTCGATGGCATGCACGCCCAGTTCTCTGCCGAAGCCAGAACTCTTGTAGCCACCGAAGGCTAACGACGCATCCATCAAACCATAAGTGTTAATCCACACCGTTCCAGCTTTGAGTTGCCGCGAAACGGAGTGCGCTTTCTTCACATCGCGCGTCCACACAGCAGCCGCAAGGCCGTATGGATTGTTATTCGCCTGCCTGATCACTTCGTCCACGTCATCGAAGCTCAAGGTCGCCAGCACAGGACCGAAGATTTCTTCCTGGGCAATCTTCATGTCATTTCTGACGCCGCCGAAGATCGTGGGCTCAATGAAGAAGCCCTTGCCTCCATCCACCGAAACCCGGTTTCCCCCTGCGATCAGCTTCGCGCCTTCCTTCTTGCCCGCCTCGATGTAGCCGAGAACGGTTTGCATTTGCTCCTGGCTGACGATCGCGCCCATCCGGGTTTTGGGGTCGAGCGGGTCGGCGGGCTGCATCTTCTTGGCGCGAGCCACGAGCTTTTCAAGAAACTCGTCTTGCACTTTGCTCTCGACGAACAACCGCGAGCCCGCATTGCAGACTTCACCCTTGCCGTAAAAAATCCCGGTGATCGCGCCCTTGACGGCGTTGTCGATATCGGCATCGGCAAAGACGATGTTGGGAGATTTGCCGCCGAGCTCAAGCGTCAATCGCTTCATGCTGTCGGCCGCGCTGCGCATGATCTCCTTGCCTACGTCAGTTGATCCCGTGAATGCGATCTTGTCGATTCCGGGATGCCGGACCATCTCCCTTCCGATTTCGGCCCGGCCGGTGACAATGTTCAACACTCCTGGCGGCACACCCGCCTCAACCGACAATTCGCCGAATCGCAGCGCACTCAACGAGGTCAAGCTGGCGGGCTTCCATACGATGGTGTTTCCGCAAGCCAGTGCCGGGCCGAGCTTCCATGACGCCAGCAGCAACGGGAAATTCCAGGGAACGATCAGTCCAACGACACCCACTGGTTCGCGCAGGGTGTAGGTGAAGGCGGTCTCAACCGTATTCACGGTTTCACCGTGAATCTTCGTTGCCCAGCCCGCGTAGTAGCGGAGCACGTCGATCACCATCGGCATGTCGACGTAGCGGGACTCGAAAATCGGTTTACCGTTGTCGAGAGTTTCGAGTTCCGCGAATTCGTCGATGTTCTTTTCGAGCAGATCAGCTAGACGCCAGATCAGCCGTCCGCGCTCGCTGGCAGACATCTTGCGCCACGGACCGCCACGATCTTCGACGGCCCGGCGGGCGGATTGAACCGCACGGTCAACGTCAGCAGCGGAAGCTTCCGCAATCTGGGTCAGAACCTCGCCCGTCGCCGGATTCGTGGTGTCGAAGTTCTTTGAAGCGTCGGCCCACTGGCCGTCGATGAGCAATCGCCCGGGGGAGATTTTTGTTTTGGTCGCAGCAATCATTTGTCTTCCGATCAATAGAACGAACAATGGAGGCCGGGCGTCCCCGCCCGGCCGGACGGGCGAGACGCCCGACCTTGTTTATTTCGCTTTGAAGACTGCCGGACGCTTCTCCACGTAAGCAGCCAGGCCTTCCTTGGCATCTTCGCTCTGGAAAAGCAACTGCTGATTTTCGCGTTCGACCGCGAGCGCCGACTCCATCGGAATCTCCCAGCCGGTTTGCACCGCGCGCTTGATGCGTCCCACGGCCTTCGCCGCTTTGTTCGGCGGGCAGAACTGGCGCGCGTATTCCATGATGTTGTCCATGAAGCCGTCGCGATCGAAAATGTCGTTGATGATCCCGAACTCCTTCGCTTCTTCAAAGGAGAACGTATTCCCGGTCACCATCAGCTCAATGGCCTTGCTCTTCCCTACCATCCGCGACAGGCGTTGTGTGCCGCCAGTTCCAGGAAGCACGCCCAGATTTACTTCCGGCAAACCGATCTTGCCGGCGTCCTGACGAGCGATGCGAATGTCCGCGGCCATGGCGATCTCCAGTCCGCCGCCGACGCAGTGTCCATTGATCGCCGCGATCACGAGCTTCGGCGTGTGCTCCAGACGAAGCAGCATCTCGTTGGCGTGCAGGCAGAAGTAATATTTGAAAGTTGGATCGACGCTGGCCAGCATCTTGATATTCGCGCCCGCGGAGAAAAACTTGTCGCCCGAACCGGTTAGCACGATGACGTAAACGCCGTTGTCCATGCGCGCTTTCAGGATGGCCTCATCGAGCTGGCGGTTCATTTCGTAGGTATAAGTGTTAGCGGGGGGATCGAACATCTCGATCACCGCGACGCCGCCATCGGCGCGGTAGTTGACCAGTTGTTTCGTGCTCTCGCCCGCTGCCGGTTGCAATGTAGTAGCCATGTTCATACTCCTCTTTTGTAGTTAAGATCTGAACTTAGTTCGATACCGACTTCCTTTGCAGTTTCGTGCTCTGGCTCGTGTGACGCTGAGCTCCGCCACTGATTCCCCGCAAGAAAATGTCGCCCATTCCTCGCGACAATTCCTTCGCGTCGGCGTCGACCCGTGGGTTGTACCACGTGTAAATCCAATTCATCATGCCAAACAAACTCAGCACGGCCATCCGACTGGAAAATTGTAGTCTCTTTGCCCGCTTGAAGTCGTCGAGCAGTGCGACACATATCCGGTAATACTCGCGTTTAATGGCAGCGATCTCGGACCCAAAGCCGTTGTTCAGCACTTCCGCTTCGTGCGAAAGAACCTTCATAGCCTTCCGGTTGGCGAGAAAATATTGCACATGGTTCAAAATGAAAACGCGGATGCGCTCTTCCGGAGGAGAAACTTCGTCGAGCCGCTCCCGGAGCCGCTCCACAATCGTGCTGAAAGTGTGCTTCTGGATCAGGTAGAGCAGCTTCTCTTTGGATTCGAAGTAATAGTAAAGTCCGGACAACGACATGCCGCTTGAGCGCGCCAGATCGCGCATGGAAGCGCCCTCGTATCCTTTTTCGTAAAAGACCTCGGTGGCGTGCACCAGAATCTTGCCCAGACGGCGATCAAAGCGGCTTTCCGCACGGGGAACTGGAACTGCACGACGACGAACTGAAACTGCGGACGTCACTGAGGAAGGGGATGCCATGAAAGTTCGAACGTTCGTTCAAATCATAACGTAGTGTGACATGAATCACAAGGGCCTGTAGATGTATCGACAATTGTCCACCCAGTTGTTCCTGCGAAATGAAGATTGGGAGCCTACGGACGACGTTATCCGCTAGTCTAGTTCTGATCCCCACCGCCGTGCTTAAACCGGCAAAGCTTGCAATAGGTCGGTAGTTCGGTGTTATCCACTCGGTGTTTCACCGGCTTCACCGTCCGCAGGTAGGCAAAGATAGCCTTCAGATCGTCGTCGGTAAGGTTTTTGTAGGATCCGAATGGCATGATGGAATTCAGCTTCCTCGCCTTCATATAGCCGGTGCGCATCACTTGGAGGAAGAAGGCTTCGTCGTAGTAGCTGATGCCCGACGGATCAGGCGTAATGTTAGCGGTGCTGACTTCTCCCCATGGACCTCTCATCAGCCACCCGCCGGCATACTCGAATCCAGCGACCGTTTGACCGTGCTCCTGTGGTGTATGGCATTCTCCGCATCCGCCGACGGTCACAAGGTATTGGCCATACTTCACGCGATCGGATGGATCTGGACTCGCCACGGGCGTGGTTACTGCCTGCGGCACGCTGCGAATCAGGTATTTCACGGGGAAGATGATTTCCGTCTTCGACAACTGACTGCGGACTGGAGGCAACGACCGGAGGAAAACGACAATTGAGGCGACGTCCTCGTCCGACATCTTCCGAAATTTCTCGTAAGGCATCATGGGAAACAGGGCTCGTCCGTCGTGCCCAATTCCCTCGCGAATCGCTCTGGCGAGTTGATCGTCGGTCCAGGTTCCAGCGCCGGTTTCCACGTCGGGCGTCAAATTCGGGGCCACGATGTGGCCTGGCAAGTCAGCCATCTTCAACCACTGCCCGCTGCCTTCGGTTCCTGGAATCACCGGCGCCCCATGGGTATTCCAGTCATGCTGCGAATGGCATCCTTCACAGTGTGCGAGGGCGCTCAGATATCGTCCGCGCTCCACTCGCTGCGGCGTCGCTTCGAATTTCCGCGAGGTCAGAGCCCGAGCCTTCGGGCCAATAAACGGTCGCCAGCCTATGGTCAAGCTAATGCCCGCAACCAGGACAAGCGCGGCTCCGCTCACCACAAAAAGCAGTACTTTCCCCCGTTTGCTCATTTGCACGCCCCTGTGCGGACTTCAAGAGCAGCGCGCCATTCTAGTATGTTTTTGTAAGCCGTCATAGATCAAAACTGAAACGGAGAAGAGGTCTGGATTTGCTATCTCTGCGTACGCTGCGGATGATCTCGGCGGTCTCCGCGTTCTAAGGTTTTGGTTTTGATGAGGGTTTCGGCAAACCCAAAGTCCTAACTCGCAGAGGTCGCGGAGAAAAACCGCAGAGAGCAAACGCAGACACTACCGGCTTATCGCCTCTTCGTCTTCTTCCCTTTTGTTTTTTTCTTTCCGCTCGCCGCCTTCTTTGCGGGGGCCGCTTTCTTGGGCGGGTTGTGCTTCCCGGGTTTGGGAGGATTGGGTGCCTTTGCAACCTCGGCTTTGACCACGGGCTGCGGTACGG
>Ga0207012_1094_pt1 | contig 19161 bp, 18 predicted proteins | sample Alteio_BWMinCont_80_FD_153471 | JGI IMG/M metagenome (GOLD analysis project Ga0207012, IMG submission 153471) | Enriched cells from forest soil in Barre Woods Harvard Forest LTER site, Petersham, Massachusetts, United States -... | ecosystem: Environmental > Terrestrial > Soil > Temperate forest >...
CTCCAGTAATCGAAAGGAGAGCCAATATGGAAAGGGGGAGTAACATCACAAGAGGAGCCTCTTTGATTGTCCGATAGAGACTCTCTGGCATGCGGGTGACTCCATAGAAGGTGAGGCAATAAGCACGTGTGAGGTAGACGCCAGTTAAAATCGAGGCTACTAGCCCTACATAGAAAAGGGTGTGGTAACCAATCAAATACTCCTCTTCGAGAATGAGGTCCTTACTGAAAAAGGCAGCCAACGGAGGAATCCCTGATAATGCTAACACTCCAATCAAGAAGAGCCAGTTTGTTTTAGGAAGCTTTTTGGCGAGTCCACCCATCTGCTCCATCTCGGTCGTTTCATGTGTCATATGCAGAACGTTCCCTGCGGAAAGAAACAGCAGTGCTTTAACAAATGCATGTGAAGTTAAATGAAACATCGCCGCATAGAAAGCACCGGCACCGCATGCTAGAAACATCAATCCGAGTTGACTGACCGTTGAGTAGGCCAAAACTTTTTTCAAATCGGTCTGTCCAAGAGCTGATAATGAGGCATATAAGGCCGTGACTCCACCGATAATCCCAATGATTTCCATCGTTAAAGGAGCTAATAGGAAGATGGCGTGAAGTCTGACGACGAGATACACACCGGCTGTCACCATTGTAGCTGCATGGATAAGGGCTGATACAGGAGTAGGACCTGCCATCGCATCGGGCAACCATGTCTGAAGAGGGATTTGTGCTGACTTACCCGTTGCTCCAACAAAAAATAGCAACGTCAATACAGTCAACAGGGGAGCTCCCACTGGATAGTGTTGCGTGGCCAGGTGGATCACTTCGGCAATATTACCCGTTCCAAACACTTCAAATGTTAGCAGCAATCCTAAAAGAAGTCCTAGATCGCCAATTCGGTTCACTATAAAGGCTTTCGTTGCGGCATTTGCAGCGACGGGTCGTTCATACCAGAAACCAATTAATAGGTAAGAAGCCAAGCCCACTCCCTCCCAACCGACGAACAGAAGCAATAAATGACCCGCTAGCACTAACAAGAGCATTGAGAAAACGAAAAAATTCATGTAACCAAAAAATCGGGCGAAATCTTGATCGTGTTCCATGTAACCGATCGAGTAGACGTGGATTAGGAATCCAACTCCTGTGATGATTAAAGTCATCAAAAGGGATAATGAGTCGATATTGAGGATAAAATCTGCATGAATTCCTGCGATTGGAATCCAGTTATAGAGCACATAGGTCACCGATTTAACAGCTGATCTGTCATATTGAAAGCAAATGGCAACAAAGCAAGCAAATGAGAGGAATATCGTTGAGCATCCAATCAAACTTGTCAAACGTCGACTAATCACGCGGGAAGAGAATAAAATAGTGATGAATCCGAGTAGAGGTAAGAATAGTCCAGATAGTATCAAGCTCTGCATACGGTTATCCTTTCAACTCATTATATTGATCCACATCCACTACTTCACGAGAGCGAAATTGTGTGATGACGATAGCTAATCCGACAGCCGCTTCTGCTGCTGCCACAACCAAAACAAAGAATACCCATACTAAACCGGTTTGATTTGCCCATTCCTGTGCAAATCCTACAAAGAGGAGGTTGGCCGCATTAAGCATTAATTCGATTGAGAGAAAATAAATCAAGGCATTACGACGTGTGAGAACGCCGATGATACCGATTCCAAACATCGCGATGCTGATGAAAACAAAGAGTGATAGATTCATTAAACTGCTTTCCTCCCAATGTAGAGTGCTCCAACGATTGCAACGAGAAAAATGAGAATGACTGCTTCAAACGGAAAGAAGAAATCGAGGTAGAGAGCATGTCCCAGTGCTTGAACAGAACCGTAACCTGCTGTTAATGTTGTTTCAGGTGAGGAAAGCCCAAATAGACTTCTACCAAGAAAACCAACTCCAATCACAAAAGCGAGAGTTGTTGCTATGAGAAATAATCGATTGCTTTTTGGTAAAGTCTTTTCGATCTTCAGATAGGCATCCTGAAATAACACCACAACAAACATGAAGATAACGAGGATGGCTCCAGCATAGACAAGAATCTGCATGATCGCAATGAAACTAGCAGAGAGCTGTAAATAGAGGCATGCAAGCGCAAGCAAAGTCAAAAGGAATGAGAGACTTGAATGCACCGGTTTTTTCGACACAATCACACCAAGTGAAGACAATACCAAGATAAAACCGATGATCCACTGTGCAATATTATCAGTTGGTCCCATGATGATTAAATCTCCCTATTGGGGTCACGACCAGAATCCCCTGGGTTTTGCTCGGTTAGTTTTTCTTTTGTGAAAATCAGTGATTCACGCGTATAGCCCGAAATTTCACATTCGTTGCTGAGAATGATCGCACCAGTTGGGCAAGCCTCTTCGCAATAGCCACAGTAAATACAGCGGAGCATGTTGATCTGGAAATCTTTTGCATATCGCTCTCCATGAGAATGGTTATCTTCCGGAGTGTTTTCTGCTGGCTTCACATAAATAGCTTGAGAAGGGCATACAATCGCACATAGTTCACAACCGACGCAGCGTTCCTTACCATCGTTCCATTTTGTTAGATAATGGCGACCACGTGTGCGAGGAGGAAGTACTCGTTTTTCTTCTGGATAACGTATCGTAACAGGACGTTTAAACCCATACTTCAGTACGATGAATAATCCACGAAACATTGAGATGACTTTTGAGAAGGTACTTGTTTTTTTCATTTTGCAACCAATGTAAAGTATGAAGTCACAATTAAGTTTGCTGTTGCGATTGGGATCAACACTTTCCAGCCAAAACTCATCAGCTGATCATAGCGTAAACGGGCCATTGTCGCTCTCACCCAGATAAAAAGGAACACAAAAGCAGCAACTTTTAGAGCGAACCAAAGGACGGGGATATTGCCTGGACCATGCCAACCACCGAGAAAGAGTGTGACGGCAATGGCGGATACAGCCAGGATATTGACATATTCAGCCAAGAAGAACATGGCAAACTTCATCCCGCCATATTCAGTGTGATACCCGCCGATCAGTTCTTGTTCGGCTTCTGGGAGGTCGAAAGGAGCTCGGTTTGTCTCAGCAAAGGCTGTGATGACATAGATAATAAATCCGATGGGATTGGTCCAAACAAACCACTGGTCTTTTTGAGCATCGATAATTTCGGGAAGACTAAGAGTTCCAGCGGCCATCACAACGGTCATCAAAGAGATCCCCATCGGAATCTCATAGCTAATCATCTGAGCCGTACCACGCAGGCCGCCTAGAAGGGAATAACGATTGTTTGAGGCCCACCCAGCGAGAACAATTCCATAAACAGCTAAAGAGGAAAAGGCTAGAAGGAATACGATCCCTGCATTGACGTCCGCAATATACAGATGGATAGGATGATCCCAAAGAAGAATTGTCCCTCCAATCGGAATCAGAGTAAAGGCTGCAAAGGCGGTAATCAATGAGATACCGGGAGCAAGCCAGTACGTAAAAGTATCGACATTATTCGGTTGAAAACCTTCTTTCAGGAGGAGTTTCAGTCCATCGGCAATCGGTTGCAAGAGTCCGAGTGGTCCCACCCGGTTGGGTCCTAATCGAATTTGCATCCTTGCGAGGATCACACGTTCACAAAAGGTCATGTAGGCAGCTGCACCCATAAGGACTAGGATGACGATTAAGCCTTTGATGACAACTTCAACAACTGTGAACATCATATTGTTACCTTTCCTATTTCTTACCTATTTGTGGCACGGACTTTAGTCCGTGGTCTTGCCCACCCAGCTTATTTGCCACCTATTTGTGGCACGGACTTTAGTCCGTGGTCTTGCCCATCCAGCTTATTTGCCACCTATTTGTGGCACGGACTTTAGTCCGTGGTCTTGCCCACCCAGCTTATTTGCCACCTATTTGTGGCACGGACTTTAGTCCGTGGTTATTTTCTTATTTGTACCTGAAATCCGTTAAGTAAATCATTGCTCAAATCATGTACGGGGATCTCAGGAAATCCTAGTGGCAGCACAATCGTATTCACTGCGACTGCTTCATCCAAAAATACTTTTGCTCGAATCTCATTTCCATTGGCTGTCAACAGAACCGTTTCATCGTTCTCAATATGTCGTTTAATTCCTTCTAATGGATGGATCCGCACGTACGGTGTTTTGGCCATTTTGATCAAATGGGCATCATGCTTCATCCGCGTTCCGTGGTCGAAAAGGGCATGTGCAAAAGTGGCGAGGAGCGCGTAATCATCAACAGGGGCAGCTTTAATTGGATTTTCCTTTTCTCTATTTTTTCCAATCACTTTAGCAAGATTATTCTTAGAGAGTGTTTCAGAGAATAAATGATCGACTGTTAAGGGGATTCCCAATTTTTCAGCGATGAAAGCAAAGATTTCACCATCGCTGTAAATATTTTCGGGAAGTTCTTTTCCGGGGTGGATGGGTTCTGATTGGCCTTGGATGTTAATGAAATGTCCCTCTTTCTCAACATAACACAGTGAGGGAAGAACAACATCCGCTTGCTGTGCTGATTCAGTCAGAAAGAGATCCTGAACGACGAGGAATTTCAATTGATTGCGAGCGGTCTTCCATAATTTTGATGCGTACTTCACAGCTGGATTGCTGCCAGCAACATACAGGAAGTCCCAGCCACTTTGTGCAGCTTCTTCAATGATTTGTTGGGCATTCAAACCAGGTTGAGCTACAGGAAGATTCATTGGTTGTAAGTCAGGACGCATCCCTGCAAAGCGTGCTCCCATGCTGTTGCCACGTCCTTCCAAAATATCAAGAGTAAGATTGGAATTAGACTTTTGTAATTTAATGAGCTCATTCACAATTACATCACGTTGTTGGTTGGCGAGATACTGTCTTCCAACGAATACTGCACCACGTCCTTTCTGCGCTAAAGCCGCTATCTGAGGAAGATAGATTTTAAGGTTCTCCATTTCTTTTCCAGGAGGATGCAGAACAGTTTTGGATAAGTGACGAGCCACTTCAGGAGCATAGTGCCCAATGAAAATGACAGTCGCTCCTTTGTTGATAGCTTGTTTTAGTCTTAGCCATAACACAGGAAACTCTTCGGTAATATCAGCTCCTAAGATGACTACAAATGAAAGAGATTCGATATCGCCCATCGAAGTTCCCATCCCGGGAGGAAGGGTTTCCTCATCGAGTTCGGTGATGGGCATTCCGACACGATGGTCGATGTGATTGACTCCGGCCCCTTTGCGCATGAGCTGCTGAAATAGGAAATTCTCTTCAGTCGTGAGTGGATTCCCTCCAAGTGCTGCAAGCTTACCACCAGATTTAAATTCACGAATCTTGCTAGCCACGAGTTCTAGGGCTTCCTCCCATGTGGCGGGCACTAATTTGCCATTACGTCGGATAAGGGGTTGTTTGAGACGATCGGGATGATCGATAAATTCATACCCAAACCACCCTTTGTCGCATAGCCAGATGTCATTGACTTTCGAATTCTCGCATGAGCGGGTTCTCATGATCTCCCCATCGCGCGAATCGAGTATTTCGCTGCATCCAACTGGACACAACGTACAAGTTGTTTTAGTAGGCTGATTATCCCATGGTCGGGCTCTGAAGCGGTAAACCTGACTTGTCAGCGCCCCTACAGGACAGATCATAATCGTATTGCCGATGAACTTCGATTCTGCTGGTCCACCATCGGGAGTTCCCACTTCTGTTTTGAAACCACGCTCTTGGAATTCGAGGGCATGGTCACCTGAAACGACATCACCAAAACGAGTGCAACGGGCACAGACGATACACCGTTCTCTATCTAGCATCAATACAGGACCAAGTGGCTTGCGTTTGGAGAAATGGCGTTTCTCTTCAACGAATCGACTTCTTCCCGGGCCATCTTTCATCGTTTGATCTTGTAATGGGCATTCCCCACCACGGTCGCAAATGGGACAGTCTAGAGGATGGTTAATTAGGAGTAGTTCTAGGATGCCTTCACGTCCCTCTTTGGCAATTTGGCTTTGAGTCTTAACGACCATCCCCTCTGTTGCTTCAAGTGAGCAGGAAGTTTGGAGTTTTCCCATTTTTTCAACTTCAACAAGACAGACCCGGCAAGCACCAAACGGAGGCATACGGTCTTGGTAGCAAAAAATAGGGATTTCAATCCCGTGTTCTTTTGCTGCTTGATAGACAGTCGTTCCTTTTGGTACAGAAACGGCTTTTCCATCGAGTGTAAAATTGATTAATGTTGTTTTTGTTTCTGCTGTCATACTGCCACATAGGGGTAAGCGATTTTCATTTCTGGTTGCCGGTCGGCATGGGGATTTCTTTTAATATAGGCAACGAATTCCTCTCTAAACTCTTTGATTGCGCTAGTAATCGGAGGAGCTGCTCCTGCTGCGAGAGGACAAAATGAATTTAAAGCCATATGGTTGCATACCTGATCAATTACCTTGAGATCTTCATATGTTCCGCCTCCAGATTCGATTCGAGCGAGGACTTGGACCATCCAGCGCGTTCCTTCGCGACAAGGAGTGCACTTTCCGCATGATTCGTTTTGGTAAAATTGCATTAGACGATGAGCCACCTTAACCATATCGGCTGTGTCATCCATCACAATAATGGATGCAGTTCCTAACGCTGAATGGCGGGCAGCTAGAGTTTCAAAATCCATTGAGATATCGAGATCGTTTGCTGTGAGCACTGAACAGGAAGATCCTCCCGGATAGCATGCTTTAAAGGTCCTTCCCGGAAGCATTCCTCCTGCGGTCTCGATGACTTCGCGTAAAGAAACGCCGAGCGGAAACTCATAACACCCAGGATTTTTGATCTGTCCACTCAACTGAAAAATTTTTGTCCCAGAATTCTTGGGCTTACCAATTTGTTGATACCATTCAACTCCGTGATTGACGATATGAACGACATTACACAGTGTTTCAACGTTATTGATGATAGTAGGCTGACCGTAAAGTCCTTTTATTGCTGGAAAGGGAGGTTTTAAGCGAGGAGTGGCTCTATATCCTTCAAGAGAATTGAGTTGAGCTGTCTCTTCCCCAGCGATGTAAGCTCCAGCCCCTGGGTGGATGATAATTTCGAGCGAGTAATTGGATCCGAGTATGTTGTTCCCTAAGAAGCCTTTTGCTTTTGCTTCTTCGACAGCTTTGCGCAATTTGGCGATTCCCTCATAAAATTCACCACGACAATAAATAAAGGAAGTATGGGAACCAATGGCATAGCTTGCAAGAATCACACCTTCAATGAGTTGGTGAGGATCGCGCTCGATGATCAATCGGTCTTTGAATGTACCGGGCTCACTTTCATCGGCATTACATACCAGATAGCGTAGAGGGATGTCCTTCGGAATAAAACCCCATTTCATTCCCGTCACAAATCCAGCACCCCCTCGTCCACGGAGTCCGGCTTGCTTCACCATCTCCGTGAGGTTTTCAGGCGTTACTGCAGGAATGACCTTTCGGATTGCTTGATACCCCCCATTGCGGATATAAGTGTCGATCTCGATTTGCTTGGGATCGTCCATATGTGCTGTAAGGACTCGCATTTCCGGCATGAAGCTCTCCTAATCTAAGACGTCTTACATAACAATTTATTGATAGGAATGTCAATATAAAAAATTATGGTAATTTGTGGCATGGACTTTAGTCCGTGGTTAGTTTAGCCTGTCCTTAAAGGATCTGTTGAGTCTAGCCACGGACTAAAGTCCATGCCACAATAAGTTTGTAACAAGGAATTTGTGGCACGGACTTTAGTCCGTGGTTTTTTGAGTTGTGGTTGCCCTCTACTGATTTCTGAGCCCTTAAATTGTTTTTGGTTCTATCCTTATTTTGCTTTACAATTGATATGGTTTTTTTTAATTGTTTATAAAATAATATTATGTTTATAATATATAACATATTAAATTCAACATGAAAGAGGAGTATTTATATGGGCAATGAAATTAATATTAAAGCTTTAGGAAATGCATATATTGCGGACTGGAAAAAAAAACCAGATGATAAGAGTTCACAAGTAGGTAAAATGACGAGTGGCCATGTCGTCAGATGGCATAATTTCATAGAGAATTTAGGAGGCTTTCTACAGCGTATCCGTTTCATATTTAGTGGGATATATACAAATGATAAAATTTATAAACAAATAGACAGAATAAAACTAAAAGATATCACAAAGGATAACGTATCAGCTCTAAATAAACTCATGGGCGGGATTAAATCTAGTGCTGAACATGGAAACGAAAAAGCAATTGCCTGCTGGAATAAATTGGGTAGAAGAGAGCATGCAGAAGGGTGGATAGGAATCTGTTCCAATTCACAACAGATAAAAGAGCAGGCTCAGAAGCAAGGATTAAATAAAAAGACTCAGAAGGCCATTAGCAAGATCGTCGACTCTATATACTATCTCAATAATCCAGTGGTGGGTATTCTAGACTATGTTTTAACACGAGAAGAACCAATTGATGCAGCCATTTTCGTGGCAAAGCAACTCGTTGCTTTCGAGGATCCTTATTTCACCGCTGATTCATTTGGAAAGTTCGCTCACGAAAGAAGTTTCGCAGATGATTGGGACTCAGAGAGTTCGTATATGGAAAAGAGGAGAGCCAATGTTACTCTGATGTGTCAAGAACCACAATTCATAACGGATGTAAAACTTGCTGTATCGGCATTGAGAAATAAGAGTAATCCTGAACCAATAAGAGAACTTTATCGTTCGCTAGTACAGCAAGTGAGAGATGCTGATTTTGAGAATACACCAAGCTATCGAACAAAGTCCCAATCTAAGGTTCCACATTAAGGATTTTTTACCAGGCAGAAAAGCTGCAGACCTATCAACGCAATTAATCGCAAGCGAGTTGGGTTTTCAACATCATCCCCAAACATTAAAGTGGTAGAAGCCTCTTGCACCCCAAAAACCACGGACTAAAGAGGTGATTCCGTAATCCCCAATTCGGACATTTTGAAAGCTTGCCACGGCAGAGACAATTGCAAAAGTCTCGTAAGTGATTGTAAATTAGTATAAATATTCACTAATTATCAACGACTTAGTTGAGTTCTGCAATTGCCACGGCAGTGGCTTAAGAATTTAGCCCCGTGTGACGGAGCCTCTCGGCGAGGGAACGCGGGGTAACCGAAAAGAAAATTAAGCCGCGGAAGCGGTGTAAGAGGTTATGAAGAATGTTGATTAGATATTTTTTACCAGACAATCATACATAACAAACGATTTCTGGTACTTCTTGCACCGCTACCGCGGCTTTATTTTCTTCTTATTATACTCCGCGTTCCGTCGCCAGAAGGCTCCGTCACACGGGGCTAAATTCTTAAGCCACTGCCGTGGCAAGCATCAAATTGGAATTAGGGAATCACCTCTAAAGTCCATGTTACAAATAGGTATCACAAGTTTTTTTCGCTAACTTCATCCCTCAGCTTTCATCCTTCATCCTTCAGAATTCATCCTTCAAGCAACCGGGCAGGGGTGCCCAGAGCCTTTCTTGGCTTCTGCCAGGATTTGATCCACATCATTTTCGTGGATAGGTCCCACGACACGATCATCGACAAGCATCATGGGAGCGCGATCGCATGCGGCTAGACATTCAGAGGCAATCACAGTGAATTCCCCATCGGCAGAAGTGCCGCCAGGTGTAACTTGAAGTTTCTGGCAGATTTTATTGAGGACTCCATCTGATCCGCGAAGCATGCAGGAAACGTTTTTACACACGTGGAGAATATGCTTTCCTGTGGGTTTCTCATAGAACATATCGTAGAAAGTAACGACTGAATTGACTTCATTGGGATCGATATCAAATAATACTGCCACTTCATTTTGAATTGATCTAGGAAGATAACCCATTTGCGTTTGGGCAAGATGGAGTGCAGGAATGAGCGCCGAGCGCTTTTCAGGATACATTTCTTGCATTTTCAATATCAACTGTTTGATTTCTTCTGTTAACATTAGCGATCCACATCTCCTAAAATTGGGTCTAAACTGGCGATGGCCACGATCACATCTGAGATGATCAGTCCGGGAAGTACTTTTTTCAATATCTGCATATGAGGGAATGAAGGGGAACGCACCCTTAAACGATAGGGGAGGTGCCCACCATCACTGACGAGGTAATACCCTAGTTCGCCTCTAGGTGACTCCACACATTGATAGAGCTCTCCAGCAGGGGGATGGATTCCCTCGCTTACTAGCTTAAATTGATGGATCACCGCTTCCATGCTACGAACCAATTCACTGCGAGGTGGCAAGGCTACTTTGCGATTCTCTGTGATGACAGGTCCCGGTTTCAGTTTGTTTAGGGCTTGTTCTACGATTCTAACACTCTGCTTCATCTCCTCCATCCGGATGAGGTAGCGCGCGTAGGAATCCCCCTCTGTATAAACAGGGACTTCAAACTCGTAGTTTTCATAGCCTAAATAAGGATAGACCCTTCGAATATCATAAGGGACGCCAGCGGCACGTAAAGTGGGGCCTGTGCACATGTACTGCTCACATAACGCTTTGTCGATGATACACACATCTTGCAGTCTTTCACACCACACGTAATTATTTGTTAACAGATTGTCGAGATCTTTCCACATCGTCGGGAATTTAGCTAGAAACGCTCGTGTATTTTCAACAAATTCTGGATTGAGATCACGAGATAGTCCTCCGATGCGCCAGCAGGAGGGGAACATGCGGGCTCCCGAAAGCTGTTCAAATAGATCTAAAATTCCTTCGCGCTCTGTCAGGCAATACATATAGACAGAGGACATATTTAGCTCTAGGGCACTTGTTCCAAGCCAAAGGAGATGACTTCCAATTCGCGCCAATTCCAGTAGAATCACCCTTATGATTTGGGCACGCTCAGGAACATCTACATCCATCAAGCGTTCTACGATACCAGCAAAAGCTTGCTCTTCGAATGGACCTGAGAGGTAATCGAGTCGGTCGATTAAGGTGAAGACTTGGTGATAAGTCCGCGTTTCACACTCCTTTTCAACTCCCGTGTGGAGATATCCAATCACAGGCTCTGCTTCGACGATTACTTCTCCATCCAATTTAAGTTTGATGCGGAGTACGCCATGCGTGGAGGGGTGTTGTGGACCGAGGTTCAATTCCATCAGGTCGCCCACTCGTTCAAGCTCATTTAATGATTCAGTCGCTTTTGTCATCTGATTTGTTACTTTATGTTTTTAGAAGCTTTCGTAACACCGATGATTTCTGAAGGAACCTTCGGTTTTACACCATGTTTAAATTGCACCGGTACCTCTGTTAAGGCATAGTCTTTTCTCAAGGGATGCCCTTCCCAATCGTCTGGCATGAGGATACGTTTCATATCGGGATTCCCTTCAAACCATACCCCAAACAAATCCCATATTTCTCGTTCATACCATTCCGCTCCAGCCCAGATGTCTGTGACTGAAGGAAGAGGTTCTTCTCTTTCGACAAAAACAGTCACTCTAATCCGTTCAAAATTAGTAGGGTTATGCAATAGATACACGACTTTTGTCCGTTTTGTGGGCTTTAAGTAATCAACAGCCGTTAGATCCATCAGTACTGTATATCCTGAAGGTACCATTTGCTTTAGACTAAGAAGAATCCCTTTGAGGTGGCCTTTTGTCACTTCTATTGTCAATTCACCATGGAATTCAATCTCATCGATGATCGATGTCTCAAAGTTCTCTTTAAGTGTTGCTATTGCTTCTGCTGAATTCATTTTCTTGTCTCTTTAATCATTTTCAATTTCTTTCGACTGTCTGATTGGGGATCTTGATCTTTTTCTTCTTCCTGATCTTTTTCTGATCTGCGTTTGAGTGGTCTTTCTGTTCGGATTTTTTTCTGAAGCATTAATAGACCGTCGATTAGGGCCTCTGGGCGGGGTGGGCATCCGGCGATATAGACATCAACCGGGACAATCTGATCGACCCCTTGAATGATTGCATAATTGTTGTAGATCCCTCCACATGAGGCGCAATCTCCCATTGCAATGACCCACTTGGGTTCTAACATCTGATCGTAGATTGTTTTAAGAACAGGAGCCATTTTCTGACTGACTCGACCAGCTACAATCATAACATCACTTTGACGTGGAGAAGCACGAAAGACCTCCATTCCAAATCGGGATACATCATAACGACTAGCAGCAGTCGACATCATTTCAATGGCACAGCAAGCCAATCCAAATTGTGCAGGCCACAATGAATTGCCTCGTGCCCAATTGATTAGAAACTCCAGAGGGGCCACCATGAACGGAGTTTTCTCTTTTTGGGTTATTCCCATTGTAGGCCTCCTTTGCGCCAAATATAGGCAAATCCAACTAGAAGAGCGATCAGAAAAAAGAACATTTCGTAAAAGGCAAATGGACCGATCGATTTTGCAACGACGGCCCAAGGATAGAGAAAAATCACTTCGATATCAAACACGAGAAAGATCAAAGCCACCAGGTAATGTCGAATGGGGAATCGTTCTTGAAGGAGATGAGTGTCAGTCTGAATTCCCGATTCGAAAGGCAAAAACTTCGCAGGGGCTTTTTTGTTTACGGGGATCAATACCGATAGACCTAACACAGCTAAGGTCACAAAAAGAATCACAGCAAAATAGATGTAAACTGGAAAATAATCTGACATTGTGTCCCTTTGTTGCCGAGCAGTACAACTCGACTACACAGTCGAGTGCAATACTACATAGCAAGTAGTCGATTGAAATGTCAATATTTTTAATTTGTGAGATGATGGTTTAGTCGTGGTAGTGCATCTGTAAATATTCAGTCACAACTTGTTTGCCACCGTCCGGGCCACGATATTTCATGATGGGCACACACATCTGATTATTCCTATTAAGTACCTCTGGAAATTGAACAGGAAACTTCCACAGTATATCTTTGGAAGAGATTCGTTCTTCCAAGACAGGTTTGCACATGTTTTTTACTAATTCTTCTAGATTTGATTTCGATTCTATTAAGTTCTTGTAGATAGTCGTTTGTTCTAGATCCATGAATGGGCTTCTTTCTGGAATAACGACTTCAGATAGCCATGTTTCTAAACATTTACCTACAATCCAAGTATCACTTTCGCTTTTGTATACACTTTTCGTTTCTCTGTCCTTTCTCAGTTGTTCATTCTTATTATTACACTGGGTAATAGATTCATGAATTGCTAGCTTGATAAGTTGCAAACGTAAATAAGTGATATTGTAATTGTGAATAGAACCGCTCTCCTTCAATTTGTCTTTAGGTGCAAGCAATGCATGTTTCTTTTCAACAGAATCTACTAGTTGATCTACGACTGTTTTGATTTGGCGGATGAGAGAATGAATCGTGATATCATATTGGGTGTTGTATTCCGTAGTTTTGTTGGCTAGTTCTTTTATAACTTCAGATTCTGTATTAAACGTACTAAAGTTCGATAGTGTTCGAGGAGAGGCCAAAGATACAGATGCGACAGCTGAAGCAACTGGCAAGGGATTCGCAGAAGTAATAATCTCTGGAAGCAAGTCTGTAAGGGAAGGTACTGGATCGGAAGATTTAAATGCAGGAGGTGGAGGGGGAGATTTAAAAACAGGAAGTGATTGAGAGCCCCAAAGATAATTGCTCTTCGGTTTAGGAATGATTATAGCTGAATCAACTTTCCGTTCCACAGAAGCCTCTGCAGCTTCTATCTGCTTGCTTATGATTGCAACACCAGTAGTTTTTGTTCTAGGCGGAGGGGGTGTCTGATAGGAATCAATTTTTCGTTCCATGGAAGGCGCTGCTTCAACTGTCGGTTGGATAGAGACTGCGATACCAGAAACTTTTGCAATTGATCGTGGAGGGGGCGTTTGATATGAGTTTGGTCCACTTTGTGACGCTGAGCTATTAGTAGTTAAATTGGTTATAGAGGTGCTAGAGAAAGGCTTGAGATCAGGTCGTATTATTGGTATATAAAATGGTATTATAATACTTTGTTGTTTATGACGCTTATTTTCAAGATCGTCTAATGTTTGATCCAGTAATTTTTCTCTAACAGCAGTAAAGGCTGATTTTCTTTTACGGTCCATCGATTCGACTGGTAGGTTTTGATTACTAAATGGGTAGGGAGCTAAAACAGTAGGGTCTAGAATAGGGTTATGAGAATTGGTGATCATAGTTTAAAATCCTATTTAATTAATTTTGTTAATATTTAATAAAATAATCGCTTTTTATACATTATACACTAATCTGTATTATTTTTCAAGTATTATTTATTGTGTTACTAATTAAAATGGTAATAACTTAGTTAATAATACAAAACAAATAGTTTACTATCATTTAGATAGCAATCGAACCTCTAGATAGCAGTCGCTAAGGTATATCCTTAAAAACCTATGGCAAGTAGAAAGTTGAAACACAGAGGCACAGAGAAGCACAGAGGGCTTTGCCTTCCTGAGATACTGGGAAGGCGAAGCCCTCTGTGCTTCTCTGTGCCTCTGTGTTTCAACTTTCTACTTGCCATAGGTTTTTAAGGGCTTACTCGCCAAGGTAGAGATAATTGCAAAACTATCCGAATTACAGCACCGGTTCCTAGTTAACTCTTGTACATTAACCATAAGCAGTAAATTTTAAAATATAATTTTATCTGGAGGCGTTTTTAAAATAAATTATTTAGAGCGTGCACTTCGAGTGTTGGCTCGAATTTCTTCGTAGAGTTGTTGTGAGAATTGTGGGGTATTAAGAGCATCATGAGAGATCAGCCAATCGGCAGTAATGCTACCATTTGAAAGTAAGCAAATGCGATCTGCAAATGTAATGGCATCGCGGAAATCGTGAATCGCCATCAGGATTGTAGTGCCGTGTTGAGTACGGATGTTTCTAATCAGTTCATACATCTCTTCTCGAATATTGATATCGAGGGCGCTGAAGGGTTCATCCAAGAGCAGAAAAGAAGTTTTCTGCAAGAGTGCACGTGCCAAGGAAACACGTTGCCGCATCCCACCTGAAAGCTGATCTGGATAGGAATCTTCCCATCCTTGTAGTCCAACCTCTTTAAGATAGGCCAATGCCATTTCTTTCCATTCAGCTTTTGGTCTTTGCTTCCGTCCTAATTCAGCGATTAACATCAGATTTTCTAAAATGGTGCGCCAAGGAAGGAGTAAATCCTCTTGCGTCATGTACGAGATGTGTTGATTCACATCGACGACGGGTTGTCCATCTATCAAAAAAGAACCCTCTTGGGGAACTAGGGTTTTTGTTAACATTTTGAATAGAGTGGTTTTTCCACAGCCTGATGCCCCGATAAGAGCGACAATCTGTCCCGATGGGATGGCAAGAAAAAAGTTGTTTAAAACTTTTCGAGATCCGAATGAAAATGAAAAATTATTTATTTCAAACATTCCTAAAATCTTATCACTTTACGAGATTTTTGTTCCAGTGTATATTATATGAAATAGAGAGATTTACATGACAATTCAAGATAAAATTCGAGAAACTCAACATCTTTTAAAAGAATCCAACATGGGTGGTTGGTTACTCTACGATTTTAGAAGAACGAATGATTTGGCCCATCGTTTTTTAGAGATCCCTTCAGAGAGAATGATGACGCGTCGCTTTTTCTATTGGATACCATCTGAAGGAGAGGCAACTAAGATTGTCCATCGTATTGAAAGTCAGGTGCTCGACCATTTACCTGGTAACCTAACCACCTATAGCTCATGGGAAGAACTAGAGCAGTTGTTGAAAAAAACACTCAGAGGATCTCATCGAGTGGCTATGGAATATTCGCCTAATAATGCGATTCCTTATGTGTCTAAAGTTGATGGAGGCACCATCGATCTCGTCCGTAGCTTCGGTGTTGAAGTGGTGAGCTCGGCAAATATTTTACAACGATACACGAGTATATGGACCCCAGAGCAGTTGACGATGCATCTAGCTGCTGCCGGCGTGCTTGATGCGACCGTTGCAAAAGCATGGGACCTGATCAGAGATACCATCAAATCAAAGAAAACAATTACTGAATATGACGTCCAACGGTTTATCTTAGATCAATTCGAACAATCTAACTGCACATGCGATGATCCACCCATTTGCGCTGTCAATGCTCACTCGGCCGATCCTCATTATATCGTGGAAAAATCAAAAGCAAGCCCAATTAAACCAGGCGATTTCGTATTGATTGATCTCTGGTGCAAACAAAAGAAGCCTCATGCCGTCTATGCTGATATCACGAGAGTGGGAGTGGTTGCTCCAAAACCAACTGAAAAACAGCAGAAAATCTTTTCGATCGTAAGGGATGCGCGTGATGCTGCGATGGATCTCATCAGAAATCGTCTGCAAGCAGGAGCTCCTATCATGGGTTGGGAAGTGGATCAGGCATGTCGATCTGTTATTGAGAAAGCAGGATATAGAAAATACTTCACCCACCGTACTGGACATAACATTGGCGAGCGTGATCATGGAGATGGTGCTAACATTGATAATTTAGAAACCAAAGATTGTCGCTTTCTACTACCTCAAACATGCTTTTCTATCGAACCAGGGATCTATCTACCTGGCGAATTTGGAGTACGTCTCGAGCACGATGTTTATATCGAGGCAGATGGAAAAAATATTAAGGTGACGGGTGGATTACAAAAGGAAATTGAGTGTCTACAATGAATAAGGGTCAATCATCAGAAACACCAAAAATAACGCGTATTATTGCCGCACTCTTTCTCGTCGCCGGCACATGTATAGGTGGGGGGATGCTCGCCTTGCCAGTCGCAACGGGTGTCAGTGGATTTCTCCCCTCTATTGTCATGATGGTCCTCTGTTGGGTGAGCATGACGGCCACAGCTTTATTACTGCTTGAAGTCAGTATGTGGTTGAAAGAGGGAGCTCATATCATCACCATGACATCAACTATCTTGGGAGCTCCCGCTCGAGCGTTAAGTTGGTGTCTCTATCTCTTTATTTGCTACGCCTCCCTCATTGCCTACACAGCTGCAGGGGGATTACAACTCTCTCTTGTTGCTCAAAATTATTTGGGAATGGCGCCTTCGAAAGAACTTGGAGCTTTAGTTTTTATTCTCCTGTTTGGGGGAGTGATTTATTTGGGAAGCCGGACTGTTGGCCGCGTCAATTCGATCCTATTTATTGCCATGATTCTTGCTTATCTCGGTTTGGTTGATATGGGAATTACGGAAATTAAACCTGAATTGCTTTTAGCGCGTCACTGGGCAGGCTCTGTTATTGCAATTCCTCTTCTCCTCACAGCGTTTAGTTTTCAAACCATGGTGCCAAGTCTTACACCTTATTTAAAAAGTCACATAAAGGGACTCCGCATAGCCATCGTTGGAGGAACATTTCTTACTTTCCTTATCTATGTCGTTTGGCAAACATTGATTTTAGGGATCGTTCCCATTGAAGGAGAACATGGTCTTGCGATGGCTCTTGCTCTTGGTGAGCCCGCAACGCAATTTCTACGTGAACATGTCAATGGAAAATGGGTCTACATTATCTCGGAATACTTCTCCTTTTTTGCCATCATTACTTCCTTTCTTGGGATTGCATTTGGACTTTATGACTTCCTAGCTGATGGCTTAAAGATAGAAAAAAATCATAATGGGAAAGTCATTTTGGGCTTGCTGATTGTGGTTCCGACGCTCATCTCTGCAGTTTATTTCAAACGTATCTTTTTAGTTGCATTGGAAGCCTCAGGAGGGTTTGGCGATACCGTTTTAAACGGGATGATTCCTGTCCTGATGGTTTGGTGGGGGAGATATCGACTTGGCTTAAGCAAGCAGGGCGACTATCGATTGATAGGTGGCAAACCGATGTTGGTCCTCTTATTCGCTTTTTTTGCAGGGGCATTAGTGTTATCACTTGCTATCCAAACCGGACAACTTGCAGAGCTTTATGCTCCGTATGAAGTGCCTGTACATAATCTTGAATCTATTTCTGAATGAGGGAACAATGAGTTTATTGACCGCAATTAAAGCATTTTTTAAAGCCTTAAAGAATCCAAAGCAGGCTCAACAATTTCTATTAGGGGAAGTCCCTGCACTTAAGACTCCTGATAGCGTCGATCTCTCCCATTTGAGGATGTTGACAATGCTCCAGCAAACTTCTCGTCTCATCGATTTTCTCAAAGAAGATATCTCCTCATTCTCTGACGAACAAGTGGGCACAGCGGTACGCAAAATTCACCAAGATTGTAGTCAGTGTCTTGAGGATTTAGTCACACTTCGTCCTGTCTTTGATGAAAACGAAGGAGCTAAAATTCAAATTCCTCAAGGTTATGACCCAACGAAAATCAAGGTTGTGGGCAAAGTAAAAGGGGAACCTCCTTTTGTTGGAATATTAGTTCATAAAGGTTGGAAAGCACATAAGCGCTCTCTCCCCAAAAAAGTGGGCGAGCAAACGTCAGATGTGATCTGGCCAGCAGAGGTTGAAATCCGTTAGTTTAATGAAATTGTTAGGGAGAAAAGAATGTCTCATCCAAATCCAAAATATCTCATTGGGATCGATCTAGGAACGACCAACTGCACGATGGCTTATTGCCAGCTAGATGCTCCGCCTGAGATTAAACAATTTTCAATTCCCCAACTCACTGCACTTGGGGTCGAGGATGAAATTGATTTCCTCCCTTCATTCATCTATTTCCCTCTCGATGAAGAGTGTCAAGCAAAGTTAACGGGGATTTCATGGGATAAGAAAAGACAACTCTGTGTGGGAAAAGCAGCACAGGCAAGAGGGAGTGAACTCCCTTTGCGTCTTGTTTCATCCGCAAAATCATGGTTATGCCACCCAGGAATTGATCGTCGAGAAGCTTCCCTACCTGCTAATAACGAAGATGAAATCACCAAAATCAGTCCGTTAGATGCATGTGCCGAATTACTGCGTCACCTCCGTGAAGCTTGGGATAGTAAACAAGATTCCCACTTCCAGGAGCAAACAATTTTAATTACTGTCCCTGCTTCATTCGATCCAGCAGCCCGTCAACTGGTTCAAGAGGCTGCTCAACAAGTCGGTTATCCCGACATCATTCTCCTTGAAGAACCTCAAGCTGCTTTTTATTCATGGTTATATACGCATGAAAAGGACTGGAGAAAGCTTTTGAAAGTGGATGATTCCATCCTCGTTATCGATATCGGTGGTGGTACAACAGATTTCAGTCTTATCTCAGTTACTGACACTAATGGAGATCTATCTTTAAATCGCGTTGCTGTGGGTTCACATCTACTGCTGGGTGGCATAACCATGATTTTGCGGATGAAACAAGAC
>Ga0207012_1064_pt1 | contig 18647 bp, 12 predicted proteins | sample Alteio_BWMinCont_80_FD_153471 | JGI IMG/M metagenome (GOLD analysis project Ga0207012, IMG submission 153471) | Enriched cells from forest soil in Barre Woods Harvard Forest LTER site, Petersham, Massachusetts, United States -... | ecosystem: Environmental > Terrestrial > Soil > Temperate forest >...
GGTTGCTTATACGCTCGACAAGTCGAGCTAAACAAAGCGGTGACAAGTCACCGCACTCCAAATTTGGATGTTTTTAGAATCTATAATCAAACGAAATATTGCCCGGAAGCATTTAGTACACTGCCTTTTATATGAAGGGGCTTTCCTCTAAGTGCAGCACTGGGGAATACAACCCCACATATTCTCTTTGCCACCATACTCCATTTTTCCATAGAGATTTCCAATCACTAAATTTGTAGTCATAAGCAACAGCCCTGATATATTGTGGGGGGTGATTTGGAAAAGGATTATACCGCATTAAGCCCACAACATCTTTTGATCCCTCTAAAAGACGTTGTAAAAAGAGTTGAAACCATAAGTTCTGTTCATAATTTCGAAATGGCAGAAACCAGGCTTGCCAATCGAGTCGTGGTTGGTAAGGAGACACTCTTCTTGGATGACGATTTAGTTCTGAAGGCTTATAACGAAACATGTACTCTTTCCACTCTTTCCCATCCTCACTACCTTCTACAATAATTTCATAACGTTTTGTCGTCATGACTGCAAAAATTCCGTAACGATTAGCAATATGAAAAGGTTGTACTCTTTCTAAAATTTCATAAAAGGTGCGATTGAATAGGAAATAATTCCATAGGCTTATGCATTGGAGAAAGATGAGAATAGTTCCAGCCATTGATGCAATAGCGATTGGAAGAATCTCTGTTGTAGGTGGTGTTTCAACCGAAATTCCAAAAAACTGTTTAAAATAGGTATCGCCAACGAGAATCGTGCAAAACACAAAGGTAAAGTGATTCAAATAGGAAAGGTTCCCTGTAAACCAGATGGAGACTTGAAGTCCGGCTAAGAGCACCCAGACGGCTAAGCGAACTTCCTGCGGAGCAAAGATAGCGAAAGGAACCACCAATTCTACAAAGAACATCATTGCACAACATCCTTTATGTATCCACATAGGAAGTTGGTGAAAAAACCAGGCTTGCATGTTAGGAAGAGGTTGTGTTTCATAATGGTAACAGAGTGCTGTCATGTTGCGCCAATTTTTATCCCTGCTTAAAAACTTGGATATGCCAGCTTGAAAGTGGAATCGGAAGAGTAAAAGGTTAATACTCACCCATACAAGGGGGTTTGGAGGCGACATCACATTCAAAAAGAAAGCATTGCATGTCACTTCCATTAAGAAAATTTCCCATCCAAAACCTAAAAAATCTTGTCCTGTTGAGATGATCGACAAATACAAGATGTAAAGAAGAGGAATGAGTATCAATGGATAAACATTCAAAGCAAGTAATACAGATAGAATCATCCCTACAATAACAACGGTAAGAAGCGCTCGATCGGTTGAATTGAACCAAAATAATGAGGGAACATAATAGTACCCCTTCCAATGAAACCGTCTCCAAATAAATTGCAAATAGGTTTCAATCGGTAAGATGCCTTTATGTCCCAACAATCCTTTAATTTGAAAAATGAATGGGAAGAAAGCGAAAAAATAGATTACCCCTAACAGACGTGTAAATACATGCGTAGCGGTCAAATAGTACTGTGAATCAAATGTGTTCCAAATTGTTTCCATATAAAGACTTATTTAGCAAAATTTCCCTAAAAAGACAAGATGTGATAAAAAGCGAAAGAGGAATATCGGTCAAATATAGAAATCGCCACGGCAGTGGCATTGGCATCAAGCTAACATAAGACTCTCATATTCAATCGAATTTGGAGTGCGGTGACTTGTCACCGCTTTGTCTAGCTCGACTTGTCGAGCGTATAAGCAACCAGAAACGTGCCTTAATCTCATCAGGTGTTGATCAAGAAGAATGAGCAACCCATATAATTAGGCATATGTGGGGTCGCTTATACGCTCGACAAGTCGAGCTAGACAAAGCGGTGACAAGTCACCGCACTCCAAATTGCATTCTAGTATATTGTGTTAGCTTGATACCAATGCGGCAGTGGCAATTTCTAAAAAGATCCGAACTATAGGATCTTTATTATAGTAAACATTGGGAACAGTTTCAAAAAAAGTCTTACTGGATAAACTATGACGCATAAAGGCATACACCTCATTTTTTATGATGGAACATGTGGAATGTGTCATCATATTGTGCAGTTTCTTCTTAAACATGATAAAAAGAATATTTTCGTGTTTGCCCCTCTTCAAGGTGAGACTGCTCATCAACTACTGAATAACTGGCGCACGACACATCCAGACGCAGATACTATAGTCTTACTCGAAAATTATCGAGACCAAGACAATAAACACATCTATATATTTGCCAAAGCCGCTTTACGCATATGTTGGCTCCTTGGAGGCATGTGGAAAATTCTAGGGGTAATTTCATTTCTACCTCCATTTCTCTACAACTGGGCCTACAGATGGGTGGCTAGACATCGTTTTCAATGGTTTGAGAAACAATCGTGTCTCATCCCCACCACCCAAGACATCAACCGCTTCTTACCGTAGGCTTGGGTTGACAGCGACAATTCAACACAAAGATACAAAGGCACAAAGAGAAGGCACCTTACCGCAAAGACGCAAACTTTGCGTCTTTGCGATGAATTGCCTTTTCTTTGTTTTTTTGCTAAATTGCGTTTTAAACTACTGATTGTATTCAAAAGGTTTGATGTAGACTCCCCAGTTAGGCTCTTGTTGGCTACCATCGAGCCATTGCCTCCAGGCAGACATAGGAAAGCCTGATTGTCCGGTAGCATCGACGCGCCACAGCTCAAACTCTCCTGATCCAGGACTCACAACGAACCCAAACTCTTCTTTATTCCAATTGGTATCAGCAAAAATAAGAGGGGGTGGCATTGCATAACCCAGTTTCTGAGCAGCAGCACTGATGGCAGCATGGTAATCAATCTCTGAGGCTGTCTCTTCAAAGGTCAGGCATATAAGCGCCTTACAAATGTTTTGCAACGTCGCTGCATCCACTACCTTCTTCGCTCGAGAAGTCGATGACACGATATCAAACATTTCCAAAAGCATTTCACGCTGTTTTTCTGAAATCGAAGGGATTTCAGCATAGATTTTTTCTATGCGGTGTTTCAAATCAGCCCTGGAAAAAAGAGGTAAAAGTGAATAAAATGCACTGTCAATATCATCAGGAGATAAAATTGCCGTCTTTTTTAATCCTTTATCAGAGTAAATCTCTTGCAGGATGTAATTTCTAAACGTGACCGACTGTTTATTCCCATACAAACGAGAAAAGGTTTTTTGGAAATAATGACGATGATCAATGGGCACTGATTCTGCCAGGTGGTCGATCAGGTAGCTCATCATATCTTCATCAAGCCACAGCTGTTCAACAAAATTCTTACGTGGGATAACAATATTATCCCTCACCCAAGTATAAGTAAACACTTCGTTCGTCCACGCTTGCTTCAAAACTGGACTGCCAGGTTTAAGGAGAAAGGCGTGTGTGGGCGAATGAATTAGCATCGATTTGGAGGGATCAACCAAATAGGGTTCCATAATTTTTGGAGAAACTCTTTTAAGAGATTCGGCTAAAAATACCGCTAATTCAACGGGATTTTCTACCCAACGAGAAACTTGAGTGGGTTTATAATCAAGTCTATAGTAGCAACTCACCAAGGTATCCATATTGCCACCAGAAGTATACGCCCATGGTTTTTTTTCAATTTTATCCATATGTTCCAAAGGATTTTTTATCATAGGCATTTTGTGAGCGATAGCCATCCGGTGAAATGATGATTCAAGAAATTCTTTGGTTCTCACAAGACTGACAACTGCTGTCACAATTTCAGATAATTCAGCTTGCATTCCTTCCATCTCGGGTAAAACAGAGATTTCATTTTCTGTCGAAGTAAAGAATGATACGAGAGCCTCGACAAATTCTGAAGGTGTATAAATATAGGTCCATTGCGATGTATTGCTTCGTCCATACTTGTATAGTAGCCTAAAACCAGCAGGACTGTCATCATAAGGTCCCGCAGAAACATCACGCATATCGGCGTCATAAACTTCCTGAAAATAGTTTGGAAATAGCTTATCGTACTCCCCAACAATAATATTATACAGTTGCGCGAGCCGTTGGGCTTTTGCACTATCTTTATTGCGAATCTCTTCGAAAGTATAAAATTCGTTCCGCTTACTTTGATATTCGACACGTAACCATTGAGCTTCTCTTTCGCTGGTCGCATGCTGCATGCGCGATTCCATCGTTTTCAATACACTGAAAAGTTGTTCATATTCTACTTGGGTATCAGCAACGCGTCGGTTGGACTCTTCCAGTTTGTTTTGAACGATTTTAAAGATGCATTCACCGATGCCTCCTCTATCTTCATTCATCAATCCTAAGCTCGAATATAAATTCCAACGAGTAAATTGTGCTTTGGTCTCTGCAAATGAGGCTAAAGAAAATTCCCAAGCCTTGAGCATCGCATTATCAGCAAGTGCCTTTAATGCATTGCAGGCCTCCTTGAATTTCCCAATAAAAGCAACACACTGCTCGGTTTTCCCTTTCACACTTCCTTGTGTTGGCTGGATCAAAAGTCCGCCATAGACCATCCCCTTAGGACGATTTTCATAATCGATTAGATCTTTCTCAGTAATTTTCAAATATTTTAATAGCACTGCCCGAATGATATCTTCAGCCGTAATCCATCTTCCCGATTGTTTATTGCCATTGACCACTGCTGTGCGAATTAAACGTTTAATTTGATCATCCTTTGCCAAAACCGTCATCTCTGGTTCAATCACCCCCGCGGCTTCAAAAGCAGCTTGCAAACCAGGAGACTGCCAAATCCTGCAAGAATTATAGGCATCCCCAAAAGGCAGATGGAAAAGTTTTTTAAGATCACCACCGCCCCAACTCGGACTCAATGGTACCGAATATTCAACTCCACCAAATGTTCGTTTTAATCTCCCCGTATTCATCAAAGCCACGACATCTTTAAAAAACATGTCAGATTGTTCATCATGGATAATAATTCCTGGGGCTGTCGCAAAGCACGATCCTATATTTTGCCTAAGCAGGCACAGCCAAGCTGATAAGACAGCTCGACGGGCATGCGTATCTGTGAGGGTCACATTATCGGGAAGTTGAAGAGTATCTCTAATGATTTGTTCGGCATATTTGTGTGAAACCGGTTTATCTACCCCTTTGAGCAGTCGAACAATCTCCTTATTTTCACTGAGTTTGACTAACGTTTTAAGAAGATGTTCTTGTCTTTTAGAATCATATTGACGATTAGGACCTAAAGAATAGCGGTAAGTTTTCAAATAAGCGATCAGCTTTGGCAATACGGCAAGATTCAGCTCCCCCTTATCATTGATCAATAGGTTAGCCAAACGACGTGTCCTAAGGACATTACGCACGGCACAACTATCCTGAAATTGAGTGCGATCGAGGCGAACAGATAGGTCAAAATACTCTTCAACGCAAACGCGTTTAAAATTATCCCCTTCACGTGTAAAGGCTAATTTGCGCTGATCGACGGCAAAAGCAAAGGCTTTCTCATAAAAATCGGGATTATCAAAAGAGATTTGACGTTTTCTGATTTCCTCTCGTTTTTGCTCTAAATTCACAAACTCTCTCACTTAGGATAAAAAATGCTTGCTTGAAAATCCCATTTATTACATACTCGGTTACTTGATTGCGCCTGTAGTTCAATGGTAGAACAGTAGCCTTCCAAGCTACGAGTGTCAGTTCGATTCTGATCAGGCGCTATACAGCAATTCCATAAGGGGTTGCTGTTATGCAACTCTGTACTTCAGATTACCTTCTTTATACAGAATTAAACAATAACAACCAAGACCGAAATCTTGTCGTCATGACAGGATGCCGTCGTCAACATAAAGGGACAAGGCTTGGCTACACAACAAGAAAAACACCAACCTCAATTATCGGTAACGATAAAAGACCTGCTTGAAGCAGGAGCACATTTTGGACACCAGACACGTCGCTGGAACCCAAAAATGAAACGCTTTATTTTTGAAGCGAGAAATGGATTATATATCATTGACTTGGCAAAAACATTACAGCAAATCCGTAACGCAGTAGAAGTCGTTAAGGAAACTGTAGCGAGCCACAAGTCAATTCTCTTTGTCGGCACAAAGAAGCAAGCAAAAGCAGTATTGCGCGAGTTTGCAGAAGCAACCGATGAATTCTACGTATGCGAACGCTGGTTAGGAGGGATGCTTACAAACCTTTCTACAATTCGCCAATCCATCAAAAAACTGGAACGTATCGAAAAACGCATCGCGACTTCAAGCGAAGGGTTAACTAAAAAAGAGATTTCCCTTCTAACGAAAGATCAAATTAAACTCGATAAAAACCTTTCAGGCGTACGCGGTATGCGTAAACCTCCTGGATTAGTCATCGTTGTCGATCCAAGCAAAGAACACTTAGCTGTTGCAGAAGCCAACAAGCTAGGCATTCCTGTAATGGCATTGGTCGATACAAACTGCGATCCAGATCCAATCAAATATGTCATCGCATGTAACGACGACGCCCTCAAAAGCGTTAAATTAATCTTACAAACTCTTGCACAAGCAATCATCGATAAGAAAAATGAAATGCGCGTGGCAACAAACAAGGGTGATGAAGAAGAAATGGAAGATGAACTTGCTGATGAAGAAGCAAGCCTTCTTGCAAAAGAAGAAACTGGAGAGGAATAATATGTCTCAACCTATTACCGCCTCTCTCATCAAAGAACTCCGTGAACGCACTGGCGTCGGCATGGGCAAATGCAAAGAAGCTCTTGAAGAAGCAAAAGGGGACATGGACCTCGCAATCTCCAACCTGCGTAAAGCCGGGATGGCTTCTGCTGTCAAAAAAGAAGGTCGCACCACAAACGAAGGACTAATCGGCACTGCCGCTACTCCTTCCGCTGTCGCCATCGCTGAAGTGAACGCAGAAACAGATTTCGTCGTGCAAAATGATCGTTTTAAAGAATTTGTTGCCAATATCGCTAACGAAGTTGCAGCCACTCAACCGGCTTCACTCGAGGCGTTCCTTGCACAAAAATATTCAAAAGATCACGGTCTTACTGTTGACCAATACCGTGCGACCATCGTCCAAACGATTGGTGAAAATATCCAAATTCGCCGTTTAACAGTTCTCCCTAAAGCTGCTGATAAATCATTGGGTGTATATTCTCACCTTGGTGGTAAAATCATCACATTCGTTGAAATTACAGGTAGTAACGGAGAAGAAACGCTTGCTAAAGACATCGCCATGCATGTTGCAGCAGCAGCTCCCGAATATTTGAATTCAGAAGCTGTTCCAAGTAATATCCTCGCACAAGAAAAGGATATCCTCAAGGAACAGATGAAGGGTAAACCAGAAAATATGATCGAGAAGATCCTTGAAGGTAAAATCAAGGCATTCTACGATGCGAATTGCCTCGTTAACCAAAAGTACATTCGTGATGATAGTCAGACAATCACCGACCTCGTGAACAAGCGTGCTAAAGAAACGGGAAAGCCGTTAAAAATCACAGCTTTCTTACGCTGGTCCGTAGGTCAATAGTCACCTATAATTTTATCAGGGCATCCTTGCGATGCCCTGATTTCCAACAAGTTCACAATACATTTCAATGAACGCGAAACAATGTAAAGCGGCTTTACATTGAAGAAATTAGATCCTATGTGTGGTAAAATCACACCTAATTTTCTCCTTGCTTAGGTATTTATTAATCGATTAAACTCTGTATTGCAAATAGTTGCTAGCTCAGGAGACATAAAATAAATAATGAGAAGATCCCTTGTTTCTAAATGGATTCGGCAACTCTATAATTACATTAGATCTGTAGATCAATTAGTTTACCTTTGCTTTAGATACCTACGCTATCCGAAAAATCAAGCCCCACAATCAGTTTTATGTTGCATATCAAAACCAGCAGCCTATGGAGGAGCCGAGTTACAATTTCGTTCAATCGCAACAGAATTAATGCACCAAAAAATGGCTCACACAGTTTTGATTAATGGAAATATTTCTAGTAAGCGAAGAAAAATTGCTCTGCATGGATTAACCAACGCCGGAATATCATATATTCATTACGGAAATTTAAATCAGCTTTATGAGGTCTGCCCCCGATTAACCACATGGATCCTCTCTTCTCTCTTGAAAAGATTAAACACCCCTCTCATTCACCTTTTCAACTACAAATGTGCCCCTCTTATTCCCGCTGCAAAAGCCGCAGGAATGCAGATCATTTATTCTGAGCTCGGATTACCAGAACGTCATTTTTTTGGACATCAATTAAAGCAACACGTGAATCAAATTGATCATGTAATTGCAGTATCTCAAAAAAGTTTAAATAATTTTAATACCGTATATGGTTATACAGGGTCTTCAGAAGTCATTCTCCCCTTTATTCAAGTCCCTTCCAGTAAGTACTCAGCAAAAATTTCTCAGGCAGATCGCTTCGATATCATCTATTTTGGACGGATTGTTGTAGGGAAAGGAGGGGAGGTCTTAATTAAGGCTTTTGCAGAAGTATTAAAAGAAATTCCTTCCGCCACCCTTACTTTTATAGGTGACGGTAGACATAGAAAATTTCTTGAGACCCTAGCACAAGAACTCAACCTTCAAAAACAGATCATTTTTGCTGATTTTCTCGAAGCTGATCCACTTTTTTCTAGGATCTCAAAAGCCGATGTATTCTGTCTTCCCTCATCGTCAGAAGGAGCCCCTGGCAGCATCATTGAAGCCATGGCAATAGGTCTACCCGTGATTGCCACCCGCGTTGGAGGAATCCCAGAACTCGTGATTGAAAATAAGACTGGAATTCTCGTCGAACCCAACAACGTTAAGGAACTGGCAAATGCCCTCCTTTTACTCGCAAAAGACCCTGCTTTACGAATGGAGATGAGTAAATCTGCTAAAACGTTATACAAACAGAAGTATCATGAAGACGTCATCAAAGAGCACTGGATAGCGATTTATAAACAAATTTCTGAGAACGCAAAGTCGACATGAAAAAAGCAAATCGTATTAGCCGTTTCATTAAGCGCCTCCCCAAATCGATTGTCAATCTATTCAGAAAAATAATTTTTGGAACTCATCACGTTAATCCACGTTGGCTCATTAAACTGAAAATTGAAAATTGGCGTACAAAAAAAATTCGCGTCGGATTTGGTCCAATTACCACCGGCGAAAACGATCTGGCAGAACGCAAATGGAGAATCGATCCGATCATCGATAGAATCAATGCAACAAGCTCAGACTACTCAGCAGGGCTTTTTACTCGTCCCTCTCAAATGAAAAACTTTGATATTCTGATCATCGTCAAAAAATTTAATCCATCCTACATCTCTATCATTAAAAAATTAAAGAACGATTCCAAAAAATTCATTTATGACATTGTAGATAATCCCAATTGTGAAAGAAAATACCGGTTCTATTTTGGAGATCATCCCGAATTTTGCAAACTAATGGATGGATTCATTTTATCGAGTCCGCTTCATCAACCCATTGTAGAACCTTATTCCAATCTTCTTCCACTCATCGAACACCCCATTATTCACAATGAGTTTAAAACGGAATTTGATGACTCATCAATTCGCATTTTGGCTCATGGTTACTATGCCAACTTAATTAATCACAAAATGATAGAACCTCTTTTACCTAAAATTTCAGAGCAGATAGGAAAGAAAGTCTATCTTGTTTATCACACAGAAGTTGTTTTTCCAGATTCCGACTACGTTAAATATGTCAAATGGACTCCTGAAAACTGCTTCACGGAGATTACTAAAGCCGATATCGTCATCAGTATCAAAGATCTCATTGCTGAACATCAGAAAACTAAACCTTCAACAAAATTAATCTCATTTATGAGTGCAGGATTACCAGTCATCTGCACACCAACCGAGGCCGATTTGTTAGTCATGCAACATGGAGTCACAGGCTTTTTTGCTTATCAATTGGACGAATGGGAGACTTACATCACCTTCCTAGCCAAAGATGCCAACCTCAGAAAAGAGATCGGCAACAGAGCTAGAATCGACGTACAAAGCAAATATACCCTGGAAAAAATCACAGATAAATACATTAGCTTATTGAGTCAAGTTTAGGACTTTAGCCCGTGATCGTGCCCACCCAAACCCTTTGCCACCCATATGTGGCACGGACTTTAGTCCGTGATCGTGCCCACCCAAACCCTTTGCCACCTATCTGTGGCACGGACTTTAGTCCGTGATCGTGCCCACCCAAACCCCTTGCCACCAATCTGTGGCACGGACTTTAGTCCGTGGTCTTGCCCACCAAACCCATTTGCCACCTATCTGTGGCACGGACTTTAGTCCGTGGTCTTGCCCACCCAACCCATTTGCCACCTATCTGTGGCACGGACTTTAGTCCGTGGTCTTGCCCACCCAAACCCTTTGCCACCAATCTGTGGCACGGACTTTAGTCCGTGGTCTTGCCCACCCAAACCCCTTGCCACCAATCTGTGGCACGGACTTTAGTCCGTGGTCTTGCCCACCCAAATCAATTGCCACCTATTTGTGGCACGAACTAAAGTCCGTGCCACAGAATTCGATTATCTGAATAGTTACATATTTTTTAATGACACATTATAATAATGACACATTATAAAAGGACGCATTGACTATGATTAGGTGGTTTTTGTATTGCTTTATCAAGATTTTCCAAGTATTTCAAATGAGTATTCATCTTGTTGCAAGCTCGGGCAAATGCGATTGTTGCTGGATAATTAGGAGCAAACATATCGTGTGTTTTACTATATTGGACAATTTGAGCTATGATTTCGTCTCTCATAATCGTCATTTCACTTTTAAATGACGAAAGACTTGCTTTTAGCCCATCAATTGCCATGTCATCCAGTTTGAAAGCAACACATGTGTCATTAAATGCTCCGATGGCTAACAAGATCATTTGTTCTGTAGGGGAATCCTCTGGCTCCTTTTCTTCTGAAGCAACTGCTACGAACTCCCTGACATCAGCTGAAAGGGGGTAAGTATTTTCAAGAGATTTCCAATTTGGTAGATTTTCTTCTAAGCTTTTAGATACATTCAAGACGCATTTGTATGAGTCTAATAAAGAAATGAGAACCATAGAGATGTATTTATCACTTGTTGGATTAAAGTAGGACTCAAATGACCTCTGATCGACGCACGAATTTAGTATATTATATTCTAGCTGTTCAATAAAGTTAGAACGCGAAAAAAAATTAACACCCCGTAAGATAGCAAACTTCTCTAAAAGAAGTTTTCGTTCGGTCTGAATTTCTTGATTGCGACCAAGGACCGCATTTACCAGCTTTAGGGCATTGGATATAAAAATGGAGAGATCCTGAGAATGTTGTTTTAAGGGTTCTTTTAATAATCTATTATGGGTAAGCAGAGCCATATGATAGAATAATGAGTCTCGATATGCATGATCCTGTAATACATCGTTGAACTGTTTGATTTCACATAATAGATCATTATACTTAACTAGTTTTGTGTATTCATCCAGATTTATCTCCAACTCCCCCATAGCCCTTACGAACTGCATGAATACCATTTCAGATAGTTCTAGAGGAAGTTTCTTTTGATTAGAATAAAGAACAAATTGATGAATGATTGCTTTTCGCTCAGCTGGTATATCTCCCTCAATCGAGCCTTGATACAAGTTTTTGAAAAACCTTAAATCCCTTGGTATATCGATTGTTTTAAATAGTTTGGTAAATGCATCATTCAATTTCTGAATGGCAGCTAGAATTTCTTTTTTCGGAGGAGCTTTTACAACAACTACTCCAACTGCAGGAAAAACATCTTCTCTTTCAAGGACATAATCTGAGCGATTATCGTAATTGTGGTAAACACTATGATCTTCAAATGAAGGTACCAACTCTGAAATGCGCTCTGAGAGACGATCAAAAATATTTATAGGCAAACCGCTTTTTATAAAATCAGTCTCTAGTTTAGGTATTTCACTTCTTGCTTGATTAAGAAGTCCCTGAAGGTAGGCAAGTTCTTGATGTCTCCAACCTGCCTGAACAACTCTACATTCTTTATCTAAACTATATTCTATTTTGACTTCCCTTACATGCTTGAACATCTCAATTATTATTCCAATTCTTCCAGCATAGTCTCGAATGCTACTATCGATTATTTTCAGAGGTTGCTCTCCGGGAAATAATACATCTGGTTGACAGACAAATTCTGAGGAATCTCGAGTAGAATTTATTATTCTCAACATAATTCAATCCTTTTCATCCATGTTCTGATACTTTTCACAAAATCAGTATTACGAGGTGATTTTAAATACTGTTATTCCACAACCATGTATTAAAAGAAAACAATTAACAAATACTATCATTGTCAATTTAGGCCTGGACTGTCAAAAATCCTGTACACGCTGTTCCCACCCCGCTAAAACTTCTTGCAAACGTCTAATATTCCAATGGCTCTGTTGTAGTTAATGGTGGACCACTTGTTACTTTTTCTCAATTTTTTGAATATACAGATGATGGTGTCACTCTAAATGGTACTCCAGTCTCTCCTCCAGGAAACATAGGTTTCGACATTATCTGGATATCTCAGCCCAGTGTGAACTAGATTTTGGCATGGACTTTTGTGGCACGGACTAAAATCCGTGCCACAAATAGGGGGCAAAAGGGTTGGAGAGGCACGACCACGGACTAAAGTCCGTGCCACAGATAGGGGGCAAAAGGGTTGGAGAGGCACGACCACGGACTAAAGTCCGTGCCACAAATAGGGGGCAAATGGGTTGGAGGGGCAAGACCACGGACTAAAGTCCGTGCCACAAATAGGGGGCAAAAGGGTTGGATAGGCACGACCACGGACTAAAGTCCGTGCCACAAATAGGGGGCAAAAGGGTTGGAGGGGCACGACCACGGACTAAAGTCCGTGCCACAGATAGAGGGCAAGAGGATTGGAGTGGGCATGATCATGAACTGAAGTCCGTGCCATAGAATTGGATTATCTGAACATTAGATCTATTATTAACTGGGAAATAAAAGCCCAGGGTACGAACGACCCTGGGTAAATGAGCCTTGATGGACTCGAACCATCGACTCCCTCATTAAAAGTGAGGTGCTCTACCAACTGAGCTAAAGGCTCCTATTGATCCCAAGGGGATTCGAACCCCTGTTATCGGAATGAAAATCCGGTGTCCTAGGCCAGACTAGACGATGGGACCGTAAGTAATTGCATTCAAGGAGATTCAGTCTCGCATATTCAGCAATTTTGTGCAATGATTAAATCGTCGAAATCTCTTTTTCTTTCTTCTCAGATAATGAATCAGCATCCTTACAGCAAGTATCGGTGAGTTCTTGAATTTTCTTCTCGAGTTTTTTCAATTGGTCCTCAGCGATGTCTCCATCATTTTTCTTCTTGCGTGCCGCTTCATTACCATCGCGTCGCACATTTCGGATTCCCACTTTAGCCTCTTCACAGCGTTTGTGACATAGTTTGATCATGTCCTTGCGCATGCTATCGTCCATAGGGGATATTTTGATACGCACAACATTCCCATCGACAATTGGAATAAGCCCAATATTGGCGCGTTCGATTGCCTTTCCAATGGCAGAATTATTTGATGAATCAAATGGGGTAACCAGGAGTTGTCTTGGTTCTGGAGCAGACACCGAAGCGATATCTTTAAGACGCATTGGGCTGCCATATACCTCAACAGTGATGCTGTCAAGCATCGCAGGGTTGGCTCGCCCAGTACGAATATTCTTAAGTTCATTTTTAAGATGTTCTAAAGCTGCATCCATTTTGCTTTTTACAAATTCGATTATATCCATCGTCATTTCTCCTTAAATGATAAATCCAATGTTATCCACCACTGACCAACGTGCCTTGCTGTTGCGACAGGATGTCTGATGGGTGACTATTTTTTAGCAATTGCATATTAAATACCAATATTGGAATCCCACTATTTCTACATAAAGTGATTGCCGTAGCATCCATCACTTCAAGTTTTTCTGCAAGCATTTGAGAATAACTCAATCGCTCATATTTCACTGCATCGGGATATTTAAGCGGATCCTTCGTATAAACACCATCGACCTTAGTCGCCTTGAGAATAATATCCGCATGAATCTCACTGGCACGAAGAGCAGCTGCAGTATCTGTAGTAAAATAAGGATTGCCGGTTCCTCCAACGAAAATAACAGTATTTCCTGAAGAGAGATATTCGATTGCATGCCGCCATGTGTAAGTTTCTGCAACTTTTGGACACTCGAGAGCGGAGAGAATTTTTGTTGGACATCCTAGTTTTTCTAGCGACTGCTGAAGCGCGATTCCATTGATAAGAGTGGCAAGCATTCCGATTTGATCAGCAGGAGTCTGTGCCATTTCAAATGCTTTTAGATTGGCCCCGCGAAAGAGATTTCCCCCTCCCATCACAATTCCGATTTCATAGCCAGCTGCAGCAAAATTTTTGATCGACTGTGCTAATAATTGACAGGCTTGGGGTTGTATACCGAAAGTTTGTCCATCCAGAAGCATTTCCCCGGATAGCTTAAGGAGTATGCGACGATATGGCTTTTTCGACATAAAATAACTCTCTTTCTTTATACCTATCTATAACTCAAGAAGGCAATTAATCGCAAAGGGGACTCTTTTCCGTAATTCAATACCGGCCCTCCGGGCCTCTATATTTTTTTGATCGACCCAGGGTTTCACCCTGGGCTATTACATGAAGGCCCTCCGGGCCATTGCAAATGTATTAATGGCCCGGAGGGCCTTCATGTAATAGCCCAGGGTGAAACCCTGGGTCGATCAAAAAAATATAGAGGCCCGGAGGGCCGATTGGAATTACGGAATCACCTCTAAAGTCCGTACCACAAATTCCTACTACTCTTCGTCAGCGCTTACACCACAACATTTTTTATACTTCTTTCCACTTCCGCATGGGCAATTTTCATTGCGATTCGTCTTATCTTTCGCAATGACAGGCTGTTGAGGCGGCATAAGATGGTTCGGCATACCAGGTGCCTGAACGGGAGGTGCGATTGCCTTTGGCTCTTCATCAGGGTTTGCATGTGAAGCTGTTAACTGGCTCACATCTAGAACCGGTGGCGTGGCTGGACGGAACACAATCTCAAAACGGAAGAGGTTTTGTGCAATCTCAGTACGTACCGAATGGCTAAATTCATCAAAGGCTGCGAAAGCCTCATGCTTGAATTCAAGCAGAGGATCTCGGTTTCCTGCCGCACGAAGATTCACTTCAGTACGCAAGTGATCCATATTAAGAAGATGCTCTTGCCATTGTTGGTCAATTCCTCTCACCATCAAATTGCGCACAATTTCGTTCGCAGGGTTTGTGGGTAGTGTAGGATTGGGTTGAATATTTTGAAACTTCCCATTTTCAAACTTAAGTTTTTCCTTAAAACTCTCCACAACCCTTTCTGCTGCCTTAGCCGCCAATTCTTGACTATCAAGAAGATCTTCATCAAAATATCTTTCAGGGAAACTGACTGGAAAATGGCGAATTAACCATTCTCTATAACCTTCTGGATCCCATCCCTCTTCAGTATTCCGACTTTGGAAGAATTTATCCGCACTGCTCACACAAACGCTCTCTAACAATTGAATCGCAATCGATACGACATCATCACTATGCAATACATCATTGCGGAATGCATAGATCTCTTGTCGTTGCTTGTTCATCACATCATCATACTCAAGCGTATGCTTACGAATTGCGGCATTGCGTTGCTCGATCCGCTTCTGTGCTGTCTCAATCGATTTATTCAATAGAGAAGCAGAAATCGGCTCCCCTTCTGGCGGTCTAAAACGTTGAATAATCGCTGTTAGACGAGGCGAGGCAAATAGACGCAAAAGAGAATCTTCAAATGAAATGTAAAATTTCGATGTTCCAGGATCCCCTTGACGCGCACATCGTCCACGAAGCTGCCGATCGATACGACGCGACTGGTGACGAGTCGTCGCTAATACATACAGACCACCAATTTCAGCAATACCTGGTTCTAATTTAATATCTGTTCCACGACCTGCCATGTTTGTTGCAATCGTAATCGCACCGCGACGTCCAGCATGGGCAATGATCTCAGCTTCTTTATCATTTTGCTTCGCATTTAGAACTGTATGTTCTAATTTATTTAGCTTGAAAATACGGGCAAGTTTTTCAGAAACCTCAACAGATTCAGTACCAATAAGAATCGGACGGCCTTTCTCATGCACAGCACGGACATCGACCAAAATGGCGTTGTATTTCTCCCGCTCACTCATATAAATTTCATCGTTGAAATCACTGCGGATGCAATCCCGGTGTGTCGGGATTTCAAGAACTTCTATCTTATAAACCTGCTTGAATTCACCCGCTTCAGTCGTGGCTGTCCCTGTCATCCCCGCCAATTTCTCATACATGCGGAAGAAGTTCTGTAAGGTGATCGTAGCATAGGTCTGCGTTTCACGCTGAATCTTGACACCCTCTTTCGCTTCAATCGCTTGATGGAGTCCATCAGAGAAACGGCGCCCTGGTTGTGGACGACCAGTATTCTCATCGATGATGATGATTTTCCCTTCCTGGACAATGTAATCGACATCTTTTTCCATCAACAGATGAGCGCGAAGCAGCTGTCTAAGATTATGAGCACGCTCTTTGCGTTTGCTGTCCTCTTCTTGTACTGCGAGTCGGCGTTGCACCTTCTCTTCGGCAGTCAATGAATGATCTTCATCAATTTTGACGAATTCATGACTGATATCGAGCATGACAAAATCATCTCCATGCCCCACTCCTTCAGTACTTTCTTGCCAGTTATGACTTCCTTTATCGGTCAGTTCAAACTCACTTGCCTTCTCGTCGATAATAATGTAGAGTTCCGCTAGCGCTTTCGCTCGATCTTCTTTATTCTGTTCCCCATAGTAATGGAGATCCCAATTATCAATCCCAGCTCTGATATCGGGATCTTCTTTCATATGAACGAGAATTTTATTGTGCGGCGTCCCTTTCCCAACTAGCCATAATTTATGCAACGGATCTTGAGTCGGATCATCCGATTTTTTCTTCTTGGATGTCTCTTCACTACCTTGTCCTTCATTTTCTAAGGCCTTACGGGCTTCTGAAGCTAAACGACTGCAATAATCGCGCTGAAGGCGCACGAGCTGGGCCACACCAGCTTTGAGCTCATCATACATCTGGCGATTCACTGGAGTTGGTCCAGAGATAATAAGGGGTGTACGCGCTTCATCGATCAAAATGGAGTCGACTTCATCGATAATCGCATAAAAGTAACCGCGCTGCACCTGCTGAAATTTGGAAGTGGCAATCGAATTGTCACGTAAGTAGTCAAATCCAAACTCGGATGCTGTGCCATACACAATATCAGCTGCATAGACTTCTCGACGCTTATCTTGTGGCGTCTCATGCGTTAATGATGCCGTTGTCAATCCCAACCAACGACAAACAGTTCCCACCCACTGGCAGTCACGCTGAGCCAAATAATCGTTAACAGTCACCAAATGAACGGGTTTTTCAGTCAACGCATTGAGGTAAAGAGGCATCACCGCGGTCAAAGTCTTTCCTTCCCCTGTCATCATCTCCGCAATAGATCCTTTATGAAGCGCAATAGCTCCAATGAGCTGAACGTCGTAAGGGACCATATCCCACTCCTGATCATAGCCGGAGACATGGATCTGAGTACCTGTCATGCGACGACACGCATTTTTTACTACTGCATAGGCTTCTGGAAGGATATCATCGAGAGTTTCACCTTTCTTTAGTCTCTCTTTAAATTCCGTTGTTTTCTGACGCAGTTGATCGTCGCTGAGTCCCCGAAATTTCTCATCCCAAACGTTAATCTGATCGACAGTCTTACGATATTTATTCAGAATGCGATCTTGTGCTGTTCCAAAGATTTTTTTGAGTAATCCAAACATAAAAACCAACTTAATTTAATGTGTTTTGCAAATGACAATTTACCCCGAATACTTATTTAACGCAAGCTGCTTTTTGAGAGCCTTCATTCTGACGAAAATGAGCTATTTAGGCATTTTCTACACCTTTTATATATACAAAAAATATAGACATATCTTACAATACAGTATAAAAATAAAACAGTGGTAATTAAAATGAATATTACAATTAATTATTCATCATTAAAAAATTGCTGTCCTGATGGCAATATTTCACAGCTAGGATTTTATGCTTGGGACCATTGTCACTACTACTCCCTCAAAGCAAAACTCAAAGAAGACTCTCTTTCAGGTAAGTTTGAACTCCAGAAACTCTATGACTGGAGAGTTGCTAGTAAAGAAGAGCGAACTATTCTAAGTGACAATATTGCAACCACACTAGAAGGACATGCCATTGAACATATCGAAATCGATCATATTCAAATCCCTCAAAATGTGCCCATAGCTCAATTAAGTGACATTAAAGAAGTCCGACAGAAGTGGTGCAAGATGGCCTTAACTGATTTTGTATTTGAAAATATTAAACGAAAACGAGAAGGTCAACCATTAATTCCCGTTATTTTTGCCTATGATGTAAATGATAACCGATATCCCTCGACAGCCGAATTAATTTGCACAAAGGAAAGTCCTCATAATACGAGAATCACACACAAAGAAATGAGACGAATTTATAAACTTTGCAATCGACTCGGAAAGGGTTTAGAAGAAGTTCAGCTAGTGGCCCTTAAAACCTTTGTATTTATAAAAGTTCTCCTGAACAAAGATTGCG